>Ga0256834_1000276_pt1 | contig 37607 bp, 32 predicted proteins | sample 4281140metaG_FD_190536 | JGI IMG/M metagenome (GOLD analysis project Ga0256834, IMG submission 190536) | Hydrothermal vent microbial communities from East Pacific Rise, Pacific Ocean - 4281-140 | ecosystem: Environmental > Aquatic > Marine > Hydrothermal vents | place: Pacific Ocean: East...
TGTGCAGGCGAATAACGTCAACGCCCTGCTGCTGACCAACAACAAAGACTGCTTCAATCTCTTCCAATGTCATCCCTGCCGAATCGTACAACTCGCAGGCCTCAGGGACGAGACTGACCACTTCTGGACTTACCAGCGAACCGGCATAGACGCAGATCTGGCAATGCTCGAGTAGTTGACTGGCCTTGACTGTCAGGAGGTCCGGGTTGCCGGGGCCCGCGCCCACAAAAATAACCTTCATAAATCAATGCTCCTCGTTACTTTACGTCTTTAAGTCTCAGTCCCTTGCACAATAATCACAGCCAGGTTGCCGGCTTTTTCATCAGCTCCGCGCAGACGTTTAAGGTTTGTCTCCACACGTTGGTCTGGCAGACCAGACCGGGAGACGAAGACACTCCGGTCCAGTGCATCGACTCGATCGAGCAGAGTGATGATATCCTGCAGACTACGACCAATTTTCATCAACACCACTCCGCCCCCGCTGGCAATGGCAACTTCAATTATGCCGAGATCATTTGCTGCGGGAATCACTTGTAAAGGTTGCAATCCTTCTCCCAGGGGTATATTGGTGAGTGCCGCTGCCAAACTGAAGGAACTGATCCCGGGGACGGTTTCGATTTTTGCTTCGGGAAGCTGTTTTCGCAGAGCCCGGAGCAGGTAGATATAGGTTGAATAGAGCAGGGTGTCGCCAAGAGTGACAAAGGTTACATCCTGCCCGGCCCTCAAACGCTCTGCAATTTCCCCTGCTGTCTGCTGCCAGTGCTCTTGACGTTGCTCGCGGTCGTTCGTCAGAGAAAAGGTCACAAGGCAAATTTCGCATTCGTCATCAGCATAGTGCTGCACCACCTCCGTAACGTAACTCTGTGTGCTTAATCGTGATGTCGGCAGGTAAATGCAACGACTGTTGCTCAAAATCCGCGCCGCTTTCAGGGTCAATAGCTCTGGATCCCCCGGGCCGACCCCAATGCCGTAGAGCGTTCCAGTTGATTTCTCATCCCTCGTACCTGTCATGGCGCTAACTCCTGGTCAAGAAGCAGTATGATGGTGCGTGAGGCCAGCTCCGTATTGCGTAGCTCGTCAGCAGTCATCTGGCGAATCCGTTCTTCCTCCCAGGTCAGGTTCTCACAGGCGAAAGCGTAATAACGATTGCCGAGGTGCTCCAACATGTCGGCAACCCACTGGCTGGCTTTATTCGTGCCCGCCAGCACAGCAATCTTTTGCCATGTTTTCAATTCATTTGCCGTAACTTCCGGTCGACGTCCATGAGCACTGATAATCCGCAGATCGTTCCAGTCCAGGCCAAGCCGAGCGCAGACAACCTGTACAGAGCTGATGCCGGGAATCAGACGACAGTGTTGTGCATTGAAATGTTTCTGAACGCTTTGCGCCAGACTGAACAGACCGGTATCGCCTGAGACCAGTACGACCATCTGCCGTTGCCGATGAGTCTCCATCTCCGTCAAGACCTCTTGGATATCTCGCCCCACCGGGATGCGGGTCGCCTTTGCCTCGACGAACAGATCCAGTAAATGCGACGCCCCTATCAGAACTTCCGCTGTCGTGACAGCATTTTGTACGGCCATCGTCAGGTAGTCCGGGTGCCCTGGACCACAACCAGCAATAATGATTTGCGGACTATTGCTTATTGCCATCGTGTTAACGCTCCTTCGCTGCCGAGGATCTCACCTTTGAGGTTAATCAAAACCACTGCTGACTGCCATGAGGGGTTGAACGTACTTTGGACCGCTTCTTTGATCGCTTTAGCCAGGGCTCGAGCTACAGGTTCACGTTCTTCATCGCTTAATTCGTGCATAAACAACCCTTCGATCGTGGTCCCCACCTCAATCGGTCTTTGCAGCAATCGCGAGGCTAAATCTGTGACAAAAACCAGAGCGCTGTCTGATTGTGCCGAGTGGGTTTGCCATTGCTGGTTGGCCAGCTTAGCCAGCTTGCCTGGGTGGCCGATCAGCAGCAGTTCCTCGAATCGGTGCGGCAGGGTTTGCTCCAGCATAAAACCCCATTCGTTACTCACCTCAACAACTTGTTGTTGGTCGAGACGGAAATAGCGGTGTGCAGCCCGATAACCGATGTTCCCTGGGGTCAGCACCGGAGCGCGGGTTCCTGCTGCGACACAGATATCAAGCGTGCATTTCAGGGAATCGCGTAACGCCTCGGCACTGAAGGGGCGTACCCGTCCAGTGGTGCCAATAATCGAGATTCCCCCCTTGATGCCAAGTTTCGGATTAAAGGTCATTTCTGCCAATTCACGCCCACCAGGTACCGACACAGTTACCTCGAGACCCATTGGTGTTACTTCGCGCAGTGCCGCGCAGATCATGCTTCTTGGTACAGGATTGATTGCTGCTTCACCAACGGCCAGTGCCAAGCCAGGCAGAGTCACGGTGCCGACACCCTCACCAGCCTTAAAGATGATTTCATTCTGCGTGCGCGGGATTATATGCACCTGGATATGTATGCCATGCGTCACGTCGGGATCGTCTCCGGCATTCTTGATCACCGTAGCCCGCGCACCTTCTTCGGTTTGCCTGGCCTCTGCGACTGGCCAATCCAGTCGGCTGCCGTCGGGTAAAGGAATCTCCGTTGCGTCAACATGCTGCTGTTTAACCAACAACAATGCTGCTGCTTTAGCAGCCAGAGCGGCGCAACTTCCGGTGGAGATGCCCACGTTCAGCATCCCTACACCTCCTGCCAGGATCGGTTACTGATTTTCACAATCATGGTGGTCATGTAATTAAGCGGCTGGATCTGCCAACAACTTAAATCAGCGACTAATAGCTCGTTATCACCCTGTTCACAACAACTGACCAAGCGTGCGCGGTCAAGCAGATTGTGTCGGCGCAACAGTTCCATTAATGCTTCAATGCAGCCACCGGCTTTGTACAGCACGAGGGTCTCACATTGTGCCAGTGCGTTTTCTACCGCGTGCAAGTCGGTTGCTGACATCAGTGTCAGACGATCTTCCTGTAAGGTCAGAGTTTCAACAAAGCGACTGGCCGCAGTCTGAAAGGCACTGATTCCCGGTACGACATGAATGTTGGCCTTGGGCATCAGATCAGTCAGACTTTGCAACAGGTAGGAGCTGGTAGCAAAAATCAGCGGATCACCCAAGGTGATTTGCACTACAGACTCTCCCGCTGCACAGCGTTTGACCACATCTTTTGCAAATAATTGCCAACGCTCCCTGGTTTTATGCCCATTACGCTCCATCGGATAGTTGTTGACAATGATTTTCTGCTTGTCAATAAACGGTCGTACGGCTTCCAGGGCTAGGCTCTTGGCCGAGCCTTGAGCCTGGGGTGAAATCACGGTGTCACACTGTTCCACCAGGCGAGTAGCGCGCAACGTCAGCAAATCCGGAGACCCTGGCCCGATACCAACAGCATAGAAATGTCCGGATTGAGGGGACATGGTCGTCATAGAGTCTTTGGCTGTCATAGAGTCCTCATAAGATTAGAACCAGTAGACCATCAGCATACTGGTGCAGAGTAGTAGGAAAAGCATGCGAAACACCTGTGCGCTGACTGCCATAATTAATCCTGGACGTGCTCTTACTTCTTGTTGTAAGTGACGTCGCATATGGCGTGCAGACAGGCTACGGCCAGGGGACTGCCACCACGGCGCCCATTAATGATAACGTGAGGCAAGCCTGTGCACAGAAGTTCCTCTTTACTCTCCAGCACATGAACAAAGCCTACCGGCATACCGATCACCAGCGCCGGGCGGATATCCTCTTCCATTGCCAGCCGGTTTATCTCCAGCAGAGCGACGGGAGCATTGCCAATCAGCACGATACTGCCAGACAATATCTCCCGGGCCTTTTGTACGGCAAATAACGAGCGGGGAAGACCTGCCTGCCGTGCTTTTTCTGCTACATCTACGTCGGCGACATGACAGAAAACATCCTCACGGCTGTAGGCCGGATTAACCTTCTGCAATCGTGCGAGCGAAATCCCGGCACGGATCATGTTGCTGTCGGCATAAATTTTAGCTCCAGCCTTGAGAGCTGCGGTACCGGAGCTAAAGGCGTCATCGCTGAAGCAGGTCAACTCAGCCAGGGTGAAATCGGCAGTGGTGTGAATTAAGCGGCGCACCACCTCCCACTCTTGCTCGGTCTGTTGATAATTCTCTGCTTCGGCGTCTATGACGGCAAAGGAACGTGCTTCTATCTCCGGTCCGCTGACAGGATTGTCGTACAAATTGTAAATAAATGGTTTGTCGGTTATCTGGGCCATGTTAATCCTCTTTGACGTTAAGCGTACAGCGCTGCTGAAATCCTGTTCTCAACCGTGTTGCAACTGTCGTTTAGTGCTGCGAATACGTCCAATAAAGGTATCGATCGCATGGCGATGCGCAGCTAAATAGAGATGGGCATAGCTGGCCAGCACATTGCCCTTTTGATAGCCTTCCGCACGACATTTGCCACTGCGGTTCTGCTTTAATTGATAGAGACTCTGCCAACCGTCAACACTGATTGGGTTGCTACAGAGTTCCGAGTAGTGGAACTCATGCCCCCTGAGTGTGGTTCCCTTATCACCAAACAGAGTGCTTCCCTGTAGATTTGCTTCAACGTAGCCGAGCGCTTTCCGCTTGGGGAGCATTCTTGACCAACAGGGCAAGACACCGGTCAGTGGCCATTGTTGATCGCTTTCCTCAACACCTTGACTAAGGTACATCAGGCCACCGCATTCAGCGTACACCGGGCGACCGCTAAGACAGAAGTCGCACACCGAACGTAGCATGAGGCCATTGCCTGAAAGGCTCTCGATATGTACCTCAGGGTAACCACCGCCCAGGTAAAGGGCATCAGAACCTGGCGGCAGGCAGTCGTCTTGCAACGGTGAAAAAAAACAGAGTTCGACACCGCGTTGTTCCAAGGCATCAAACAGGTCCTGATAATAGAATTGAAACGCTGAGTCATAAGCGACGGCAAGCCGTAAGCCGCTATCAGCGGCCACTGCGGGTTCAGCAACTGCTGAACCCAGTTTTGGCGCGAGCTTAGCTTGATCTATAAGCTTCTCCAGATCAATATACTCTGACGCTGAATTGCTTAAGTCGGCGAACATGGCTTCATTCCAGTCAGTTTCTTCTCCGGACACCAAGCCCAAATGGCGGCTCGGCAACGTCGGCAAGGCCTCGCGTGGAATTGCACCTAGTAGCGGTGGCAACTGCGCGGCCTCCAGTGCCTGTTCCAGCCATTGACCATGACTTGCAGAACCGCACATGTTGGCGATAATTCCGCCAATATTCACTGTAGGTTCGAAATTCGTATAGCCCTGCACCATGGCAGCAATACTGCGGGCCATACCGTGCGCATTGACCACCAGCAAGACCGGAGCCTGCAGCCAGTCTGCGATCTGCGCGGTGCTCCCTTGCAAACTGTTGGCGCTGCCGCCATCGAACAGGCCCATAACCCCCTCAATAATGGCTATGTCGGCATCAGCACAGGTTCGAGCAAACAACCTGTTGACATAGCCTTTGTCACTCATCCAACCATCGAGGTTGTAGCACGGGCGGCCGGAGGCACGGCTGAGGTGGCTTGGGTCCAGATAGTCTGGACCAACCTTGAATGTCTGCACCCGCAGGTTGCGCTGCCGCAAAGCAGCAACCAAAGCCAAAGTGACAGAGGATTTGCCAACACCGCTCTGGGTGCCGCCCACGATCAGACGAGGAATTTCAATCAAAACTCCACCCCTTCCCGGGCCTGAACCCCTTGATCCAGAGCGTGTTTCAATGGCTGAATCTCACTCACAGTATCCGCCATGGCGATCATTTTGTCAGTTGCCCCTCGTCCGGTCAGAACGATATTCAGTGGTGCTGGTGCTGCAACAATGGCGTCAATAACCTCTTGCTCATCGAGTAACCCCTTGGCGACCGCACCGCAAATTTCATCGAGGATAATCAGGTCGTAATCACTCGATTGCAGGGACTTGCAGGCCAGCACAAAGCCCTCTTGTGCAGCCTCTTGATGTTCTGTGTAACGAGGCATGCCGGGCTTGGGGATAAAACCACGGCCGGTTTGCACAATCGAAATACCCAGTTTTTGCAAACTGGCCAGTTCACCGACAGCGGTATCGTTTTTTATGAACTGGATGACCAGAACTCTATGGTCATGCCCTCTAGCACGTAGCGCCATACCAAAGGCCGCTGTCGATTTTCCTTTGCCGTTACCGGTAAAGATCAAAATGTGTTTATCCAAGCAACGCTCCTTGACTGTTAAAGAATCCAGTACCGAGCCAGCACGCCAAGCCTAAGGCACCAACCAGTAGAGAGGTTGTCCACATCAGGTTGATTGTTTCACTGATATGCCTAGAGCAAAGCTTCTGTTTTGATTCTCCCATATAGGGACGTAACATTGACTTGCCGAAGTAGTAATTTTCTCCACCCAGGCGGACATTAAGAGCCCCGGCCATCGCGGCTTCTATCTGCCCGGCATTGGGGCTGGGGTGATTGTTACGATCACGTAGCCATATTTTCCACGCCTGCCTGGCGTCCAGCTTCAGCCATGCTGCGGCCAGCGGCACCAGCAAAGCACTGAGTCGGGCCGGGATAAAGTTTACGACATCGTCGAGACGCGCTGAGGCCCACCCAAAATATAGATAACGATCATTTTTATAACCAAACATGGAGTCAAGAGTGTTGATTGCTTTATACGCCATGGCTCCTACTGGACCGGCGAAAAAGGCAAAAAGCAGAGGTGCTGTGACCGCATCGACCGTGTTTTCGGCAACACTTTCTATCGTGGCACGTGAGATTCCCGCTTCATCGAGACTCTCGGTATCGCGACCGACCAACAACGCGACATGTCTTCTGGCCTTGGGAAGATCTGCTCTGAGCAGTGCCTGCTTTACTGCCAGAGCGTGATGACTCAGGTCGCGAGCGGCCAGGCAGGTGTAGAGTATGAGGATGGCAATCAGGTCGCCAAGCAATGGATGAACTCTGTAAGCGAGAAACAATAACAGGAAACAGCTGAGGACGGTGATTCCAACAGTCAGGATAACGAGCAAAATACCGGCTAATTTGTCGTTGCTGAGATGCCGTCGCAAAGGCTTTTCCAACGCCAGCGCAAGTTTGCCGATTCCCTGAACCGGGTGGGGTAGCCAACGGGGGTCACCAAACAGGGCATCGAGAAGCAAAGCCATCACAATTTGCAGCGGTAGCGTGATCATAAGCCGATACTCCGGTAGACAGCCTGCATATCGAGCGCTTCACGTACGCAGTCGGCAAGCCGATCAAAGGCCGGCTCCAGATCGTAACAAGCGAGTATTTTTTCCTCTGCGTGCCATCCGCGCCGCGTGCGCAAGCGGTCGATAAACCAACGACGAAAGCCATCGGCGTCGAACACCCCGTGCAGATAGGTGCCCCAGATAAGGCCCTTTTCAACACTGCCGCCGATCATCTCACCCTTGCTGTTGTGTGCAATTGGTTCCATGCCGTCGGCGTATGTCTGGCCGTGATGAATTTCATAGCCCGCCACTTCATGGCCGGAGGGCAGATGGCAGCAGCGTATTTGAATCGTGGTCTTCTGACGAGCTAACACAGTATCCAACGGTAATAAGCCGAGCCCGTCCATTGACTTGCCATCCGATTCTATGCAGTGTGGATCGTTGATCTTGCGACCAAGAATCTGGAATCCACCACAGATACCGACAATTTCACAGCTCTTATTTGCTGCCAGTTGAAGAATCCGTTCCGCGAGACCAGTCTCTTGCAAAAAGCATAGGTCCTCGAAAACATTTTTACTGCCAGGCAGAATCAAGGCATCGGGACTTCCCAGTTCTTGCAGATGCCGTACCACCCGTAGATGAACATCAGGCTCAATGCTTAGAGCGTCAAAGTCGGTGAAGTTGGAGATGTGGGGCAGATCGACGATCGCAATGTCAATTTGGTCAGCAGGGGCCGGGCCTTGGTGGAGGCCCTCATTTTTAAAGGAGACGGAATCCTCTTCGGGGAGTCCCAGTTGAGGCAGAAACGGAACAACGCCAAGAACCGGAACCCCTGTGTGCCGGCGAGTATGCTCGAGAGCAGAGCCAAGTAAAGAAGCATCGCCACGAAACCGGTTTATTACAAAACCAGCAACCTGCGAGCGCTCTTGCTCGGTAAGCAACTCCATGGTTCCGACAAACGCCGCGAAAACGCCGCCTCTGTCGATATCGCCAACCATTAATACGGGTGCTTCGGCATGACGAGCCATATTCATATTGACGATATCATCCGCTTTGAGGTTGATCTCCGCCGGGCTGCCAGCGCCTTCCAACACTATGATCTCATGCTCGCTGGATAGATCGTCATAAGTGTTTTTGATGGTTTCAAAAAGGCTCTTCCGTTTCTCGGCATAGTCGCGAAAGTGCATGTTCCCGGTAACTTTGCCGTGCAGGATGATCTGTGACCCGGTATCGCTGTTAGGCTTGAGCAACACTGGATTCATGCGCACATCCGGCTCGAGCCGACAGGCCTGTGCCTGAACCACCTGGGCGCGTCCCATCTCACCCCCGTCAGGAGTGACAAAGGAGTTTAATGACATGTTCTGGGCTTTAAATGGAGCGACATCGTAACCGTCCTGGTGGAGGATTCTGCACATGGCGGCGGCCAGTACACTCTTGCCGGCATTGGATCCGGTTCCCTGAAACATGATAGCCGGAGTCTTCTTCTTGATCGCCTTTGTCTTGCCATGGCAGAGAACTTCTTGCAGTACCTCACAAAGGCGATTCTGTTCTGATGAAGTCCTCACAGCGACCCGGAAATAGCGTTGGTCGAGAGAGTGAAAATTATCACACACGCGGATGGCAACACCCTGCTTAAGCGTTTGTTCGGCCAGTCGTGCGGCGGTGAGTGTGTCATGGTCCAGGCGCACCAGCAGAAAGTTAGCTGCACCGGGGTAAACGCTGAGCCCGGGGATTGTGCTCAGCCCTCGGTACAGTTGCTCTCGCTGTTTGGTAACAAAGTCGCGGCTGCGCTGCAGGTAGTCTTGATCCTGTACGACTCGACAACCAACGCTCTGAGCAATGGTGTTGACTGTCCAGTTCGGCAACAGACGACGCATGCGGGTGATTATCTTTACGTCGGCGATAGCGTAGCCGAGACGCAGGCCTGGAATCGCGTAGACCTTGGTCAGGGATTGGATAATGACAACATTGGCAGGGCGGTTAATGCGTAAACTCTGGCTGCCATCGGTGAAATCTATAAAAGATTCATCAATGACGAAGAGTGTCTCTGGGTATCGGGTTGTTAACCGGCACAGTTGGCTGGCATCAAAGAGAGTACCGGTCGGGTTGTTGGGTTGGCCGAGAAGGACCAGCTGCTCTGGTTGCAAAGCGGCTTCGAGTTGGGCCATATCGAGACGAAACTGTTGCGATGAGGATAACGGCAGCAGAGTAATATCCAAACCGTTCAGGCGAGCAGGGTCTTCGTAGTCGGCATAGGATGGAACCGGGATCAGGGCCCGTTTGGCTCCCAGAGCCCTTGGTAAAAGGTGGAGCAGTTCGGTTGCGCCGTTGCCAACCAGGATCTGCTCAGGGTGGAGATGGTTTACTCTGGCCAGGGCAGTAATCAGTTCCGTGCAGTCAGGGTCGGGGTAGTGAGCCAGGTCGCTGATATTGGCGCTGATCAGCGGTCGCAACCACTCCGGTGGCCCCAAAGGGTTAATGTTGGCGGAAAAGTCCATGAGCTGCGTGGCCGGAACCCCTGCTGACTCACTCAGTTGACGTAAATTGCCGCCATGGGTATGACGTTGCGGGTATTCTGGAATGCTCATACAAGAAGTCCTTGCTGAATACAAACCAATGCGGTGAATGCCGGAGCCAATTCTACCAGTTCACAGGTCGCACCAAGCGTGTCGCCAGTGAAGCCACCAATCTTTCTGTAGCAATACATTGCGAACAATCCTGTGGTCAATACGCTGGTCACGGTAATCCAAAACCCAGACATGCCGAGGAGCAGGCAGGAGGTTAAAACTAGCAACGCTGTCGCGACAACCCCCTGGCCCTTATGACTGTGAGCATGAGTAAGAGTCGCCAGGCCATGATTGCGAGCATAGGGCATACTGACGGCTTTTATCACCAGAGCGGTGCGACCGGCCAAGGGCATCAGTACGATCACCGGGCTGCGCCAGTCACCCGTCAGGGAGGCCAGCATTGAAAACTTGATTAATAATAGTGAGACAATCGCCAGGGCTCCCATTGGACCGGTGCGGCTGTCTTTCATTATTTCCAGCATCCGTTCTTTACTTCGTGAGCTCATAAAAGCATCTGCACTGTCAGCCACACCGTCCAGATGGAGGCCCCCGGAAATGGCGATCATGGCGATCACCAGTAAAGCGCTGGGGACGAGAATGCCAGGCAACAGCCAGCACAGCAGTTTATCAAGAACTGCCATGAAAAGACCGATGAGCAAGCCTACCAACGGATACCAGGTCATACTGGCAGCTATAGCACGCTCGCCTCCACACCAGGTTCTGGGAACCCGTAGAATCGTGAGGAAGCTTATGGCTGCAAAGAATGGTTTCATCGTTACTTTCTGTGCTGGATATCTGTGTGCATCAGCCTCACAGTTTGTCTCCTGCCAGATCTGCTTTGAACAGCTTTGCGGAGCCGTTGGCGGCGCAGAACTCTCCACACATGGTGCAGCTCTTTTCGTCTTCAGGCACACGGGAAGCGCGAATCGCTTTGGCTTCTTCAGGGATTAACGCCAGGTCGAATTGCTTGTTCCAGTCCAGGTCACGGCGGGCTTTGCTCATCTGCTTGTCACGCTCGCGGCCTCTTTCTGGGTATTTGTTCATGTCACCAATATAGGTAGCAACGCGGGCGGCCTGGACTCCGGTGCGAACATCCTGTTCATTGGGGAGAGCCAGATGCTCAGCCGGGGTAATGTAGCAAATGAGGTCGGCACCGTAACGAGCGGATTGGGCCGAACCGATCGCCGAACTGATATGGTCAAACCCAGGAACTATGTCAGTGGAGATAGGCCCGAGCATGTAGTAGGGAGCTTCGTTACTCATCCGTTTCTGGATAAGGATGTTGGCCTCTATCTCATCAAGGGGCATGTGGCCGGGCCCTTCCACCAACATCTGGCAACCCATTTCACGACCAATCTGAGCCAGTTCGCAGTTGATAATCAACTCTTGCATTTGGGCACGGTCGTGACTGTCATGGATAGCGCCAGCGCGCAGACCGTTACCGAGGGAAAGACAAACATCATACTTCTTCAAGATATTGGCAACACGATCGAAATGCTCATAAAGAGGGTTCTCTTTATTGTTGTTTTCCATCCAGGAGACCATCGTGGTGCCCCCTTTGGAGACGAGACCGCCGTAACGATAGTTCTGCTTACGCAGCCGCTCAATAGTGTAGCGGTTGATACCGCAGTGGATGGCCATGAATGCCAGGCCGTCCTCACATTGCTTTTCAATCAGGTCGAACAGTTCCTCCGGGTCAAGCTTGTCTGCGCTGCCGTACTTGCGTGCCGCATCGCAGAAGGCCTGATAAAGAGGCACATTACCTACCGGTAGATCAACCGCAGCCAGGACTTCACGACGGATCCGGTCAAGATCGCCCCCCACAGAGAGCTCCATCAAGGTGTCAGCGCCCGCTTCTTGAGCAACTTTGGCTTTCCGCACTTCGGCTTCGTAATCAATGATATCTGAAGACGTGCCTATGGAGGCGTTGACCTTGGTGCGCAAACCTTTACCGATGCCAACGGGGTTAGGATTCCTGTTGGTGTTGTTAGGAATAACGATTTTGCCAGCGGCAACCATGTCGCGAATATACTCAGAGCTATGTCCTTCCGCTTTGGCAACCGCAGCCATCTGGGCAGTAATTATTCCTTTTGCTGCTTGTTCAACTTGAGTGTACATGGTGCTTGTTCCTCCTTTGCCGAGGACGGATTTTAAGATACCTGTTGTTTTTAGTTTTTTTCTGCCTGACTGACCGCTGCTTCTTCGAAAGTAGCCACCTCGGTCAAAACCGTAACAGCAGCTTCCACAAGATTCATGGCCACGGCTCCTCCGGTTCCTTCTCCAAGGCGTAACCCCAGATCGATCAATGCCTGCTTATTCAAGAAGTTGAGAGCAATCAAGTGGCCCTGTTCAACACTGCGGTGGCCAGCTATCATATAATCCCTGCAGGCAGGAGAAAGGCTGTCAGCAATCAATGCCCCGGCAGTTGAAATGATACCGTCGATAACGACCGGTTTTTTTTGCGCTGCAGCACCGAGGATCAGACCGGCAATTGCACCAATTTCAAAACCACCAACTTTGCACAAAACATCAAGGCCGTCTTCAGGGTTGGGCTGGTTGAGAGCCAGGGCCTTTTCCAGGGTAGCAATCTTGGCTTCAAGGGCCGCGTCATCGAGACCTGTGCCGCGGCCAGTAACATCAGCGACTGATCGTTTGCATAACGTAGCAATAATGGCGCTGGAAGGGCTGGTATTGCCAATCCCCATATCGCCAGTACCGAACAGGTCAGTACTATCGGCCAACTGTTCAGCCACCTCAATTCCCGCTTCGATAGACTGGATGGCCTGGGCACGACTCATGGCAGGACCTTCAGCAAAGTTCGCTGTTCCTAAGGCTACTTTTTTTGAGATGATTTTGCCGCTTTCGACCAGCTCGCTCAAGTCACCAGCGACGCCAACGTCTACAATCGTTACTTTGGCTCCCACTTGTCTTGCCAAAGCATTAATGCTGGCTTTTCCGTTGGTAAAGTTGCGTACCATTTCAAGGGTGACCGCTTGCGGAAACTTGCTGACTCCAGCAGCCACAATGCCATGATCACCTGCCATCACTGCGATCGATTTACGCGTAACACAAGGCTGCATGCTACCGGTAATGGCGGCGAGGTCTGCAGCTAAATCCATCAACCGACCTAATGCCCAGTGGGGAATCGCAAGTTGATCGAGCCGCAGCCTGGCAGATTGACGCATACTCGTATCAGTCGGGGTGATGGCATGCAAAGTTTTGGTCAGGAGATCTGATTCAGGCAATGTCATAAAATCGTTCCTTCTTTAAGGGTAAGAGGATAACCGGAAACTACAAACACTACCTCGTCTGACAGGGCGGCCAGGGTCTGGTTGCAACGACCCACAAGATCCCGATAGAGACGCGAGGTTTTGTCGGCAGGCACCAGCCCCATGCCGAGTTCATTAGTGACAAAAATGACGGTACGCTCTTCTTGGCGACTCGCCTCGGCAACTTGAAGGCACAGGTCGGCAACATCCTCTTCACACACAGTTTCTTGTCGAGACTCCGCATGGTAGAGCAGGTTGTTGATCCACAGGGTCAGACAATCCACCAGCACAACAGAACTCTCGTGGCAGTTACGAAGCGCCTGGATCAGTTCCACCGGCTCTTCGACGGTCATCCAACCTTGACCAGACCTCTCTTGACGATGCTTGGCAATGCGTTGCCCCATCTCGTCATCAATGATCGGGCAGGTGGCAATATAGGTTCTCTGACCAGGCAGTTTTGCCGCTCGCATCTCAGCATAGTGGCTTTTACCGCTGCGACTGCCGCCGCTCACAAATATCAATCGACTTTTAGAGTGCTGGTTCATTGTAGAGTCCTGTCAAAACTGCGCCCTGTGAATAGAGGTCAAATGTAACTAAGCCCCCTCTCACAATCTCGAATTTGAGACGATCTCGGTAGTGGTATCCCAACAACTGGCAAATCAGGGAACGAATGACGCCACCGTGGGTCACCAGAACAATGTTGGTTTGTTCACTATTGCGGATATCTTTGACAACCCTTGCGACACGTTGTTGGAATTTAATATGAGATTCCCCTTCCGGAAAGCAGAAGTCTTCCGCCAGCTCTGACCACTTCGTGACCAGATGCGGGTCAGCAGAGCAAATCTGCTCGAAGGTCATTCCTTCCCATCTGCCGAAATCCACTTCATCGAGATCTTTTTTGTTGCTAACTGTCAGATTCAACTGTTTGGCGATCGGAACTGACGTTTCCACAGCGCGTAACGCCGGGCTACACCAGAGGGCATCAATATTACGCTTCTGCAAACAATTTGCCAGTCGGGTGGCCTGAAGTTTTCCCTTTACGCTGAGAGGTTCATTGAGACGCCCTACGTAGCAGCCATCCAGAGAAGCTGCAATTGCACCGTGACGAATTAAGGTAAGCTGCTTTTTCATCTGTCTCCTCAAGGAAACAAAAAATCCCTGCAGCCTTAATAGAAGGCTGCAGGGATACCGTTTTCATCCTCATGCAGTAATAGTCCAGCATCTTATTGCTCGAAGACGCTGTATGCTAACAAATCGGGCGTGTATCTGACTTACACCGGTCAGTAAGACCGATGATCACAGTGGCGGCTCCGTGACGGATTTACACCGTCTTCCAAGCTTCCGATTATTATGTAGCGAGAACTATAGCATATAAATCATGGCAAATAACAAGCGATTTGTTTCTGATTTAATAGAATTCTTCCGATCATACCTCAGAAGTTGTGTCAGCGGCAAATGAGAGTATTTCGTTGAGAAACTCTTCTTTTTGCTCATTGCTGAAGTTACTTTTCAGATCACTGTCAAGCAGTATGTCAGTGTATCCAAGGAGAGTGGTGTTAGTTCCCGTATTGGCTTAATAAAAACTGGCAGGTTTGAGTTCTGTTAACACCTCTCCCGCGACCCAGCACCAGCACTTTTTGGTCGTGTCGCCGTCACGCTGCATCCGCTATTTTCTCTCTCTGAAATAACTGTTCAGTTCCAAGGTGTTGTCGAAACTCTTGCTGTTAGCGCGCGAATACTGCAACTGATCGACCTGCCGGAAATCGGCTTTCAGCAGCCTGTATTGACCCCGTTGCGCCGCGGGGGTCGGCCGCTGGTTCATAGGCCCGACCTGCCAGAGGTAGATGTCTGGTTGTAAGCTTAGCACCGCTTCGGGGTTGAAGCGCAGCATTCGGCGCTGGCTGCCGCTGACCAGCTCGCCGCCGGCACGGCGGATGATGTCGGCGAGGATATGGCCACCACCGGCGATGGTCAGCGGTGCTTCAGTGATTTCGTAGAGGACCCGGGGTGACTCGGCAAGCGGCTGCAACTGCTGCAGTTTCCGGCGCTGTTCGGCCACCAGTTTCCGGGCCTGCTCCTCCCGCCCCAGTTTTTCCCCCAAGGCGAGGGTCTGGGTAAGGATCTCCTCCAGCGTATTCGGCTGGTAGTGGAAAACCTCGGCCGCGACCGAGGTGGCCATCTCTTTAGAGAAGAAGCGGTTGGAGGAGATGATCAGTAGGTTGGGGCGCAACGAGGTGATGATCTCCAGATTCGGTCGGATGTGCGAGCCGACCTGCGTGGCCTGGGGAAATTCCAGCACGTTGCGAGTCTTGCCGACCACCAGTGGCCCTGCACCGAGCTGTTCGATGATGTCGGCCGCCGCCGGGGCGAGGATGATGACCCGTTGCGCGGCGAAACTAGCGACGGGTAAAAGTAAAAGCAGCAGTGCCGCCAGTAACCTGAACATCGTAGGTCTCCGTGAGTAGTTCGGGGGTTAAGTGGGCGTGGCTGACATCGGCCAGCAGTCGCCCCTGTTTCAGCAGCAGAAACCGGTCAAAAAACTGCTCCGCCAGGTTGATGTCGTGGACCGGGGCGATGACCGTTTCGCGGCGGCCGCCTAGGAGTTCGAAAATCTCCAGGGTGTGGCGGATGTCGAGGCTGGCGTTCGGTTCGTCTAGATAGATGATCGGCGCCTGCTGATTGAGCACCCGGGCCAGCATCACCCGCCGTTTTTCACCGCCGGAGAGCTCGTTGAACTGCCGCTCGCGCAGAGGCAGCAGGTCGAGCTGTTGCAGTTGCTGTTCGCTCAGTTGTCGGTCCGCGTCGCTGAAGCTGTTGCCGATGGCGTGGGGGAAGCGCCCGAACAGCACCACCTCGGCAACGCTGAAGGGGAAGATCAGCTCAGAGAACTGCGGCAACAGGGAGAACAGCCGGGCCCGCTGGACGACGGGGATCTGCGCCAGCGGCCGGTTGTCGTAGCGGATCTCTCCCCCACAGGGCAGCAGCCCGCAGAGCAGTTGCAGCAGGGTACTCTTGCCGCTGCCGTTCTCTCCGAGGATGGCGACCTTTTCACCCGGCCGGATCTGCAGCTGATCGATCCGCAGCTTAAAATCTCCGCGCGCAAAGCTGAGTTTATCGACCCACAGTTCAGCCATGCCAGAGCCTCTCGCGCCGGGTTTGCAGCAGGTAGAGGAAGAAGATCCCACCGAGCAGGGCAGTGATGATGCCGACCGGCAGTTCCGCGCCGCCGGGTATAATGGTCCGCGATACGGCATCGGCTACCACCAGCAGCAACGCCCCGAGCAGCGCCGAGTAGCTCAGGTTTTGCTGCATGTCGCTGCCAAACAGGCTGCGGGCTACGTGAGGAACTATCAGGCCGACGAAGCCGATGATACCGGTGTAGCTGACCGCCACCGCTACCAGCGCGGTGGCGACGACAAAGGCGAGGCTGCGCAGCCGGTCGACATTGACGCCGAGGGACTGGGCCGAGTATTCATCGAGGGCCAGCATGTTCAGCTGCAAGGCTTTGGCGGCGAACAGCAGGTAGGCGATCAACAGCACCGCAGCGCAGAGCAGCAGCTTGCCCCAGTCGACGACGAAGAAGCCGCCCATCAGCCAGAAGACGATGGAGGAGAGGGAGTCCTCAAAAAAATACTTGGCGAAGCTGATCACCGAAGAGGCGACGATGTTCATTACCACCCCAGCCAGTATCATGGTCACCGGGTTGATGACACCGTTGGTCTTCGACAGCCGGTAGACGGTCAGCAGGCCGACCAGGCCGGTCGCCAGCGCAGCCACCGGTACCAGCGCGACCGGCAGCCCGAAGGCAATCGCCAACACCGCGCCTAAGGCCGAAGAGCTGGCCGCTCCGGTAGTGAAGCTGTCGGCCAGCGGATTTTTCAGGGTCAGCTGATAGACGCTCCCGGATAGGCCGAGCATGGCGCCGATCACTGCCGAAAAAAGTACCCGTGGCAGCCGCAGGGAGAAGAGGATATCCCGCTCCACCGGGGAGGCAGCGAAGGGGTTGATCGCCGTCGAGCCTACCAGACAGGCGGCGATCAGAGTCAGCAGAAAAATAATCAGCAGCAGCTTCTTCATATCTCGACCCTGGCGACGATCTGTCTGGCGATAAAAAACAAGGTAGCGAGGATCAGGGTCAGCACGCCGAACAGGGTAAAGCTGACCTCCGCCCCCGGAGTCAGGGTAGCGCGGATCAACTGGGTGCTGTAGGTGAGCGGGAAGATGCTGGCCACGGCGCGGATCGGAAGCGGCATCTGCTCGACCGGAAAGAAGGTCCCGGAGAGGAACATCATCGGTGTAATCAGAAAAGCGTTGATCGTCGCCTGATCGCTGTGGCTTTTGACGATCATCGCAGCGATGAAGCCGAGCAGGGCAAAGATCGCCAGATGCAGCAGCAGGGCGAGTAGAAACAGTGGTCCGAAGCGCAGGCTGACTCCGGCCAGCAGGCTGTAAAAAGCGATGATCAGCACCGGGATCAGACCGCGGGTGATGCCGTAGCAGGTCTCGCCGACGATGATCTGCCAGCGCTGCAGCGGGGCGAGCAGGAACTCCTCAAAAATTTTGAAATAGAAACGCGAGATGTTGATTTCGGTGGCGATCCCGTAGCTCTGGTTCATGCTGCTCATGGTCAGCAGCCCCGGCAGCAGAAAGACCAGATAGTCGACTCCGCCGACTTGGGCGCCGCGGCCGACGCCGTAGCCGAAGGCGAGCAGGAACAGGGCCGGGGAGACCGCCGAGGCGAGCAGGGTTTTAATCAGCTTGCGGCGCAGGATCAGCATCTCCCGCAGATAGATGGCGCGGGCTCCGTGCAGGATCATGGCGCGATCCTTTTACCGGTCAGCTGCAGAAAAACATCTTCCAGTGTTGTCTCGCGGATCCGTACCGAAGTGTCGAGCTGCTCCAGTCGTTGCATCGCCGCCCGGCGGTCAGCGAAAAATTCACTCTCGATCTCATCAGCTCGGTAAATATCGAGGACGAAGTTGCCGGTCGACTGTTTCAATTGCTCCGGTGTGCCGCCAGCGATGATTCTGGCCTGATCGATGATCAGCACCCGGTCGGCCAGGGTTTCCGCCTCTTCGATGTAGTGGGTGGTCAGGAATATAGTGCAGCGCTGTTGCTGGTTGATGCGGCGCAGAAAGGCCCACATTTTGCGCCGGCTGTGAGGGTCGAGGCCGACGGTCGGTTCATCGAGAAACAGAATCTCCGGCTCGTGGAGCAGGGCGCGGGCGATGACCAGCTTGCGTTTCATACCGCCGGAGAGCTGGCCCGCCGGGGTGTCCCGTTTGCTGGTCAGGTCGGCGAACTTGAGGCAGCTGTCGATCCGCTGCTGCAGTTCTGCACCCCACATGCCGAACAGGCGGCCGTGGATCAGCAGGTTTTCGGCAGCGGTCAGCTCCCGGTCGAGGTTATTGTGCTGCGGGACCACGCCGATCAGCTGCTTGAGTGTCAAGCGCTGCGGGTCGAAGCGCTGACCGTGGTAGTGGATTTCACCGGCGTCCGGTTTGAGCAGCCCGGTGAGCATGTTGATGGTGGTGGTTTTACCGGCCCCGTTGGGGCCGAGAAAGGCGAACAGCTCGCCGCGGCCGACCTGAAAATCGATCCGGTCGACCGCGACGGTTTTGCCGAAGCTGCGACTCAGGCCGCGGACTTCGATTTCGTCAGGAGTGTTAAAGGTTTTGGGATCAGCGCAGCTCAACCCCGGCCTCCGTTGCAGCGTCACTCAGGTGATCGACAAAGATCTGTCGAACTTCGGCATTGTCACCGAGCCCCTGCATGACCGGTTTGACCTGATAGCCAGCCTTTTGCAGCTGAGTCTTCCAGGAATCCTCTTCGTCACCGGCCATGTCGTTACTGGCGTGATCGCCAGCAACGATCATAAGCGGCTTGAGCAAGGTTTTCTTGTTATTTCCAGCCTGTAACTTGGTCAGCAGTTCATCGAAATTTGGATGGCCTTCAACCAGCCCGACCAAGGTCCTGACCTGTGGATAGAGCTGGTTCATCAGCAGTTCAAGTTCGTAATAGAGTCCGGTTGAGAGGTGATCGTTGCCGTGGCCCATGTAGATCAGGGTGGCTTGCTGCTGCTCGGCCAGTTTGGCGTCGGCGGCTAGGCTTGTAGCCAGTTTCTGCAAATCTTCAGCATAAGGGAAGCGATCCCCCCAGGTGCCCATCAGCGGCCGACCGAGGGCAATTTTATTGAAGGGACGCCAGCGCTCTTTGAGGGTTTTGATGGAGCGCAGCCCATCGACGTAGGCTTTGACATCCTCAAACTCTTCGCCGTGGGTCAGGTGGGTCGGCTGTACAACGATTGTCTTGTAACCCTGATCCTGGAGGTCGGCGAGGGTGCCGAGGAGGTTTTTGATCTGATAGAAGTAGTCGGGAACCTGTGGGTGGCTGCTGCGGTAGTTCTGATCATCAGCCCGGCCGTGCCATTTCTTGCGGATAATGTTGGAGGTGAAGGCCATCTGCACCAGGGTGTTCGGGTAGGCGGTTTCGACATCGCGTACGATCGCCAGCAGCGAATCAACGGCGCTTGGGTAGGTGGTGCCGAAAGCAGCGATGACAATGGCGGTCTTGTTGGCATCGGCAGACGTTTTTTCCATGGCGAAACTTCCTCCGCAGAGCAGCAGGCTGATGACAAGCAACGATAACAGGGTTTTCAGGGTGTGGTGCAACATTCTTTGATCCTCCTCGTAGATCGACAAAAAAGGCCTCCGGTATTTGCGGAGGCCCGGACGCACCGATCCCTCCGGCAGTTTTTACCATCTACGGCCGGTTATGGTACCAGGCAGGCTTTCTGGCTTCGGGATCAATCCTCGCTCTTCCCCTTCCCGACAGACTTGAAAATGTCAGTGGGTTGATTGATATCGTTGAAGAGTTCGGTCCCCCGTCACAGCGGCGGGTCCGCGGGAGTTTTGCACTCCACTTTCCTTGCACCTGAGTACCGGAAAATAAAGAAGCCCGCAGAGAAAAGAGTCTGCGGGCTTCATCCGTTTTAGAAGCATCTGTGGTGACCAGCCTCCCGTCTATCCCGGGGAGAAACTGCTGATCGTTTGTTTCGGCAGGTCTTCTGACTTGCGAATCATCCTCCGAGGCACCTTCCCGATCTTGTCGATCAGTGGTTGTTTGCCTCTTCGTCCTCGCTCACAGCGGCGGGTCCGCGGGGGATTTACACCCCTCTTCCCTTGACCGAACAAAGTTTTCTGACTATCGAGTAGCCGTAGCCGTTATACGGCAGCGGTGTGGGTTGAGTCAAGCTCCTAACAGTCCAATACACACTACCCTTGACTTTGCTGATACAGATAATCACCAACACCCTGCTGTTGTACGCTGTCCAAATAGTTTTTGATCAATGTCTCAAGATAAGCAGCCACTTGATCTGGAGCTAGTTTAATGCAAGTTTTTGCCGCAAAACGACTCTCGACACCGTGGATTTTACCACCGAGATGAAGTTCATAACCGGCGACACGCCTGTCAGTTGCATCCTTGACCATACAACCGACCAAACCAATATCGGCAAGATGGGGGTGAGCGCAGCCGTGGGGACAACCGGAGATGCCTATGCTCAGAGGCTCTTTGAAATCCACACAACTTTGCTCCAGACGTATAAGCAGGTTGCTGGCGAACTGTTTGGTTTCACTGACGCCGAACTTACAATATTCACTGCCGACACAGGCCAGGTTGCGCAAGCGGAAGGGAGAAGGATTAACCGGCAAGGCCAGTGCATCGAGAGCCGCGACCAGAGCTTCTGATGCAGCATTCGGGACATCGAGCAGGACAAAATCCTGGGTTGACGTAATCCGCAGAGTTTCCACCTCATGTTTAACCATCAATTGCAGAAGCGTTCGCAACTTTTCAGCTCCGACCCGCCCGCCTGAAGTTTTACCACCGATACAGAAACAAGCAGCTTTACGGGCGGGGAAAATCCCGACATGGTGGCGCTGTTCGGCAGAAGTCAATTCGGGCTCCGCACCGCTCGGCAACGTATAGCCCAAGCGCTCTGTCAGCACCTGCCGGAATTTATCAACACCCCAATCGGCAAGCAGATGACGGGTCCGGGCCCGGGTACGATTCTCGCGATGACCGTGGTCTCTGAAAATACCGGCAACAACCTTGGCCACTTCGACAATTTCAGCTTTGCGGCAATGTAGATCCAAGCGCCTGGCGATCTGCCGTCCGCCACTCAAGCCACCACCGACCGCCACATCAAAAACGACCTCATCGCCCCTTTGCCCATCACCACTCTGCCCATCGCTCTTTTGCAGGGCGACAAAACTCAAATCCTGAATTTCGTGGCGCACGCAATGGCAAGCACAACCGGATATGGCAATTTTAAATTTGCGCGGCAGGTTGATAAACTCGCGATTACCGTCGAAATAATTATTCACCTCCTGGACAACAGAGGTCACATCACTCAATTCTTCAGCAACCACACCCGACAGCGAACAGGTCACGATATTGCGCATGCAATCGCCGGAGCCCATACGTGTTGTCAACCCGACTTGTTGCAGACGGGCAAATATTTCGGGCAAATTGCGGCACTCGATCCAGTGGAACTGGACATTCTGGCGGGTGGTAAAATCGGCACAGCCTCGCCCGAAGTCAGTGGAGATATCAATCACTGTCTGCAGCTGATCGCGATTCAGCTCTCCGGCTACAAGTTTCAACCGCATCATCAAATACTGGGTTGCATCATTTTCGTCATGCAGCTTCTGCGTGTACAACCCGTAGTATTTCATCCGGTCTATGGTATCAGCATCTATCGCCTCACCACTGGCCGCATAGCGGGCCAGATCATCGAGAACATCGAGGCCGCACTTTTCCCGTTTGAGACGCTCAACCCGCTGTGCTTTGGTTTCCTTGGTCATGATTATTCCTAAAATATCGCCTTGGTTTGCCAATGCGGGAAATGTTTACGAACCAGAGCGTTCAGCTCGACTTCAAAATCAGAATAGCTGTGCTCGGCAACGACCTTATCCTGAGCTTTTTGCACTATCATTCCCGCACCGACGGTATTGTTGTTCACCCGGTCAATCAGAATAAAACTACCGGTACTTTTATTATCATCGTAACTATCCAGAGCCACGGGAGCACTCAGGCTCAACCGGCAGTTACCGATTTCGTTTAACGCCAGTTGCTCTGCAGTGCCTTCTTGCATGGTATTGACATCTGTCCTGTGGTGGATCGCAATGACCGTGGCATTAAGCAGCGTTGCAGCACGCTTGATATAGTAGGTATCACCAGGCTTGAGTGGTTCCTCCGCCATCCAGACAATATTAACATCCAGGTCGGCACCGACGTCAGGAATATCGCCTGTTTTGACAATCATGTCTCCCCGACCAATATCAATCTCGTCTTCCAGCGTGAGCGTCACCGCCTGCGGCACAAACGCCTCAGCCAGTTCGCCATCATAGGTGACGATCGACTTCACACGCGAACTCTTGCGCGACGGCAGAACCGTAATTTCGTCACCAACAGCAATAACGCCGGCGGCAATGGTGCCGCTGAAACCTCTGAAATTGAGATCGGGCCGATTGACATACTGCACCGGGAACCTGAAGTTGTCAAAGTTCTGGTCATCGGCAATAGGAACTGTCTCCAGAGTGGTCATCAATGATTCGCCCTGAAACCAGGGCGTCTTCTCACTCAAGGTGACCACATTGTCGCCACCCAGCGCTGTGATCGGCATGACGACAACATCTTTCAAACCCAGGCCGTGGGCAAAGGCCAGGTATTCTGCCTTGATGTCATCAAAAATCTGCCTGGAGAAACCTACCAGATCCATTTTATTGATCGCCACCACGACATGTTTGATACCCATCATACGCACGATAAACGAATGCCGCCGAGTCTGGATCTGCACACCGTGCCGTGCATCAATCAGCAGGATTGCCAGATCGGCCGTTGAGGCCCCTGTCGCCATATTTCGAGTATATTGTTCATGGCCCGGGGTGTCAGCAATAATAAACTTTCGCTTGTCCGTTGAAAAGTATCGATAAGCAACATCAATCGTAATTCCCTGCTCACGCTCGCTCTGTAGACCATCCACCAGCAATGCCAGGTCCACCACTTTACCAGTAGTGCCCATTTTTTTGCTGTCCTTGACGATCGCTGCCATCTGGTCTTCATAAATCTGTTTCGAATCATGCAGCAGACGACCGATCAGGGTACTTTTGCCATCATCAACGCTGCCGCAAGTGATAAAACGCAGCAGTTCTTTATTCTCGTGCTGATGAAGATATTCGTCAATGTCGGTTTCAATCAAACTGGCTTGACTGGTCATTAGAAATAGCCCTCCACCTTCTTTTGCTCCATGGAACCAGCCTGATCACTATCGATAAGTCGTCCCTGCCTCTCGCTGGTTTTAGTCAACAACATCTCCTGGATAATCTCTGGCAGCGTCGTTGCATTGGATGCCACCGCGCCGGTCAGTGGATAGCAGCCCAAAGTGCGAAAACGGACTCTCTCCATGCTCACGACTTCGCCGTCATTAAGAGGAAAACGCTCATCATCGATCATGATCTTTACGCCGTCGCGCTCCACCACCGGGTGCTCCTGTGCAAAGTAGAGCGGCACGATGGGGATATTCTCCAGATAGATATATTGCCATATATCCAGCTCTGTCCAGTTGGAGAGTGGGAACACCCGGATACTCTCACCTTTACGAACCTTGCCATTGTAGATATTCCAGAGTTCCGGACGTTGATTTTTAGGATCCCAGCGATGGTTTTTATCGCGAAACGAATAGATGCGTTCCTTGGCACGGCTTTTCTCTTCATCACGCCTGGCCCCTCCGAACACCGCGTCGAACTTGTACTTGTTCAGCACCTGTTTAAGGCCTTCTGTTTTCATCGTGTCAGTGTAAACCTTGCTGCCATGATCAAAAGGGTTGATATTTGCAGCAAGCCCTTCCTGGTTTGTGTGGACCAGAAGTTCCAGACCCAGTTCCTTGATCCGCTGATCACGAAAGCTGATCATTTCCTTGAATTTCCAGGTCGTGTCGACATGCACCATCGGAAAGGGCACTATGGAGGGATGAAAAGCCTTGATCGCCAAATGCAGCATGACTGCTGAATCCTTACCGACAGAATAGAGCATGGCCGGATTGTCAAATTCGCTTACAACCTCGCGCATAATGTGAATTGACTCAGCTTCAAGACGTTTCAAATGACTTAGTTTCCTATGCTTCTTCAAGTGCCACCTCCCGATTGTTGCGGTGTAACCCGCATTCTTTATGTTGCGAATTTTCCCACCACCAGCGACCGTCTCTAACTGAACCGTCTTTTGGCACTGCCCTGGTACAGGGTGCACAACCGATGCTGGAGTAGTTTGCATCGTGCAGTTTGTTGTAAGGCACCTGGTTTTGCCTGATGTACTTCCAGACCTCCTCTTCCGTCCAATAGATGAGAGGGTTTATTTTCAGGATGCCGTTGTCTTCATCAAACTCAACCAACCGGGTTTGCCGACGCGACTCGGACTGTTCTCGCCTCAGACCGGTAATCCAGCCATCAAGACCACTCAGTGCACGTTGTAAAGGCTCCACCTTGCGGTAATAACAACACAACTTACGGCTCTCAACACTGTCGTAGAAAAGGTTAAGACCTTTTTCGGCCACCATTTTCTCAACGTTGTCAGGACGCGGAAAATAGCTTTGCAGATTAATCTCAGGGTAATGGCCCCGGGTTTGATCGATCAGTTCATGGGTTTCTTCGGGCAGACGCCCCGTATCCAGAGTAAAGACTTTCGTCTGTGGATTTATTTTTGCAATAAAATCGGTCAAAACCTGATCTTCCGCTCCCATACTGGAGGCAAAACCAAGCGTCTTTCCGAAATGATTCAAAAAATAATCCAGAACAGCAGGGACATCATGCGAGCCCTGAAACCTCTGATTTAACCTGTCGACGATTTTTTCCATTATGGCTCCCGTTGTCAGGCTGCTAGATCTGGTACTCAATCGGTTTTTCTTCAATCCGGCCAAAGCTGGCTTTATTCCAGGCCCGTTCATGCAGGTAATAGAGCACCAGCTTAGTGAAGACTTCGACAAGCCCTATGGATAGAGCCATCGAGATATTACCGGTCACAAAAAAAGCGATCACCATGGTGTCCACGGTGCCGGTTATGCGCCAGGAGATGGTTTTCACGAGACTTCTCGTGGCCTTTTCCTTCACTTATTCCTCCATCTTTTTTATTGCAACTGTTCCTTCAACTTTTCCGTCAGACAAGATGCAGAACAAATTACAATAGCCCGAGGAAAACTATTCTACGCATGATTGCAGGACAATAAATAAACGTACAAGCAAATACACCGTTAGATAGCGAGACTTTTAACACAGTGTACCTGAGCTGTAAACCGTTATTTACAAAAAGTACTTACACGAGCTATCAGCGGTAGTTTGTTCCACGTATTCGCAAACGGCCTTACGGCAACCTGTGGAGCAAAAATCGCATTTACCAATTTAAGTGCATTGGCTGTGCTTACAACGAAGTTAGCATAAGGGAAAAGTACAAATATGGAGAGACGAACAGGAGGAATCGGCAAATTGGGGCAACGAAACAATGACAAAAGCTCTACGGAGGATACACCCTAAACCTTTACTGTCTTGTAGAGAAAATTTTTAAATTTATAGAATCTGCGCTGCTCATCGGCATCTTGACTGTGTGGATCGCAGGCGTTGAGTGCAAGAGCAATATCAGGCATGTTGCGGGCACCGCCACGACGAGTTTCTTCAACCAACATCCGCACCGTATCGCGAGTCAGTTGGTTATCGATAAACGGCTTGTGAACCACACCCCAGAAATCACCTTCCCCTGACTGCAAAGCGGCTTGCATGCTTCGAAGTGGATCCCGTACCAGATTCTTGGGAGACCCGGACTGTGGACTATTTTGCAAAGCTCGTCTGAGATCATCGCCAGAAATGACTGGACCCTGGCGAAATAGCAGGGCGCGCAACAGGATCGAGCGCAACTCACGTATATTTCCCGTATAGTTATGCTGTACAAGTAGCTTTTGGGCCTCCGAGTTGATCGAGGGGACCTGGTCAATTGACTCATCAGCAAGATGATAGGTACGGTAGAGTTGACCAAGAAAGTGAACCGCCAGATCAGGGATATCCTCCCGCCTCTCATTGAGCGAGGGCACCGCAATAGTAAGTTCCGACAGACGATGATAGAGATCGGCACGAAAGCGCCCTTCGGCAATCAGGCGTGGCAAATCCTGATTGGTGGCGGCAACCATCAGCACCCGCGCAAAGCGGGTCTGGTTCTCACCGAGACGGACGAACCCGCCATTATCGAGAAAACGCAACAGCTGCACCTGGGTCTTCGGATCAGCATCGCCAATCTCATCAAGAAACACCACACCACCACTGGCTTCTTCGATAATCCCGCAGCGGTCGGCATGGGCGCCGGTAAACGCCCCACGTTTATGACCAAAGAGTTCCGAGTAGGTTAACTCGCCACTGTAGGCGGCGATATTGGTTTTGGTGATCGGCAATTCTCCGTTTACACCTGCCTTGGCTCGATACAGTTCATTGAGGCGAGTGTATATATTGTTAAAGAGAAACTCTTTACCGCTGCCGGTGTCCCCGGTTATAAGCAGAGTCGGCAGGCCGAGGGTCGCCTCGCGCAGGTCGGCCTGCTGCCACATGAGAATACGCCGCGACAGAGGTGGCGTGATGGTCTCAATGGTCGAGACGATTTCCCGGGCCTTGCTTGAATTGCCGATAATGTTACCGAGGCGATACGATGAAATTTTCGGATCGCGGTAGGTTACATCGGTCCGCAGGCGCTGGACTTCGGAGGTTAGCCGCTCGATCTGCAACAAACCAGCCAGATGACGGGCGATCATCTGCACAATAATCTGCAGGATGCGCTGGTGTTCATCGGTAAAATAGTGCGGAGTCAGACTGTTCAGGCAAACCACGGCCAAAACCTGCTCTTCCACAGACACCGGCACGGCGATCTCGCTGCGAATTACCCGCGTCACCTGCCGGTAAAAGCCCTCTTCGGACAATTCCTGGAAAGCATCATCTATGATCATCGGCTGCCGTGTTGATGCGACATAGCCCGTCAGGCTGCGCTCGGCACGCGGCAGTTCAGTGCCACCGATGCGCATGAGCGGGATATTCTTCTTCAACCATTCCTTGCTCTTGGCGCCAACCAGTGTGCCGTTTTCCTCCTCGACAATCAGCCAGGTGTTGCCATCGCGTTCCTCGATCAGGGCAATACTGCCAGTATCGGCACCTATCAGCTCAGTTGCCTTGGCCAGCACCCGATTCAGGAAGGGCTGAATCCCTGCGAAGTGCTCCTGGAGCAGATCGTTGATTTCCGAGAGCACCTGAATCTCCATATGCTCATCACCGATCTCCTGGATCACCCGCTGGGCCATCTCGGCGTGGGCCTCCAGGAGGCCCTGCTCAAAATCGCTGAAGCGATAAGGCTCTCGAGTAAAGTAGTTGACCAGACAGGTGATCCGGCGCGTACGACCATCGTAGCGCGGCACCACAAAGAGAGAGGTCAGACCGATCTTCTCGGTAAGATAACGTTTTTGCAGCGATTGCGCTTTGAGGCTGGGGAAGTAGAGGGGCCGCAGCAGGGCTTCATCGGTAATCACGCCCTCTTTACTTATATATGGGGAAAGTAAAGACTTGCCAGAGCTCAGATCAATCAATTTTTCATCTTCATACAGACGCTGGATTTCCCGATCCTTGGCATAAGAGGCGAGAACCTGCAGGCCCTGGCCTTCACCCGCTGCACCGATGCGCGACGGCACCAGCACCGACGCCAGAGAGAGCTTATCGATCAGACGCACTGCTGAACGCACCATGGTGCGAGCCGCCTCTTTCTTTTTCGATTCGTCGACGCGTCGCGCCACGATGATCTGCTGGTGATATTTACGTGCCTGATCAAGAACCGGGGCCACCATTTCCAGAAAACCACGTAACGCCAGGCGACTCTCATCATCAAGAGTACTGCCGCTCCTGATGCTGTCGATACATATGACGCCGATGGAACGCCCTTTGTGTACCAGCGGCAACTGAGTTGAGGCCACCAGGCCAAAATCCTCGGCAAGTTGCCGGGCCCGGGTTGGCAAATGCTCCCGATCGGTAAACTCAGCATCCTGCTGATCAATGTAGACTCTGGAAACCAGGTAATTTTCATCCGTGAGGGCAAAGACATATTTGCGGACCACCTGTCGGGTGCGCCCCCTTGCCAACACACAACTCAAGATGCCGCCGGTCAGGTCCTCAAGATAGAACCGAAAGCGCGGCTGGTGAGTAATCAGAGGAACCGCTTCACCAATTTCATGCAGAATATCAGCAAGGTTCTCTTTGCCATAACTCTTGATCTTCTGCAGATATTCTTCAACCCGTGTCGAGAACCCCATATAAATACTCCCTGAGTAGCTTTTTCACACCTGAGTAGACTTTTTACACCAAGAGTAGCTTTTCTACACTCGAAGTCTAGCCTGTTTCATGATTGCGGTCAAAGCCCGGTGTTTGTTGTCAAAACCCGATACTTGCTATCTGCGCATTTTTCATTAATACTGTGATGGGTATAGACATAAAGAAAAGGTCAATTATGCCCCAGCAGATCCTGGTCATTTCACCCGACAAAGAAGCAAGCCAAAGTCTTTATGATGACTTGCACGTGCTGGGTTATCCGACAACCTGCGCCATAAATCTCACCAGGCCATCTTCTCAGGAGCATCGTCCGACCCTTTGCGTCATCGACCTGCAACTCAGCCGCGACGGTGATAGCGAACAATGGGAGGCCTGGCTACAGGACTGTTTCACAACCCATACAGCTTGTCTGGCCTTCGATAGTTCGGCACAACCGGATCGGGACACCTTAGCCAGACTTGAACCACTCAGTGATATCCTTACCACCCCGCAGAATCAGGCTCTCCTGGCTGGTAAGATTCACAGCCTGCTCACTATCCGCAAAATAACCATAAAACTCGAGGCAACCCGCCATCAGCTCGCCCACTATCAGGGAGAACTTCAGGAGGCTCTGGAATCTGCAGCGCATATTCAACGCAGCCTGATCCCGAAACAGCAACCAAGCTACTACAACCTACAGTATTCGTGGCAATACATACCATGCAAGCAGGTTGGCGGGGACCTGTTTAACATCATTCAGCTCGATGAGCAGACCGTCATGACCTACCTGGTGGACGTCAGCGGCCACGGTATCTCTTCAGCCATGGTCACAGTTTCCGTACATCAAAGCCTGTCGTTGCACACCGGACAACTTGTCAAAAGACCAACGGATCACCCGCCCTTCTATGAAATCACCCCTCCCTGGGCCGTCTTGCAGGAGCTTGAAACCGAGTATCCCTTTGAACGCTTCGAGGAGTTCTTCACCATCAGCTACTTACTGATCAACCCTCATACCGGCCAACTTCGCTACTGTAATGCCGGGCATCCGCCCCCTTTACTCTTGCGCAAAGACGGTAGGGTCGAACGCCTGGCTGCAGGAGGCACGGTGATAGGTGTCGGAAAACTGGTTGATTTCGTGGATGGTGAAGCCTGCCTGAAGCCTGGAGACCGGCTCTTCATGTATACCGACGGTATCACCGACCATCTTGGCAAGGAAGATGAAGCCTATGGCGAAGAACGCTTACTTAAACAACTCTTGACCCAGAGAAACAAGCCGTTTGACGACGTCATCCGTGACACTCTGATCGCCCTGCGCGAATTTGGCGGCAGCACCCTGCCAATCGATGATGTCACCCTGATCGGTATGGAGTTCAGATAAGCGCCATTCCTTGACAAGTCTAAATAAATTACGAACCCTGGCCCGCTGCCAATTTTAATGTGTATACCTCATCTTAGGGCTGATTTTGCTTGCATGGCTATGCTAGAATATCGAAGCTGTTAATCGTTTAACCCTCTAATTAGTGAGCTTTATGTCCAGACCAGACACAGATATTGTAGAAAACACAGGCCTCGTAGAAATCTTCTCAGACGGAGCCTGCTCCGGCAACCCGGGACCGGGAGGTTGGGGAACCCTGCTGCGTTGCGGGGATTGTGAAAAAGAGCTCTCCGGTTATGATCCCGAGACCACCAACAATCGCATGGAACTACTTGGCGCGATTGCCGGATTCGAGGCACTGACGCGTCCCTGTCAGGTCGAGCTGACTACTGATTCGCAATATGTCAAAAAGGGCATAACCGAGTGGATCGAGGGTTGGGTCAAGCGCGGCTGGAGAAATTCCAAGAAGAAACCGGTTGCCAACCGCGACCTCTGGGAACGCCTTTTGGAACTGACTGAGCCACACCAGGTTGAATGGCACTGGGTGCGTGGTCATGACGGCCATGCCGAAAATGAGCGTTGTGACGCATTGGCCAGAGCGGCCATTGAGACGGGGGCCAGAGCGGCCATTGAAACGGGCATGGCTGACCTTTGAAAGCTAATAGTATGGCTATTTATTGGCCATTGTAGTAAACATGCACCGATTAATCGGTTTTGTGATAGATTTTGTTAAGCTCAACTGTTTCCTGTGATGTTTCGGTGCTTCAGAAAGGCCGTAAGCTGATTTAATTTTAAATCGTGGAAGAGCTGTTTACTTGCTATGACACCTGAGACCACCTCATCACAACTAATGGCGACACCACCTAATTTCGAGTCGTATCTGGCACTGGGGATTTACGTTGGCATCGCTGTTTTTCTGATTGCAGTCCTCCTGCTGCTCTCTTGGGGGCTCGGCCACAAGACCCGCTCCCGGCAGAAACAGGAACCCTACGAATCGGGGCTCCTTCCCGTCGACAATGCCCGCCTTAAAGGACCGGTGCCCTTCTACCTGGTCGCCATCTTTTTTGTTATCTTCGACGTCGAAGTGATCTTTGTCGCCTCCTGGGCGGTTGCTTCCGACCAACTTGGCTGGCCTGGCTTCGCCCACGTCTGTTTCTTTATCTTCATTCTCTTTCTCGGCCTGGTGCATATCTGGAAAACCGGTGGCCTCGACTGGGAACCACGGGCGCAACGTGAAGGCCGCAGGAAGCGGAATGATCAACGCCGGACCCATAACAATCCGAGCAAGGCGCAGGAGAGGCTCACGTGAGTGAAGAACTGCCTCCCAATGTCATCTTGACTACTCTGGATGATGCCATCAACTGGGGTCGCAAGAACAGCCTCTGGCCGATGTTCTTCGGCTTGTCGTGTTGTTTTGTCGAGATGATGGCCAGCATGACCCCCCGTTTTGATCTTGCCCGCTTCGGCGCCGAAGTGCTGCGCAGCACGCCACGCGAAGCCGACCTGATGATTATTTCCGGAACGCCTTTCAAGAAAATGGGCGCTAGCATGCTGCGTGTCTATGAGCAGATGGCCAACCCAAAATGGGTCATGGCGATGGGCAGCTGTGCCAACTCAGGTGGTATGTACGACGTCTACAGTGTCATGCAGGGTGTCAATCAGGTGCTCCCTGTCGATGTTTATGTGCCCGGTTGTCCGCCGCGTCCAGAAGCTTTTCTGCAGGGATTGATGCTCCTCCAGGAGAAGATTGCCAGTGGCGAGAGCCCTGCTCGCAAGGTGCTCGGCATGAGCGGCGGCAGTGAAGGCACAAGTTTGCCACTCCTGGTTGACGGCGTCACCAAGAGCCGCGACACCCGCGGGCCAGGTTTTGGTAACAGCCCGAATCGCGGCACCTCCACTCAATCACCGAATTTCTGGGGTAGCCGCGCTAAAGAAGTGTGGCGCCCTGCGCAGCCTCGGGTCGAATTTGTCACTTCGACATCTGATTTACGTAAAACCCTGCATGATCGGTTCGGCGAACGTGTGCGCGAAGACGTCAAAGGGGTCGATATGCCGACCTTCTGGACCGATGCGGAAACGGCACCGGAGCTGCTCCACTTTCTCAAGGAGCAGGCGCCGAAAAGGTTCCGTCGCCTCGAAGACCTGACGGCAATCGATGAACGCACCCGGCAGAAACGCCCCGACCACGATTTCACCCTGGTTTACCACCTGCTGTCCTTCGAGGATCCTGGCTACATGCGGGTCAAGGTACCACTGCAGGGTGAGATGCCTACTGCGCCGACGGTAACCGACGTCTGGACCACTGCCAACTGGTATGAGCGTGAAGTCTTCGATATGTTCGGCATCGACTTCAAGGGTCATCCCGATTTGCGCCGCATTCTCATGCCCCACGACTGGCAAGGGCACCCACTTCGCAAGGAGCACGTCTGTCGCGCCACAGAAATGGAGCCTTTTACCCCGGAAGCGGCCGCGAAGATGGTGCCGCGGGATGCAGAAAGTTTCTTTGGCGGCAAGGAAATGGAGAAGGTCGACGACGAAACCATGGTGCTCAACCTTGGACCGCATCACCCCGGCACCCATGGTGTTTTGCGCCTGGTCGCCAAGCTCAACGGTGAAGAGGTCGAGGACGTTGACGTCGATCTCGGCTACCACCATCGCGGTGCCGAAAAGATTGCAGAGCGCCAGCATTGGAACCAGTATATCCCCTACACTGATCGCATCGACTACCTCTCCGGTGTACAGAACAATCTGGCTTACCTGTTGCCGCTGGAAACCATGCTCGGCGTCGAGGTGCCGGAACGTGCCCAGGTTATCCGGGTTATGCTTTGCGAGTTGTTCCGGATTTCCAGTCACCTGGTCTGGCTGGGAACCTTCGCCCATGATGTCGGCGCCATGACCCCGGTCTTTTATGCCTTTGAATCGCGCGAAAAAATCTTTGATATCATCGAACAGATTACCGGCGGCCGCATGCACCCGGCCTGGTTCCGTATTGGTGGTCTGGCCATGGATCTTCCGGATGGCTGGAAAGACACCGTAGATATCTTCACCAGCGACTTCGACAAGCGCATCGATGAATTTGATCGCATGCTCACCAATGGCCCGATTTTCAGAGCCCGTACCGAGGGAATTGGTGTCACCAGCCTTGATGAGGCGATCGATTGGGGCATGTCTGGAGCCAACCTGCGCGCCTGCGGTCTGGAATGGGACCTGCGCAAAAAGATGCCCTATTCCGGCTACGAACGCTTTGATTTCGATATCCCCACCGCCACCAGCGGTTGCAGCTATGCCCGCTATCTGGTCCGCCTTGAAGAACTGCGTCAAAGCCTGCGCATCGTCAAGCAGGCCGCCGCCGACATGCCGGATGGTCTCTACGTGACTAAAGATTTCCGCTATGCCTACCCTGAGCGTAATGCCGGCAAGAAGGATATCGAGACCCTGGTACACCATTTTATGAATGTGACACGCGGACTGACACCACCACGTGGCGAGTGCTATCGCGGTATCGAATCGAGTAAGGGTGAGTGTGGTTATTACGTCGTCAGTGACGGCGGTAACACCCCGTACCGGTTGCGTATCCGCACGCCGAGTTTTGCCCATATGCAGGTCTTTCCCAAAATGACCAAGGGCTGGATGATCGCGGACCTGATCATGGTGCTGGGGGCAATTGATTTTATTTTGGCTGATCTTGACAGGTGATTTTTAACGCAGAGCCGCAAAGAACGCAGAGGTAACGGCTCCTTTTTAGCTGAAAGACTAAGTCTAGACTCTTCTCTGCATCTTCGCGCCTTTGCGTTAAGAAAAGATTTTATGAACGAGCTTTTACCACAAAATCAGATTGACAGCTTCAAAGCCAAGGCGGCGGCTATTTCTCATCCCCATGAGTTGATTGTTGATCTGCTGCGGGCGGTCCAGTCGCATCATGGCTGGGTACCGGACGACGGTGTGCTGCTAACAGCTGAAACGTTGGGTGTTCTGCCGGTTGAAGTGGAAGAAATTGCCACTTTTTACGACAAAATTTTCCGTCACGCAGTGGGTCGCCGGGTAATACACGTCTGTGATTCAATCTGCTGCTGGTCGACCGGTGCGGAGATGATCACTGAGCACCTGCAGAAAACCCTCGGCATCAAATTGGGAGAGACCACAGCTGACGGTGATTTCACCCTGCTGCCGACCTGCTGCCTTGGTGCCTGCGGTGATGCCCCGGCGATGATGATTGGCCTGACGCCCCATGGTCATCTGACCCCGGAGAAGATCGACGAAATTCTGCAAAAGGAGCGCGCCGTGATTGCGGCCGACGACAAAGAATGAACGCGTACCCACAAGTTCTATTCAAAAATCGCCGGCCAGACGAAACGGTTCTGTTGCCCGAATACGAGAAAAACGGTGGCTATCAGGGCTTGCGTGCGGCGCTGAAGATGTCGCCTGCAGAAGTTTGTGCGCTGGTCAAAGCCTCCGGCCTGCGCGGCCGTGGCGGAGCCGGGTTCCCGACGGGAATCAAGTGGTCATTTTTCCCGGCTGAGCAACCGGGGGACAAGTACCTGGTCTGCAACGGTGACGAGATGGAACCTGGGACCTATAAGGATTGTCAGCTACTGATGGCCGACCCCCACCAGCTGGTGGAGGGTATGGCTATTGCCGCCTATGCTTTACAGACTCCGATTGGCTATATTTTTCTACGCTACGCCTACGAAGGCTGTTCGCAACGAGTCGAGCGAGCCATTGAAGAAGCAATTGCTGCCGGTTATCTGGGGGGGAATATCCTCGGCTCAGGTTTCGATGTCGGATTGCATGTGCATCGCAGTGCTGGTCGCTACATTCTCGGCGAGGAGACCTCATTGCTTAACGGCCTCGAAGGCCGTCGGCCCAACCCACGTTCCAAGCCACCTTTTCCGGCTCAACGTGGACTGTTCGGCAAGCCGACCAACGTCAACAATGTTGAAACCCTGGCCACAGTGCCGCATATCCTGACGCACGGCACAGCGTGGTTTCACGAGTTGGCACTGAACCCGGAAAGCGCGGGAACCAAGCTGTTTGGTCTTTCTGGTCACCTCAATCGGACCGAATGTTTCGAGCTGCCCCTTGGCATCACCCTGCGCGAAGTAGTGGAAGACTTCGGCGACGGCGTGCGTGGCGGGAAAAAGTTCAAGGCGTGTCTCCCCGGAGGAGCATCGACGCCCTATCTGACGGCTGAGCATCTTGGCCTGATGATGGATTTCAATCCTCTCGAAGAGGTCGACAGCCGCCTCGGTACTGCGGGGGTTACGGTGTTCGATGAAGACACCTGCATGGTAGCGGTGACGCGCAATCTCAATCAATTTTTTGCTCGCGAGAGTTGCGGTTGGTGTACGCCGTGCCGCGACGGTCTGGCGACAATTTCCTGGCTGCTCGACCGCATCGAATTCGGCCAGGCAAGCGAAGACGACCTGGCCATGCTCAAGGATCAGGTGCGTAATATCAAAGGACGCTCTTTCTGTGCCCTGGCCGAAGGTGCCATGGGTCCGGTGGAGGCGCTGCTGCGCCTCTTTGAAGATGAAATCAAGGATCATATCCGCAAAGGATGTTGTCCCTTTAAGCGGTGATCAGTGATTAGAGACCCGAAACTGATAACCAATAACTGACAACTAAACTCTATGCCGAAGCTGACCATCGACAATCTTGAAGTGACCGTGCCTGAAGGGACCAACGTCCTCGAAGCGGCGCGTGCGCTTGATATCGTCATCCCCCACTTCTGCTACCATGAAGCCTTGGGGTCGGTCGGTTCCTGTCGTCTGTGTGCCATGACGTTCCTCGAAGGTCCGGTTGAAGGACTGCAGATGGCATGCATGATCAAGGCTCAGGATGGCATGGTGGTCTCGTCGACCGATGCGGACGCAGTGGAGTTGCGCGAGCATGTCATTGAGTGGGCGATGACCAACCATCCGCACGATTGCCCGGTCTGCGATGAAGGCGGCGAGTGCCAGCTACAGGAAATGACGGTGGCCGGTGGCCACGGCGTGCGTCGCTATACCGGCAAGAAGTGCACTTTTACCAACCAGGATCTCGGCCCGTTCGTGCAACAGGAAATGAACCGCTGCATCACCTGCTATCGTTGTGTACGCACCTATCGCGACTATTGCGGTGGCACCGACTACGGGGTCTTTGGTTCACGCAACCGGATTCAGTACGGACGCCTTCAGGAAGGCACACTGGAAAGTCCTTTCTCCGGCAATATTATCGATGTCTGCCCCACCGGGGTCCTGACCAGCAAGCCGTTTCGCTTCAAGACGCGTCTCTGGGACCTGCAGGAAGCGCCGTCGATCTGTCCGCACTGCAGCCTCGGCTGTGCGACAGTCCCCGGTGGCCGCTATCGTGAAGTGCAGCGGGTCAAGGCTGGCATCAACCACGAAACCAACGGTTTCTTCATCTGTGATCGTGGCCGTTTCGGTTACGACCATGTCAATCATCCTGAACGGCCACGTCAAGCACGAGTTGATGGCCAACCGGTTATGATCGATGAAGCTTTGACAGCAGCCCGAGAGCGGATTGCCGCGATGGCCCGAGAGCACGGCCCAGATAGCATCGCTTTCCTGGGCTCCTCGCGTGCCAGTCATGAAGCCAATGCGCTTTTGCGTGATTGGGCGGCAACAACCGGTTCCACACAATTGAGCTATGAAGCTCACCAACGGCGTGATCGCGCGGCCCGGACTCTTGCTGCTCGCCTCGGTGAACATGCCCGCAGCATGGAAGATATTCGCCAGAGTGACCTGATTGTTCTGTTTGGCGCAGATCCGTTAGCGGAAGGTCCGGTGCTTGCCCTCGCCATGCGTCAGGCTGTGCGTAACGGCGGCAAGGTTGTGGTCATTGATCCCCGGCCGGTTGAGCTACCCTGTGCTGCAAATCATATCTCACTGGCCCCGCAACGCTTAACTGAGGTTCTGACAGCCCTCGGCCAGAGTGACTTAAGCTCTTTTGCTGCTCACGAGCGTGAGCAGTTCGAGAGTGTGCTTGCACAACTCAACTCAGCCCAGAGTCCGGTTTTAGTAGGCGGTGCCGACTTGCTCGGTGGTAAAGGGGTTGGCGCGCTCTGCTCCGCAGCCGCAGAACATTCAAGTGCAGAACGCAGCGTCGGTGTGATGATGCTTCTTCCCGGGCCGAACAGTTATGGTGGAGCCCTGCTGGCAGGCGAAGGTCCAGGTTTTAATACGATTCTCGACGCTATACAGGAAGGCACTGTGCGGGCGTTGGCCTGCCTGGAGAGTGATCCTTTCCGGGAAGGAATGAACCCGGCACGCGCCCAGGCCGCTCTCGGCCACCTGGAATTGCTGGTGAGTATTGATGCCACACCGAGTCTGGCCGCTCAACGTGCTGACATCTTCCTGCCAGCCCGTGCTAATGCCGAAATGGCCGCTAGTTATGTTAATAACGAGGGCCGCTTGCAGGCATTCCAACCGGTCATCGATCCGGGTCTGCCTGTTCGTGAGACCGGGGCCGGCAATCACCCCCCGCGCGAGTTTTTCCATGTCACGCCTGGCTCCGCTCCCGAAGCTGACTGGTGGCTTCTCGCCCAACTGCTCGAACGCAATACAAACCTCGTCGAGGTGCGTAAAATGATAGAGCAAAACGATGAGCGTTTTGCCGGGTTATCGGCAATTGCTGCCGAGACCACAGGCTTGCGTCTGTCGGCAAAGGGGATCTTGCCGCCAGCAGCCGAGAAAGAACTGCCTCTCGCAACGGCGTCTGACACCCTGGCGTTGTTGACAGTGGCCGGACCGGTTGGCTCATCCTGGTTGGCACACTTGTCATCGCCTCTGGCAGCTACGGAACCACAACCTTACGTCTGCCTGCATCCTGAACAG
>Ga0256834_1000277_pt1 | contig 37596 bp, 51 predicted proteins | sample 4281140metaG_FD_190536 | JGI IMG/M metagenome (GOLD analysis project Ga0256834, IMG submission 190536) | Hydrothermal vent microbial communities from East Pacific Rise, Pacific Ocean - 4281-140 | ecosystem: Environmental > Aquatic > Marine > Hydrothermal vents | place: Pacific Ocean: East...
TAACCTGCTTCAGGATTTCCAAGACATTTTCCTTATTTAGTTTCATTTTAATTAAATTTTTCAAGGACAAAATTACGAAATAAAGTTTATGAAATAAAAAACCGCTCCGTTTAATGGAGCGGAGCGGTTTATATTGAAACTTTAATGCTATTACTTTTTAATTTACATCCCAGCGAACTTTAGCTTCGTTATTGTCCTCTTGAGGATTTAATCCCTGCAGCGCAGCTTGGTAATTTTCATTGTTTTCAGTAGGTTCAGTTCCAGGGTAACGATACCTTACCGGAATGGTACCATGTGTGTTGATTGCTTCGGGATGTGGTTGAAGTTCAGGCATATCGAGTCTTCTCCATTGGGTCCAAGCTTCAAATCCCATGGGGAAATATGCCACCCATTTTTCTTCGGCGATGACTCTGAGTTTTGCTTCTTCGGCAGAGGTAGAACCTCCATAAGTAGCATCATTGGCATCAGCTACACGGTTTGTAACATAGTTGGCGGCAAGATTATAGTATGTTGCTGCATCTTGCTCGGTGAATTGTGACCAGTGATAATCTGCTGATTGAATTGAAATTTGAATTGCCTGGGATAATAAATTGTCGAAGTTTTCGCTACTCAAGCCTCTTGCTGCAGCTTCGGCTCTGTCGAGATATGTCCAAGCTGCTGTAAAGAAAGGAAGCGGTGATTCCAAACCCTTAATATAACTACTAAATTGTGCTTGTCTGGAAATTCTTGATAAGAATCTTGCGTACGGTTCTCCGTCTTTGTTAGGATCATTAAGATAAACCATAATTCTAGGGTCAACTGAATGGTTATATGTAGGGCTATAAGATCCGGGAGTTGCTTTCGATCTTCCTTTTAAAGCATCTGTGAATTCTCGTGCGTAGCAGTAATCTCCGTCACGGAATCTGGAAATGGGGTTTTGCAGGAATTCATCGCATTTCAGGTAACGAATCCATGCTTCATCATTGATTTTTTCAATAAAATCACCATCGTTCACTGCATCGGTGATATATTGTGATGCCGTAGCATTATCAACATCCACCAATTGCAAGGCTGTATGAAGCAATAACGAGTTGGCAAGTTTTCGCCATTTTGATACCTCTCCTTCATAAATTACATCACCGTTAATCATGGCGTATTCGGCCGAAGGATTAAAAGCGTCTCTAGCTTCCTTAAGCATTTGCAGAATACTTTTGTAGATGTCGATTTGATTGTCGTACTTCGGTGTTAAGTTTTTATCATCAAGTGCTTCGGAATATGGAACGTCACCATAAATGTCTGTTATAAATTTGAATATGTATGCATACATCACCTTATTGGCTGCCAATTGATTGTTTAAATCACCGTAAACGGGAGCCAAGGAAGCATTATTTGCCAAGTTTTCTTCGTAAAATTTGATGTTTTCTTTGAAGTTACTTAATACGCCCACGAAGTATGGTGTCCATGATATAGGACGATCGGCGTATTTCATTTCGGAATCGTATAACACTTGATGATTCCATTGAATGTAAAGCGTAGGGTTCATGAAATAGCTTCTTCCGGTGTTATTGAAGAAGTTCACAATACCTCCCGAAAATAAATCTTTCGGTGTTGATTCTACGGGATCTATAGGAGGGTTGTTAATATCTCCAAAATCCCAATTTTTACATGCGCTTAAAAATAGCAGTGTAATTAATATTACTTTTATCTTTTTCATAATTTTCTTGATTTTAGATTTTTTAGAATTGGAGGTTCAAATTAAGTCCAAATCTTCTGGTTCCCGGTAATTGGGCATCTTCTCCATATGCTTGAGATAATTCCGAAGGATCCCAACGGTGGTAGTTATCTTTGGCTACTGCAATCAACCATAAGTTCGTACCAATAATTCCTACCGATGCACCTTTGAGATATTTACCCAATACTTTTTTAGGAACCGTGTATGTTAAGCTAACTTCACGCAATTTAAGGTATGATGCATCATGAATAAACGGACCTGCAAGGTCTTTCTCATGGAATTGTTCGTAATATGCTTGAGTGTCTACTGTATAGCTGACTTTGTTTCCGTTGGAATCTACACCTTCTACGCTAACGCCAGCCTCTCTGTCTCCACCGTTTGCGGTTTCTTCATACAAGCCGGAATAGTATCCCCATACTTCGGATCCGGAGAAGAATTTTCCGCCTTTTTGGAATGTGATGTGAGCCGCTAATTTGAAGTTTTTATAAGTGAATTCGTTGGTCCATCCTCCGGTGAAGTCGGGTAATACACTTCCAAAATAAACTTGCTCACTCTTGATATAGAACCCATTCGGGTTAAGCACGGGGTTTCCGTTTTCGTCGCGGAGAATATCATAACCTTTCAATTGTCCCCATTCTTTGCCTTCTTTGTGCACTAATGCAATTCTTGACCATGTGTCGCCTCCTGACCATGAACGTCCTCCCGGAGCATACATTTCATCCGATTCGCCCGGCACGTCATCGATTATACTTTTGTTTTTATTAAAGTTCAAAATGGATACCCATTGGAAGTCTTTTTTACTGATGATGTTGCCGTTGAGGGTGAATTCTACCCCGCTTCTATGGCTTGTTCCTCCATTAGTGAGGTATGAAACTTTACCTGTTGACGACGGAACGGATAAGAAGATGATCTCGTCTTTTCGTTTTTCGTAGTAATAGGTAATATTTAATCCGATACGTCCTGTACCGTTTTTGTCTTTCAAGAATTCCAAGTCTAAACCGGTTTCGAATGAACTGTTAAGTGCTGGGTGCAGATTCTGATCAACCGAATAGGACGGTGTTAAAATAGTTGAATGACCAAAGTATGGAATTTGGCTTCCGTAACGGTATGTAGGATAGATAATATGTGGTGCAATACTTGAGCCGATTTGCGCCCATCCTATTCTGAATTTTCCGTAGGGTAAAATTTTGCTGAATTTTTCGTTATCTTTGATAGAGTTCAGGTCTGTAAACGTCCAGCTTAGTCCCACACTGGGATAGAAGAATCCGTTATTGTCAGGGAAGAAACCGGAGTTATATTCTTGACGGGCGCTTGCTTCCAAGTATAGCATTTTTGAAATTCCTAATGTCGCTTTTCCGAAAAACGATACAACTTTGTTGATACTCTTTGAACGATTCGTCGGAACCGGACATTTAGTATTTTCGAATTTGTAAATATCGGGATTAATTAAGCCTTGGATTTTACTTTCTGCCGGCATCCAAGTGCTGGTGAATTCGGAAGTTGTTGTTCGGAACGTCGTTCCCAAGAAACCGTCCAATGAAAGATTATCCGTTAATTCGGGATAGGAGAAGTTAAAGAAACCATCATAGGTGTCTTGGTTGTAGTTTCCATTTGCAATACCAAAGCTATTTACCCAACTTGTATATTTTTCGGGAGCGGATGAAAATTGAATTTCATAAGGCAGGTGAAAATCGTTGTAAGTAAATCTTTGGTCTCGAGAAACGGAAAATTTAATACTATAATTGTCATTTAATTTAAAGTTGGCCCAAATATTGGCTAATATGTTGGTTCCTTTACCGTTTCTGTCATATCGATCTAGCCATGTATAGTGGTTAAACCAGAAAGCTGCTTTTTTATAAGCGTCATTCAGATATGAACCTGCATTGGAGATAAAGTAAGGTCCCCACCAGTTCCATGAAGCCAAGTAACCTTCGGGAGATTTCAAATCGATGAGTTCTTTTTGTTTTTTCATATCCAATTGACGGGCAAACCACGCATTGAAGGAGCCTGAAGTTTGGTTGCCGTATTGATCGTCAAAGTCTCCGTGTCTTTTGTATTTGGAGTAGTTTACAACAAAGCCCATTTTAAATGCTTTGGAGAATTGGGCTTCTACATTGGAGTTAACGAAGTAGCGTTTATAAGTAGAGAAAGGAATTGTACCTTTTTGGTCAAGATTGGAGAAAGAGAAGCGAGCTTTTATTGCTTTGGTTCCAAGGGATAATGCTATGTTATTTTTGATAAACACTCCCGTGTCATAAAAGTTTTTAACGTTATCGGGTTGGGCTTCCCATTTAGCCGTTTTACCGAAATAGGGGCTGTCGGGGTACCAAGCATACCAGGGCATATAATCTCGTCCGTCAAATTTGGGCCCCCAGCTCTCGTCAACAAAAGTTAAAAAGATATAATTTGCATTATTGAAGCGCGGATCGTTCCATTCTTGCCAACCTAAGCCGACTCCGCTGAATGTCATCCATTCATTTTCTCCCAAATATCCTTGTCCGTAATCATTTTGATATTTGGGCAAATAAGCGATTTTTTCAAAAGTTACCTTGCTGCTTAAGCTTATATTAACATTTCCGCTTTTTGCTTTTTTGGTAATAATTTTTATCACCCCGTTTTCTCCTATTTGTCCGTAGATTTGGGTAGCGTTCGGGCCTTTCAATACCTCAACGGATTCGATATCGTCAGGGTTAATGGATGAAGGATCGGAGACAACAACACCGTCAACTACGTATAAAGGGTTGGCGTCTGAATTTAAATTAATACGCCCGCGAATACGAACTTTAGGTGCGAAACCTAACTTGGATCCGGCTTGTTCCCAAACTTGCACGCCGGCCACTTTACCGTTTAATTGGCTTTGTACGTTTGGGATGTCTGAAATTTGTAATTGAGAGCTGTTTACTTTTTGATCCGCATAGGAAAGAACTTTTTGGCTTATAGGCTTACCGGAAATGTCTACAACAATGGGTTGCAGCGTAGTTCCTTTGGTAAGTTGAACATTAATTATGCTTCTATTTCCTACTTTTTCTTTGGCATCTTTGTAACCCACATACGAGAATACCAGCACGTCATCGGGTGAGGCAGTAATGCTGTAGTTCCCGTCGAAATCGGTTACGGTACCTTTTTGCGTACCTTCAATTACGATGTTCACACCCGGCAGCGGTTCACCCGACGAAGCGTCGGTAACCTTACCGGTCACTTTTTTCTCTTGTGCAAAACTCCATTGCACTGCTAACGCTAACAGTAGCGTGAAGAGTCCTTTTAACTTTGTTCTCATCTGAATAGTTTTTTGTTTAGCTAACTACAAATATACGTATATTTTTATAATTACCAAATATTTTCCCGTTTTCGAAGTGTTTTCTGCGAACAAAGCTTAATGCCATGTCAAAACGTAATTGATTATGAATCTAACTCCTTGATATTCAATTTGTTTTGATTTTGCATCCCGGATGCTCAATCCTATTTTGAGCCGGTTTCCTTCGTTGTCGAGGTAGATTCCGGCGCTTATCAATCCGATAAAATCCGGTAGTGCAGTGCTGAAATCGGCGAAAAAAAAGTCGTGCGACAGGTAGGGTTTGACATTTTTTCCCGCCCATATAAGTGTATTGTTCATGTGAAAAAATGTTTTTTTGATCTTATTATTGCGGAAATAGGGAATGGCTTCGAGCGGATAAGGCCCAAAAATATCGAAATCGATTCCTTTTTGCCATTTGAGATTTATTTTGCTCATTAAGTCAAACAGGCGGGTAGTTCGGCGATCGTTTAATTCCCAGGACACAAAGATTTTTTGGGTCGCGGCATGAAGGGCAAGGCTCCAGCCGGTGTGGCGGGTGGGTTTTTGTTTTATCTCCCAAGCGCTCAACCAAATTTTGTTTTGGTTTTGTCGGGCCATGGTCACTCCCGCGTAAAGTTGCCAACGGGGATAATCCACTCCCAGCGCGGTGTTTGCTTTGGTTTGAAAAGTGTCCGTTTGTTGGTGTATGTATAATCCCGCTTTATGGAGCAGCGGAGTGCCTTTGAGGTAAGGAAACGTATATTGAATGAGGAAATCGCCGGCTCGGATATTTTTCCGGTATCGAATCCGGATTTTTTCACCGGCATGCAATAGATTTTCACTACTAAAATTTATAAATCCTAAAATTTTGGATGAAGATTGGTTGTTGAAATTTATATTGGCTTCAAGGGTATTTTCGGGCTGGTATGAAGCATGTATAAATAAAGTGTTTTTTTTATTCAGTTTAATTATTTTAAATTTATGGATATTGATTATATAAATATCTTCGACGGTATTCGCCGGAAAACTTTTTTTCCTTAATATATTAATATAATATGTATAAAGGTTTTTTGGCAGTTCGGGCTTTGAAATAATAATAACGGAATCGATTTTCGGTTTGATTTTTTTTAACGAGTAGTGAAAGAATAGAGTGTCATTTGAGGATTTAATACTATCCGTGTTATAATGCAAGTATCCGTCGAGGTTTATTGTGCGTAATTGCTTTAGGCTGTCTATTAGGCTTGGGAAGTTTCGTGCGCTTATTTTTTTTTGTTGGATGACGGCGGTAAAAATTTTCGGTGGGAAGTTTTGGCCGAATACGGAGAACGTGACGAAAAAAGCCGCTAAAATAAGCCTTCCGGAACGCATACTTTACGTAATTTTTCTTCAAGATAGTCAAAAGGTTTGAAAAACAAAAAAAAGTTCATATATTTGCACGCCTAAAATTTAGAAATAAACCATATGCCGACTATTCAACAACTTGTAAGAAAGGGCCGCAAGACCATAACCAAGAAGAGTAAATCGGCTGCTTTGCAAGGAAGTCCGCAGAAGCGGGGTGTTTGCATTCGTGTTTACGTAACTTCGCCCAAAAAGCCGAATTCGGCTATGCGTAAGGTGGCGCGTGTTCGTTTGACAAACGGAAACGAAGTGAATGCATACATACCCGGTGAAGGACACAATTTGCAGGAGCACTCGATAGTATTGGTTAGAGGCGGAAGGGTAAAGGATTTGCCCGGTGTACGATACCACATTATTCGTGGAGCATTGGATACGGCCGGAGTGGAAGGGCGTAAGCAACGCCGGTCCAAATACGGTACGAAACGTCCTAAGAAAAAATAATAAAAAAATTGGTTCATGAGAAAAGGAAAACCCAAGAAGCGAATATTGGCACCCGACCCCAAATTTAACGATCCGTTGGTGACCCGTTTCGTCAATAATATCATGTGGGAGGGTAAAAAGTCCTTGGCATTTCGTTTATTTTATGATGCCTTGGATATTGTAGAAAAGAAAAAACAAGACGAAGATAAATCGGCGTTGGAAATTTGGAAACAAGCGTTGGAAAATGCCATGCCGCATGTGGAAGTGCGAAGTCGTCGAATCGGCGGGGCAACCTTTCAGATTCCCATGCCCATTCGCCCCGATCGTAAGATTTCGTTAGCCATGAAATGGTTGATAAAGTACGCACGTCAGCGAAATGAGAAAACCTTTTCGCAGAAATTGGCTTCCGAGATTTTGGCAGCATACAAAGAAGAAGGCGGTGCGGTGAAAAAGAAAAACGACACGCATCGTATGGCCGAGGCCAACAAAGCATTTTCTCATTTTAGATTTTAAAATCAGCGTGTAAGATGGTAAAAGATTTAACGAAAGTTCGGAATATAGGAATTGCCGCACATATCGATGCCGGCAAGACTACCACTACGGAGCGCATATTGTATTATACGGGTATTTCGCACAAAATCGGTGAAGTGCACGAAGGCGCCGCCACGATGGATTGGATGGAGCAGGAAAAAGAACGCGGTATCACCATTACTTCGGCAGCCACTCGCTGTGAGTGGCCGTATCGTGGCGAAAAATATCAAATCAACATTATCGACACGCCCGGCCACGTGGATTTTACGGTGGAAGTTGAGCGTTCGTTGCGGGTTTTGGACGGCATGGTGGCTTTATTTAGCGCCGTAGACGGTGTGGAGCCGCAGTCCGAAACGGTTTGGCGTCAGGCCGATAAATACAAGGTGCCTCGAATAGGTTTCGTCAATAAGATGGACCGTCAAGGCGCCGATTTTTTTAATGTGGTGAATCAAGTAAAGGAAATGTTAGGTGGAAATGCCGTTCCTTTGCAAGTGCCTATCGGAGAAGAAGCCGATTTCAAAGGGGTTGTGGATTTGATAACCAAAGAAGCAATTATTTGGAATGAAGAAGATATGGGGATGACTTATGAAGTGGTGCCTATTCCCGAAGAATTGAAAGACACGGTGGAAGAATACCGGGCCAAATTAATTGAAGCGGTAGCCGAATACGACGATCATTTGATGGAAAAGTTCTTCGAAGACGAAGATTCCATAACCGAAGATGAAATTATAGCCGCTTTGCGTGCCGCCACCATAGATATGTCGATAATTCCCATGTTGGCCGGTTCGGCCTTTAAAAATAAAGGCGTGCAGGCTTTGTTGGATGCCGTGATTCGTTTTTTGCCTTCGCCGGTGGACATTGAAGCCATTGAAGGCACGGATCCTCGAACGGGCGAAACCGTTTATCGTAAACCGAGTTATGACGATCCGTTCACCGCACTGGCTTTTAAAATTGCTACGGATCCTTTTGTAGGACGTTTGGCATATTTCCGTGTATATTCAGGGACGCTTAACGCCGGTTCTACGGTGTTGAATACACGTTCGGGTAAGAAAGAGCGTATTTCCCGTATTTACCAAATGCATGCCAACAAACAAAATCCCATCGATAAAATCGGTGCCGGTGATATTGGTGCCGGAGTAGGATTCAAGGATATTAAAACGGGTGATACATTGTGTGACGAAAAACACCCGATTGTTTTGGAATCGATGGATTTTCCCGATCCGGTGATCGGTATAGCCGTGGAGCCCAAGACGAAGGCCGATATGGACAAACTGGGGATGGCTTTGTCGAAATTGGCGGAGGAAGATCCCACGTTCCAAGTGAAGACCGATGAAGCATCGGGGCAAACCATTATCTCCGGAATGGGCGAATTGCATTTGGAAATTATTGTTGATCGTTTGAAGAGAGAATTCAAGGTGGATGTGAATGTAGGGCAGCCACGTGTTGAATACAAAGAAGCTTTAACATCCGCTGTGGATCATCGTGAAGTGTATAAGAAACAAACCGGTGGGCGCGGTAAATTCGCCGATATTATCTTTACGCTCGAACCCGCCGAAGAAGGTAAGACGGGATTGGAATTCATCGATCAAATCAAGGGGGGTAATATTCCCAGGGAATATATCCCTTCGGTAGAGAAAGGATTCAAGGAAGCTATGAAGTCGGGTCCATTGGCCGGATTTGAAGTGGAAGGAATGAAAGTTACATTGAAGGACGGATCGTTTCATCCTGTCGATTCCGATTCGCTTTCATTCGAATTGGCCGCTAAACTCGGTTTTAAAGAAGCCGCCAAAAAAGCCAACCCGATTTTATTGGAACCCATTATGAAATTGGAAGTGGTTACACCGGAGGAAAATATGGGAGATATTATTGGTGACTTGAACCGACGCAGGGGTCAAGTATTGAATATGGATGATCGTTCCGGAGCTAAAGTAATCAAGGCACATGTTCCCCTGTCGGAAATGTTCGGTTATGTGACCGTATTGAGGACCTTATCATCGGGACGCGCAACTTCGTCCATGGAATTTTCGCATTATGCACCGGCACCCGAAAATATTGCCGAAGAAGTGATCAAAAAAGAAACCGAATAAGCACAAGCATTATGGCTCAGCACAAGATACGAATCAAATTGAAATCCTACGATCACAATTTGGTGGATAAATCTGCCGAAAAGATTGTGAAGATCGTGAAGGGAACCGGTGCGGTGGTAAACGGACCAATTCCTTTACCGACGCAGAAACGGATTTTTACCGTTTTGCGTTCGCCGCACGTCAATAAAAAATCCCGTGAGCAATTCCAATTGAACACGCACAAGCGTTTGTTGGATATTTACAGCTCTTCATCCAAGACAATCGACGCGTTGATGAAATTGGAATTGCCCAGTGGTGTGGAAGTGGAAATCAAAATTTAATTTAACTAAAGCGAAAATCATAAGAAAATGCCTGGATTGATAGGTAGAAAAATCGGAATGACCAGCATCTTTGACGAAAACGGGAAGAATATTCCGGTGACCGTCATTGAGGTGGGTCCGAATTACGTAACCCAAGTCAGAACCAAGGACAAAGACGGGTATGACGCGGTCCAACTTGGTTTCGATGACAAAAAAGAGAAACGAACGCCTAAAGCGTTACGCGGTCATTTTGCAAAGGCCGGTGTTACGCCTAAGCGAAAATTAGTCGAATTCCAAGGATTTGAAAAAGAACTTCAAACGGGCGATAAGATCCGGGTGGAAGATGTATTTGTGGAAGGTGAGTTTGTTGATGTCACCGGTATTTCCAAAGGGAAAGGATTTCAAGGTGTGGTGAAGCGTCATGGTTTCGGGGGAGTAGGGCAAGCCACGCACGGTCAGCACAACCGTTTACGGGCACCGGGTTCAATCGGTGCATCGGCGGATCCTTCCCGCGTGTTTAAGGGCATGCGAATGGCCGGTCACATGGGTAATGAGCGTGTAACGGTTCAGAACCTGAAAGTGATGAAGATTATTCCCGAGAAAAACCTTCTGATAGTTAAGGGAAGCGTTCCCGGTCACAAAAAATCTTATGTAATAATCAAGAAGTGATGGAAGTAAAAGTATATAATATCGAAGGTAAAGAAACCGGACGAACTATCGATTTGCCGGATTCGATTTTCGGAATCGAGCCGAACGAGCATGCCATGTATTTGGATGTGAAGCAGTACTTGGCCAATCAACGTCAAGGTACGCATAAGGCCAAAGAACGTTCGGAAGTCAAAGGAAGTACGCGCAAGATTAAGCGTCAAAAAGGAACCGGGACGGCGAGAGCCGGAAGTATTCGTAATCCTTTGTTCCGGGGAGGCGGTCGCGTGTTCGGTCCCCGTCCGCGTGATTATCGCTTCAAGTTGAATAAAAAATTAAAACGCTTGGCACGAAAATCGGCTTTAAGTTATATGATGGGCGAAGGAAAGATTCGTGTTATAGAAGCGTTTGATATGGAGGCTCCCAAAACAAAAGAATTTGTCAATATTTTAAAAAATTTGAATTTGTATAAAGAAAAATCTTTGTTTGTGTTGGGAGATATAAATAAAAACGTATATTTGTCTGCACGAAATTTGCCGGCGGTAAAAATCGTAAGAGGTTCTGATATAAATACTTACGCTATTTTGAATGCCGGAAACATCGTGATGAGTGAGGATGCCGTAGAAGCCATACAATCAGTTTTGCAAAAATAATGTGTTATGGGAATCATTAAGGAACCGATTTTGACGGAAAAAATGGTTGATCAAACCGATAAATTCAACCGCTACGGTTTTGTGGTGGATATTAAGGCAACCAAAAGCCAAATCAAAGCGGCTGTAGAGCAAATGTATGGCGTTAAGGTAGTGAAAGTCAATACGATGATTTACCCTGCCAAACGGAAGGTTAAATATACGAAGCGAGGATTGAGCCTCAGCAAACAAGGAGCCTACAAGAAGGCTATCGTTCAATTGAAAGAAGGAGATTCCATAGACTTTTATAATCTATAAACATCATGGGAGTTAGAAAATTAAAGCCGATTACACCGGGACAGCGGTTTCGTGTTGTAAATACATTTGATGCCATTACCACCGATAAGCCCGAGAAATCATTGTTGGCACCGCTCAAAAGCAAAGGAGGTCGCAACAATTTGGGGCGAATGACTGCCCGTTATCGAGGAGGCGGTCACAAACGTCGGTACCGGATTATTGATTTTAAGCGAGATAAATTTGATATACCGGCAACGGTAAAAAGCATCGAATACGATCCGAATCGTTCGGCTTTTATTGCATTGGTTGTTTATGCCGATGGAGAAAAGCGTTATATCATTGCGCCAAATGAAATAAAAGTGGGCGATAAAATCATAAGCGGCGAGAAGGTTCCGGCCGAAGTGGGTAATGCCATGCCCATGAAAAATATTCCTTTGGGAACCATTATTCACAATGTGGAGATGAAACCGGGCAAAGGCGGGGTGCTGGTTCGCAGTGCAGGAACTTTTGCCCAATTGATGGCCAAGGAAGGGAAATACGTGGTAATTAAATTACCATCGGGTGAAACCCGATTGGTTTTAGGTGACGGGATGGCGACCATCGGTGTGGTATCCAATTCCGATCATCAATTGGAAGTATCGGGCAAGGCGGGACGTTCTCGTTGGTTGGGACGCCGGCCCAGAACGCGAGCTGTTGCCATGAACCCCGTGGATCATCCTATGGGCGGTGGTGAAGGTCGTGCTTCGGGAGGACACCCGAGATCGCGAAAAGGCTTGCCGGCCAAAGGCTATAAGACCCGTAAGAAAAATAAATACAGTAACCGCTTCATATTGGAACGAAGAAAGAAATAAGCTATGCCTAGATCATTAAAGAAAGGACCATACGTATATTATAAACTACAAAGGAAATTAGAGAAAAATCTCGAGTCTGGTAAGAAGGAAGTTATTAAAACCTGGTCTCGAGCATCGATGATCACTCCGGATTTTATCGGTCAGACGATAGCCGTTTATAACGGCCGTCAGTTTATCCCGGTATATATTACGGAGAATATGGTAGGACACAAATTGGGAGAATTTGCCCCGACACGGATATTCCGTGGGCATGCGGGTGCTAAAAATAAAGGTAAAAAACGATAATCATGGGACGCAGAAAACATGATATGGCACAACGGCTTAAAGAAGCCCGCAAAAACAAAGTGATAGCCAAGTTGCGATTTCATCGTATTTCCGCCCGTAAAACCAGGTTGGTTGCGGATTTGGTGCGCGGAAAGGATGTGACAAAAGCATTGGCTATTTTGAAATTTACGCCGAACAAAAGTGCCGAATACATTGAAAAGCTATTGATTAGCGCAGTGAACAATTGGGAGCAAAAAAATCCCGATCGTGATATTGAAGATGCACGTCTTTACATTAAAGAAATACGTGTTGACGAAGCGGGTATGTTGAAGCGAATTCAACCTGCACCGCAAGGAAGGGCTCATAGGATACGCAAGCGAATGAGCCATATCACAATAGAATTGGGAGAACGAGAAACCGAAGCACAAAATGCATAACACATGGGTCAAAAAACTAATCCTATAGGCAATCGATTGGGAATCATAAAAGGATGGGATTCCATGTGGTTTGGCGGTAAGAATTATGCCGACAAATTACACGAAGATTATTTTATCCGAAAGTATATCCAAGATCGCATCCAAAAATTGAGCAAGTCCAAGATAATTTCTCATATTTATATTGATCGTGATTTGAAAAAAATTACGGTAACGATTACCACGGCACGCCCCGGAATTATTATTGGAAAAGGAGGCGAAGAAGTGGACAAACTCAAGAAAGAATTGCAGAAACTGACGGGCAAGGATGTTCATATAAACATTTATGAAATCCGCCGTCCCGAATTGGATGCGACATTGGTGGCACAAAATATAGCTCGTCAAATCGAGAACCGTATTTCATACCGTCGTGCCATCAAGAACGCAATCGCTTCCACCATGCGGATGAAAGCCGAAGGTATCAAGGTGCAAATAGCAGGACGTTTGAACGGTGCCGAGATGGCCCGGACGGAAACCTATAAAGACGGTCGTATTCCGCTTTCCACTTTCCGAGCCGATATCGATTATGCGTTGGAAGAAGCACATACGACCTACGGACGTATCGGGGTGAAAGTTTGGATAATGCGCGGTGAGGTTTACGGGAAGCGTGAATTGAATCCGCTAACCGGTTTTACTCAAAAAGAGAAAAAGCGAAACCGCCGGTCGCGAAGAAGATAATCAAAAAACTACGGAAATGTTACAACCGAAGAAATATAAATACCGTAAGCAACAGAAAGGGCGCATGAAAGGGATGTCGATGCGCGGAAACCGATTAGCCTACGGCATGTACGGAATCAAGTCTTTGGACAGTGCGTGGATTACATCCCGTCAAATAGAAGCCGCTCGTGTTGCCGCTACGCGTTACATGAAGCGTGAAGGTCAATTATGGATTAAAATCTTTCCCGATAAGCCGATTACCAAAAAACCTTTGGAAGTGCGTATGGGGAAAGGAAAAGGAAACGTGGAATACTGGGCTGCAGTAGTGAAGCCCGGACGCGTATTGTTTGAAATCGACGGTGTGTCCGAAGAAATAGCGAGAGAGGCATTGCGATTGGCCGCTCAGAAATTACCCGTGCGAACCAAATTTGTGGTTGCACCCGAAATCGCCAAAAAATAATGCAATATGAAAATGACCGATATACGTCAAATGGACGACGCCGATTTGCTGGCCAAAATTAGAGAGATGAAAGCCAAATATGAGCGCATGCGAATAACACACCGGGTTTCTCCTTTGGAAAATCCCATGGAGTTGCGTCAAATGCGCAGGGATATTGCCCGGTTGTTGACGGAAAAGAATGCTCGTGGTCTTAAATAATCAACTCGAGAATCATGGAGAATAAAAGAAATTTGCGAAAAGAAAGAGTGGGTATCGTTACTTCCGACAAAATGGATAAATCCGTTGTTGTTACGGAAGTGAAGCGAGTGAAACATCCCAAATATCCTAAATTCGTTTTGCGTACCAAGAAATATATGGCGCATGACGAAAAGAATGAGGCACGTGTGGGCGATAAAGTTCGCATCATGGAAACTCGCCCGTTGAGCAAAAAGAAACGTTGGAGAATCGTTGAAATAATCGAAAGAGCCAAGTAAGATGATACAGCAAGAATCAAGAGTAAAAGTAGCGGACAATACCGGTGCTAAAGAAGCTTTGGTAATTCGCGTATTGGGCGGAACACGCAAGCGATACGCTTCGCTGGGTGATAAAGTGGTGGTAACAGTGAAACAAGCCACGCCCAACGGCAGTATTAAAAAAGGGCAAATTTCCACCGGTGTTGTAATTAGAACGAAAAAAGAAGTGCGTCGTCCCGACGGATCCTATATTCGCTTTGACGACAATGCAGTTGTATTGCTCAATGCGCAAGGCGAAATGCGAGGGACGCGTGTATTTGGCCCCGTTGCTCGCGAATTGCGTGAAAAGCAATTTACGAAGATTATTTCATTGGCTTCCGAAGTGCTTTAAATTGGAATAGACTATGAAAAAATTTAAGATAAAAAAAGGTGATTACGTGCAAGTGATGTCCGGCAAAGATAGAGGCGCCAAAGGTCATGTGATCAAGGTGCTTCGCGACAAGGACCGGGTAATCGTTGAAGGGGTCAATATCGTTAAAAAACGCGTAAAGCCTACAACGGAGAATCCGCAAGGCGGAATTATCGAGACCGAAGCCCCCGTTCATATTTCCAACGTGATGATAGTCGATCCCAAAACGGGTGAGCCTACGCGTGTGGGCTATAAATTTGTAGACGGCAAGAAAATAAGATTTGCCAAAAAATCCGGAGAAGCAATATGATTATGAACTACGAACCTAGATTAAAGAAGGAATATAAGGAACGCATTATTTCCGAATTGATGGAGGAGTTCGGATACAAGAATAAAATGGAAGTTCCGAAATTAACGAAGATAGTAATTAGCCGCGGGGTGGGTCAAGCCACACAGGATAAAAAATTGGTGGATTATGCGGTTGAAGAATTGACTTTAATTGCCGGTCAAAAGGCGGTTCCCACCAAGTCGAAAAAGGATGTGGCATCGTTTAAACTGAGAAAAGGTATGCCGATAGGTGCCAAGGTAACCCTCAGAGGCGACCGTATGTATGATTTTCTTGATCGATTGATTACGGTGGCATTGCCGCGTGTGAGGGATTTTCAAGGCATAAAACGCACCGGCTTCGATGGACGCGGGAATTATAATTTGGGTATCACGGAACAAATTATTTTTCCTGAAATCGATTTTGATAAGATTCATAAAATCGCCGGGATGGATATTACGTTTGTAACGACGGCAAAGACCGATAAGGAAGCGTTTTCATTATTGGAAAAATTAGGTTTACCCTTCAAAAAGAAATAAGAAGATATGGCAAAAGAATCCATGAAAGCCCGAGAGCGAAAAAGGGCGAAAATGATAGCAAAATATGCCGCCAAGCGAAAAGCCTTGAAAGAGGCGGGCGATTGGGAAGCATTACAGCGGTTACCGAAAAATGCTTCTCCGGTTCGCTACCATAATCGTTGTAGTATAACGGGGCGGCCGCGAGGTTATATTCGTATGTTCGGAATTTCGCGTGTGATGTTTCGCGAGATGGCGAATAAGGGGTTGATTCCCGGAGTGAAAAAAGCGAGTTGGTAAAAAAGAAAAATTATGCATACAGATCCCATTGCAGATTATTTGACGAGGATTCGTAATGCGAATATGGCTGGGCACCGGGTGGTTCGTATCCCGGGGTCGAAGCTGAAGGAAGCCATTACGAAAATTTTGTACGATCAAGGCTATATTTTAAAATATAAGGTGGAGCGAGACGACAAGGGCAGGTCCACCATCAAGATAGCTTTGAAATACGATAAGGAAACCGGTGATCCCGTCATCAAAGGATTGAAGCGGGTGAGCAAGCCCGGGTTGCGGCAATATACCGGCGTGAAGGATATGCCCAAGGTGATGAACGGACTGGGCATTGCCATTATCTCTACGCCCAAAGGCGTAATGACGGATAAACAAGCCCGAAAGGAAAATGTGGGCGGCGAAATTTTGGCTTTTATTTACTAAAATCTCAAAATCATGTCACGAATAGGTTATAAACCGGTGGAAATCCCGTCCAATGTAACGGTTGAGTTAAAAGACGACGTTTTGTATGTGAAAGGAACTTTGGGTGAATTGCAGCAGCCGGTTAAAGACGTCAAAATCAATATAGACGGTAATGTATTGACGGTGGATCGTCTATCCGAAAGCAAACACCATAAATCCATGCACGGGTTATATCGTTCATTGATATACAATATGGTTAAAGGTGTTTCGGAAGGATGGACGATAGAATTGGAATTGGTGGGTGTCGGTTATCAAGCCAAGAACCAAGGACAATTATTGGATTTGTCATTGGGATTTTCGCATAATATTTTGTTTGAAATTCCCAAAGAAGTAAAGGTGGAAACGGTATCGGAAAAAGGAAAAAATCCGTTGATTAAATTGACATCATTCGATAAACAATTGGTGGGGCAAATCGCCGCCAAGATTCGATCATTCCGAAAACCCGAGCCTTATAAAGGAAAAGGCGTTCGATATAAAGGTGAAGAAATTCGAAGAAAAGCCGGAAAAACCGCTTAATAATTGTAAAGAATTATGGCATTAACAAAAGTAGAAAAAACAAAACGATTGCGACGCCGAATCAGGAAGAAAATTTTCGGGACGCCCGATCGTCCGCGATTGTCGGTCTATCGCAGTGTGAAGGAAATATATGCACAAATTATCGACGATACCAAGGGTCATACATTGGTGGCTGCTTCGTCGAGAGATAAGGAAATCGCTTCGGCCGGCGGGACCAAAACGGAAAAGGCCGAGCGTGTAGGGGAAAAAATAGCCAAACTGGCTTTGGAAAAAGGAATTGAAAAAGTGGTATTCGACCGTGGTATCAGTATTTATCACGGAAGAATCAAAGCGCTTGCCGAAGGAGCGCGTAAAGGCGGATTAAAATTTTAAACTATGCAAGCTAACAAGAGAAGAAAAATAAATCCAGCCGGATTGGAATTGAAGGATCGATTGGTTTCCATTCGTCGCGTGACCAAGGTTACAAAAGGAGGACGTACATTTAGTTTTTCGGCTTTGGTGGTTGTCGGTGATGAAAACGGCATTGTGGGTTTTGGTGTTGGGAAATCCAAGGAAGTTCCCGATGCCATTCAGAAAGCTTTGGAAAATGCCAAGAAAAATTTGGTAAAAGTGCCGGTATTGAAGGGAACCATTCCGCATGAACAGTATGGAAAATTCGGTGGGGCGCGTGTTTTTTTGAAGCCTGCATCGGAAGGTACCGGAGTGATTGCCGGTGGTGCTATTCGCGCCGTATTGGAATCGGCAGGTGTGCATAACGTATTGACCAAATCCTTGGGGTCTTCGAATCCGCATAATGTAGTGAAGGCAACCATGGATGCTTTATTGAAGATGCGTGATCCTTACACGGTTGCCAAGCAACGCGGTATTTCCTTGGATAAATTGTTTAACGGATAAAATAGGAATCCATGAAAAAGGTAAAAATCACCAAGATAAGAAGCACCATTAAACGTCCCAAAGATCAAAAGAAAACGATGGAAGCTTTGGGATTACGTAAGATAGGGCAATCGCGGGAGCATGTATTGACACCGCAGATTGAAGGAATGATTCGTAAGGTGAAGCATTTAGTATCCGTTGAAGAAATTTAAAAAACGAGTAGTTATGAAATTATCGAATTTAAAACCTGCCAAAGGTTCCATTCATAAGGAAAAGCGTATTGCCCGGGGCGAAGGATCCAAGAAAGGCGGAACTGCCGGACGTGGCCACAAGGGAGCCAAATCACGTTCGGGTTATTCCCGCACGCCCGGATTTGAAGGCGGACAAATGCCTTTGTATCGACGCGTTCCTAAATTCGGATTCACTAATATCAACCGGGTTGAATATGTACCGTTGAACCTTTCCGTATTGCAACAAATGATTGAAAAAGGGAAGGTGAAGGATTATGTGGACGTGGACATGCTTTATGAATTGAAATTCATATCGAAAAACGATAAGGTAAAATTATTGGCGAAAGGAGAAATTAAAGTGCCCGTTACGGTAAAAGTTCATAAGGCTTCGGCAAAGGCCATAGAAGCGATTGAGAAGGCGGGCGGCAAAGTGGAACTCATATAATAAATACCGACAGATGAAAAAACTTTGGGATACCTTAAAGGCTATTTGGGAAATCAAAGAATTACGAACCAAGATTTTATATACCCTGGGGTTGATATTGGTTTACCGGTTTGGTGCCCAAGTCACATTGCCGGGTATTGACCCGACCAAACTGCAAGCATTGGCCGACCAAACAACGGGCAATACTTTGTTGGATTTACTTAATCAATTTACAGGAGGCGCGTTTGCCAAAGCGTCCGTTTTTGCTCTCGGTGTAATGCCGTATATTTCGGCTTCCATTGTGGTACAATTGATGGGTATTGCGGTTCCCTACATTCAAAAATTACAAAAATCCGGGGAAAGCGGACGGAAGAAAATTACGCAATTGACGCGTTATTTAACCATAGCCGTTACTTTACTACAAGGTCCCGGATATTTATTCAATTTGCATCGTATTCTTCCGCGTGATGCTTTTTTGCTTTCCGATAGCCTGTTTATTCCCTCGTCTGTATTGATATTGTCCACCGGTACAATTTTTGCCATGTGGTTGGGAGAAAAAATCACCGATAAAGGCATTGGAAACGGTATCTCATTGTTGATTATGGTAGGTATTTTGGCACGTTTGCCTCAAGCGCTTTTTCAAGAATTTACACTTCGCGTGACCAATTCCCAGGGTGGTTTAATGCTATTTTTATTTGAATTAATTGTATGGCTTGGCGTTATTGTTCTGAGTGTATATTTAGTGAAAGCTTATCGTCCCGTTCCGGTGCAGTATGCACGCCGGACGGCAGGAGGTGGATTCGAGAAAAATATTTTCGGTTCGCGTCAATATATACCTTTGAAATTAAATGCGGCCGGGGTGATGCCTATCATTTTCGCGCAAGCCATTATGTTTATTCCCGGATTGGTTGTTTCGCTCAGCGATTCGGATTGGGCTAAAAATATTCAAACCATATTCGGAAACATGTTTGATTGGCGATATAATGTGGTGTTTGCCATATTGATTATTATTTTTACTTATTTCTATACGGCCATCACCGTTCAGACCAATCAGATTGCCGAGGATTTGAAACGTTCGGGCGGTTTTATTCCGGGTATTCGTCCGGGGACGCCCACGGCCGAATATTTGGATGATATTTTATCCAAAATCACTTTGCCGGGATCCATATTTTTAGCATTGATTGCCGTATTGCCCATATTTGTTTATCATATTTTTAGTATGTCACAAGGTTGGGCAATGTTTTATGGTGGGACGTCTTTGCTTATTATGGTAGGTGTAGCCATTGATACGATTATGCAGGTGGAGGCATATTTGTTGAATCGTCATTACGACGAGTTGATGAAAACCGGAAGACGAAGAAAACTTTGATTATGGCCAAGCAGAAAGCGATCAAAGTTGACGGGAAAATCATAGAGGCTTTGTCCAATGCCATGTTTCGTGTTGAATTGGACAACGGTCATGTGGTGACGGCGCATATATCCGGCAAGATGCGAATGCATTATATCCGTTTGTTGCCGGGTGATCGTGTGGCAGTGGAATTGAGTCCTTATGATTTGACCAAAGGGCGTATTACTTATCGATATTAAAACAAAAAAATAAGATAATGAAAGTCAGAGCATCATTAAAGAAAAGAAGTCCTGAGGACAAAATCGTGCGCCGGAAAGGGCGTTTGTATGTGATCAATAAGAAAAATCCGAGAAACAAACAAAGACAAGGATAATTATGGCACGTATAGCAGGAGTAGATTTGCCCAAAAACAAAAGAGGAGTGATAGCGCTCACCTACATATACGGAGTAGGGAGGAGTAGAGCGTCCGAAATATTGTCAAAAGCAGGTGTGAGCGAAGATAAACGCGTTCACGAATGGGACGAACATGATATAGCCGCCATACGTAAGGTAATCGGCGAATATAAATTGGAAGGAGCGCTTCGTAGTGAAGTGCAGATGAATATTAAACGTTTGATGGATATCGGCAGTTATCGCGGTATTCGTCATCGCTTGGGTTTACCGTTGCGCGGTCAAAAAACCAAAAACAATTCGCGTACGCGTAAAGGAAAGCGTAAAACGGTGGCTAATAAGAAAAAAGCAACCAAATAAATGAAATAAGAGATTGAGTTATGGCAAAGCAAAGTGCTAGAAAAAGAAAGGTAAAAGTAGATCCCGTCGGACAGGCGCACATTCAGGCGACATTTAATAATATTATTATCACTTTAACGAATAACAACGGAGAAGTGATAGCATGGTCATCGGCCGGAAAGATGGGTTTCAAGGGATCCAAGAAAAATACGCCTTATGCGGCTCAAGTGGCTGCGGAAGATGCGGCCAAGTCTGCTTATGAGGCCGGATTGCGCCGGGTGCGTGTATTTGTGAAGGGCCCCGGAAACGGAAGAGAGTCGGCTATCAGAACTATCCACAATAATGGTATTGAAGTGATTGAGATAGTCGATGTAACGCCTATACCTCATAATGGTTGCCGTCCGCCCAAGCGACGAAGAGTTTAATCCGTAAAAATCAGAAGCATAAAGTATTATGGCACGATACAGAGGACCAAAAACCAAAATAGCACGACGATTCGGAGATCCGATATTCGGGCAAGACAAGTATTTCGAACGGCGTAAATATCCGCCGGGACAACACGGATTGATGCGTAAACGCCGAAAAAAATCCCAATACGCCATTCAATTGGATGCCAAGCAAAAAGCCAAATATACTTACGGCATTCTTGAAAAGCAATTTAAGAATCTTTTTAAGAAAGCGGCCCAAGCCGGAGGTAATACGGGTGAAGTTTTGATGCAACTTTTGGAATCGCGGTTGGATAATGTTGTCTACCGGATGGGGATTGCACCCACGCGCAGAGCGGCTCGTCAATTGGTAAGTCATCGACATATTACCGTCAATGGCCGCGTAGTGAATATCCCTTCTTTTCAATTGCGTCCGGGCGACCGGGTGGGTGTTCGTGTAAAATCGCGTAGCTTGCAAGTTATCCAAGAATCTTTGGCCAACAACCGAAATAATTATGAATGGCTAACCTGGGATAGCGATAAGATGGAAGGCGTATTCAATGCCCGACCGGAGCGCGTTCAAATTCCGGAAAATATCGAGGAGCATTTGATCGTCGAATTGTATTCCAAGTAATCATTAAATTAATCATTGAACCTATGTCAGGATTAAAATTAAATTTTCAAAAACCGGATAAGGTTTCGCAAATATCTTCCACCGACCGCAAGGGTTCCTTTGAATTCAAACCTTTGGAACCGGGATACGGATTAACTATCGGCAATGCATTACGACGGGTATTACTTTCGTCGTTGGAAGGATATGCCATTACTTCGGTTCGAATCCAAGGAGTGGATCATGAGTTCAGCACAATTGAAGGTGTTGTGGAAGATGTTACATCCATTATATTGAACTTGAAGCAAATTCGATTTAAACTTAAAGTGGATGACGATATCGAATCGGAGAAGAATGATATTAAAATTGCCGGAAAAGAAGTTATCATGGCGGGAGATTTGCAACCGTTTATCAAGTCGTTTGAAATCCTGAATCCCGAATTGGAATTGGTGCATTTAGAGCCGGATGTCAAATTGGATTTCACCATTACCATAGGGAAAGGGCGAGGATATGTTCCTTCCGAAGAAAACAAAACGGAAGGGATGCCTTTGGGAACGATTTTCATGGATTCGGTTCACACGCCGATTAAGCACGTTAAATATACGGTTGAAAATTATCGTGTAGGTCAAAAAACCGATTATGAACGTTTGGTAATCGACGTTGAGACCGACGGTTCCATAACACCGCGTCAGGCATTGACCGAATCGGCCAAGATTTTGATTCAACATTTTGTGCTTTTTTCCGACGAAAAAATAACCTTAGATGATTCCTCTGTTCAGGAAGAACCGGTCGAATTGGATGATAAATCCATTCACATGCGCCAATTGTTGAAAACCGAAATCAAAGATTTGAACTTGGGATCGCGCACATTGAATTGTTTGCAGTCGGCCGATATTCATACATTGGGAGATTTGGTGCAATATAACAAGAACGATTTGTTGAAATTGCGCAATTTCGGAAAAAAATCTTTGGATGATTTGGTGCGTGTGGTGGAAGAAAAAGGTTTATCCTTCGGCATGGATTTGTCAAAATATAAACTTGATTAATTGATCCCGTATAAAGACTGTAAGCATTATGAGACATAGAAAGAAATTCAATCATTTGGGTAGAAAGGCAGGACATCGCAAAGCCTTGTTACGTAATATGGCCACTTCGTTAATTATGCATAAGCGTATCAACACGACCTTAGCCAAGGCCAAAGCATTGCGTATGTTTTTGGAACCTATCGTAACACGTTCCAAAGAAGATACCATGCATAACCGGCGAATGGTTTTTCGCAAGTTGAATAACAAATATGCGGTAACCGAGCTTTTCCGTAATATTTCGCCCAAAGTGGCAGACCGTCCGGGTGGATATTTGCGTATTATAAAGTTAGGAAATCGTGCGGGAGATAATGCGGAAATGGCCATGATCGAATTTGTGGATTTCAATACCACATATAACACCGAAAAAACAACTAAGAAAACACGTCGTAGAAGAAGGAAGAAGAAAACCGCCGAATCTGCGGGAGTAACCGGCCAAAGCGAACAAACCCAAACGCAGGAGCAATCCGGCGAAAAGAACGAGGGCGGCGAAAAAGATCAAGGCGAAGAATAATCGTGCAATAGTGGAAAAAATTGAAAAAAACTGCCTTTTAACAGGTGGTTTTTTTCTTTTTTGCATTAAGTTTCGCCAAAATTAAGGAGTTATGGGAAAGATAGAAATCATTCATGCGCGACAAATATTTGATTCGCGCGGTAATCCTACTGTGGAAGCCGAAGTTTATACCGATATGGGAGGATTCGGGCGTGCTGCTGTCCCGTCGGGAGCGTCAACCGGAACACAGGAAGCGGTGGAGTTGCGTGACGGTTATGACGAATACCACGGAAAGTCGGTATTGAAAGCCGTGGAAAATGTTCATGCTTATATTGCGCCTGCCTTGAAAGGGGTTAATGTGTTTGACCAACGTTTGATCGATAAAATTATGATTTCATTGGATGGCACCGAAAACAAATCGAAGTTGGGGGCCAACGCCATTTTATCGGTTTCATTGGCGGCGGCCAAGGCGGCGGCGGATGAGTTGGGACTGTTGCTTTATGAATATTTAGGGGGTGTTTCGGCACACGTTTTGCCTGTTCCGATGATGAACATTATAAATGGAGGAGCACATTCCGATGCTCCGATTGCTTTTCAGGAGTTTATGATTGTTCCTACCGGCGCCGAGAGTTTTACCAACGCCATGCAAATGTCCACCGAAGTTTTCCATACCTTAAAAAAAATTCTCAAAAAACGAGGTTTGACCACTTCGGTGGGTGATGAAGGTGGTTTTGCACCGGCTTTTAGCGGAACCGAAGACGCTCTGGAAACCCTTTTAGACGCTATTGAACAAGAAGGTTACAAACCCGGAGAAGATTTTCATTTGGCATTGGATGTGGCCGCTTCCGAATTTTATAAAGACGGCATTTACGATTATACCGTGTTCGAAGGAGATGGATCCGCGAGATTGTCGCGAGAAGAACAAGTCGCTTTCTTACAACAATTAGTGGAAAAATATCCTATTATTTCCATTGAAGACGGTATGGCCGAGAATGATTGGGAAGGTTGGCAATTGCTTACACGAACTTTGGGTGACAGGATTCAGTTGGTGGGCGACGATATTTTTGTGACGAATCCCGATATTCTGGAACGCGGTATCCGTGAGGGCGTTGCCAATGCGATTTTGATTAAAGTGAATCAAATCGGGACATTGAGCGAAACTTTGGACGCTATTGAAATGGCCCATAAAGCCGGATATAAAGCGGTAATTTCTCACCGGTCGGGCGAAACGGAAGACACGACCATATCGGATTTGGCCGTGGCCAAGAATACGGGACAAATCAAGACGGGATCGCTTTCGCGCACCGATCGCATGGCCAAATATAATCAGCTATTGCGTATTGAAGAAGAATTGGATTCCGTGGCGGAATATCCCGGAATCAAGGCGTTTAGACGTTGATTGGCAGTCATTTCATGTGAAAAAAAGTCCCGGTTTTGCCGGGATTTTTTTATTGATCGAAATCGGTGTGCTTATAGGCGCCGGCATCGGGACTGTCGGTTCGATTGACGCCGCGTATATCCAAGGGAAATTGTGCCGTGATTGACGGATCGCCGATATTGATGGCAGCACTATTAAGTCCGATTCGCAATTTGTTTTCCTCCGTGGATTCAAAATCAGGATTTTCATTTAAAATATTGGAAGAGAAATATGTTGGATTGTTCCAGTCCAAATAATCTTGACGGAATTGGTTTTGGGGGTCGTCGAATTTGACCAAATTGTGAGAAAGCCGGAAAGAGAAATCGGCATTTTCGTTTTTTTCGGCGTAAAATTCGACCGGACGGTTTCCGTAAATGATCGAATTATTAATATTACATTGTGTTAAATCGTTGACCAATATTGTTTCATTACCTTGGTTGTCATAGGTTTGATAAAAATTGCTGATATAAACGGCGGAAAAGGGTAAATTTCTAATGGCATTGGAATAATTGGCAAAGGTGCAATGGTTGAAATTATAATTGCCGCCCAATTGAAGGCTTAATGCCGATCCGCCGAAGTTATTAAATATCAAATTATATCCGGATACTTTGGAGGCGATGGCAATCATTCCGTATGCGGACATATTGTAGATTTGGGTATTATTTATTTCAAGCACTTGATCGCCGTTTTGGTTGGGAGGGTAAGCGATGACTCCCGCTACGGCATTTTTAATGATGGCATAATTAATCCGGTTGTTTAGACTTCCTTGTTTCAGCCAAATAAAATTCCACATTCCGGGAACATTTTCAAAATCGGGTTGCATGCGGTCGTCTTCGAGTATGACTTCGCGGCCTAATTGTCCGTTAATGCGAATCGATGCGTTTTCATAAACTACAATGCCCGAATTGAAGTGAAAATAAATGTGTGCTCCGGCTTCCACGGTGAGTGTTTTTCCGGGAGCAACGCCCAAATGGCCGTAAATAACGGTTGGTTTGTCGGCGGTGATGGTTGTATCGGAACGGATCATAAATCCGGCTACACGTATGGGTGTTCCGTCTTGATAGGTGCCCACTTGAATGGAATCCACGCTGTGATCGGCATAACGGCGCGGATAGAGAAAATAGGCGTCTTTAACGAATGCCGTAAGCAAAAGCGTATCAATGGTACTTTCGTCGGAAATCAGGAGGCTTTCTTCATATACCGGGTCGGAGAGGCGGGAAGCGTCGGCCGTGAATTCTACGAACACATAAATGCTGTCTTCGGGCGGGATGGTCACGTTGGAAAATGTTTTCCCCGGAACGCCGTCCACATTAAATCTGAAAAAACTTGCTTCGCCTTGATTGGTTTGAATTCGATTGAGCCGAATGGTTTTTTTCGATGTATTGTAGATTTTGAAAGTATATGCGGGTGATGAAATTCGAGTGAATACCGAATCGAGGAAAAGAGTGTCGGTAGATAGGCGAAAATCGCCATAGGAAGGATAAATTTTAAATTTTTTTCTGCACGAAAATTGCAATACAGCAATCAAAATGAATATTCCGGTTATGATTTTTTTCATGTTTATAAAACGGAAATCTTTCGATAAAATTGTTGCTTTGTTAGTTATTGGGGGCTCCTTGCTCGATCCATGCTTTGATTTTATTGATGTCGGATTGGGGTAACGAGCTTCCCAAGGGCATGTTGGAGCCGTAGGCGCCTGAGCCGTCTATTTTCTTATACAGGACGGAATTTTCCGGATCGCCGGGTTTTACGCGCAATGCATTATAGCCGGAAGCGGAAGTGTTGACCAATTGGGAATAGGATTGTCCTTGACTTAAATCCAAATTTCCCGATGACGGATGGCAAGAAGTGCAGTAATTATCGAAAATGGGTTGAATATGATTGACAAAGGAAATCGGATCTGTATCGGTTTCGGGTTCAACCGGTCCTTTATCCATTTTGCATCCGGCTATTCCAAGCAACAAAAGTGATACGACAATGATATATTCGGTTGTTTTCATATGACTTGATTTTCGGATATTTTAGAAAAATCGAATCAGATTAAATCCCAAAGATAGCCCTTCTTTTCCGGGTCGAAAAGAGTTGTGTGTATAGAGATTTTGCGGCAGAATGCGATCGCTGTTTGACAAGGTGATTTGAAAGACATGCTTGCCGCTGCTGGCGATTTCGTAAGCTAATGCCCAAGGGCGGGTTCGCTTGCGGAAAACGAAGCTGTATTCGATACTTACGGCCGACATGAAACCGGTTTTCAGGCGGATGATAAAAGGAATTGCCGGGGTGAAATTGGCTTCGCCGGGGGGAGCTAAGTTTCGCCAGATAAGTTCAAATCCTGTTTGTGCTGAAATGAAGCGATTAAACTTTCGCGCCAATAATAATTGTGTATCATAGGAGAGCCTGTGCGCAAAAGTGTATGTGAAAGGTTCTCCGTTTTCAAAGGTGGTTCCTTCGGGTATGACGGGTGCTTTTTCGGTGGATATGGCTACATTTTCATAAACGACCCAATCCAATGGCACCAGTTCGTTTTGTTCCACGATTTTGTATTTCAGACCCAAATCGTAGAATTTTCCGTAGCGTGTCCGTCCTATTTCCGCTTGCAGGTTTTTTCCGATTTTAAAAACGGCTGCGACGCGTATGTTGGAAGCCAAATCCAACCCGAGAAAGTTTCTCCATATTCCTTCGTCGGCTTTGATGGCGCCGAACCGGTGTTGGATGATAAAAGACCATTGCTTGGCGGGAATGAGTGTTGTGGTATTGAGGTTGACGGCTTTGTCGAAAGGGAAAATTTGAATATGTTTCGTAGAGGCTTTTGGGACTGTTACGACCGGTTTTCGGTATTTGACCGGGGTGTTGTTTTTATTAAAGCTGCGAATGTATTGTACCAATGCCCAACGTTCTTTTTCGGACAGGATATTTTCGTAACCCGCCATGGCACCGCGTCCGGTGGTAATTTTCCAAAACAAAGCTCCGTCGGTTTGGTTTTGCACTTTTTCCGAAGTCAAATCGGCGGGCGGTGGATTCAGGGTTTTGAGCATAAGCGGATCGCCTTTGCCGTCGATACCGTGGCAAGCGACACACATATTCTTAAATATTTTCATCCCCCTTGCCAATTGATTTTGGTCGCCGGCGTAGGGATTTTTTAGTTGATTGACGGTTTCCGGTGCTTTCCATTGTTGTGCATGGAAAGAAAATATAAATAGAAAAAAAATGAGGGTTAAGATGGATCTTTTCCGTTTCATGGATCGGTTTTTAGAGATGAATCGCTTCGCCGTAGGCGTCCGCCACTGCTTCCAATACCGCTTCGCTCATGGTAGGGTGGGGGTGAATGGTTTTGAGTAAAGTATGTCCGGTGGCTTCCGCTTTGCGTGCCGCTACGATTTCGGCAATCATTTCCGTAACATTGGCGCCGATCATGTGTGCGCCTAGGATTTCGTCGTATTTTTTATCGATAATGATTTTAACGAAGCCGTCTGTTTTACCTGCCGCTTTGGCTTTTCCGCTAGCGGTAAACGGGAATTTACCCACCAAAATTTCATATCCGGCGTTCAAAGCTTGTTTTTCGGTATAACCAACGGAAGCAATTTCGGGTGAAGTATAGATATTGGATGGAATATTGTTGTAATCAATGGGTTCGGGATTTAATCCTTTGATATTTTCCACGCAAGTAATACCTTCGGCTGAGGCAACGTGTGCCAAAGCGGGCGTATCGATTACATCACCAATTGCATAATAACCTTCGACATTGGTGCGGTAAAAAGTATCGACTTTGATTTTTCCTTTTTTTGTTTCGATACCGATTTCTTTCAGGCCTATATTTTCGATGTTGGCTTGAATTCCTACGGCACTTAAAACCACTTCCGCTTTCAGTTCGCCATCGCCTTTTTTGTTTTTGTAGAATAATTTTACGACCTCATCCGAGGTTTCGGCGCCGGTGATTTCGGTGCCGGTCATCACTTTGATTTTATTTTTTTTGAAGCTTCGTTCCAGTTGTTTGCTGATCTCTTCGTCTTCCAAAGGAAGCAGGTGCGGCAAATATTCCACAAGGGTCACTTTTGTGCCCATGCTGTGATAAAAGTAGGCCATTTCCACACCAATAGCTCCGGAGCCGACGATAATCATGCTTTGTGGTAATTTATCAAGGGTGAGTGCTTTTCGGTAGCCAATGATTTTTTGATTGTCAATAGGCAAAAAAGGCAATTGTTTGGCGCGCGCTCCCGTAGCAATTATGATATGTTGCGCTTGGAGCGATTCCGTTTCTTTTTCTCCTTCGTTATTGAACCGGGTAACTTCCACTTGTTTGCCCGGCAGCACTTTCCCGCGTCCGTAAATTACATTGATGTTATTTTTACGCATCAGGAATTCCACACCTTTACTCATTGCCTTGGCCACCTGACGGCTTCGTTCGATTACTTGTTCGAAGGCAGGTGCGGTTTGGCCGGTTTCAATACCGTATTGACCGGCATGTTTAATATAATTGTAAACTTCGGCGCTTTTCATTAAGGCTTTGGTGGGAATGCATCCCCAGTTGAGGCAAACGCCTCCCAAATTTTCTTTTTCCACGACGGCGGTTTTCATTCCCAATTGCGCGGCACGAATGGCGGCCACATATCCGCCGGGTCCGCTTCCAATGATAATCAGGTCGTATGTTTTCATAGATTTGTAAGCTTGATAAAGATGTTCAAATATACAAAAAATAAGGTTTTATCGCTGAGGCAGGACGATTGGCTTTGTAATAGGCAAGCGACCTGCTTCAGTTTTGTCGATTTGTGTAAATTTGCACAAAATTTTTAAGCAATATGAAATACGTAAAATTACAATGGCAACGCGGATTGGCTTTTGATGCATATACGTCGGGATTGGACAAACCTTTACCTTTGGACGGAGAGGAAAAATTTGGCGGACGCGGTTATGGATACAATGCCAAGCCGTTGATGCTGGTTTCATTGGCCGGATGCACCGGAATGGATGTGGCTTCATTGATGAAAAAAATGCGGGTGGACGAACAAGTATCGGATTTCTTTGTGGAAGTGGATGCGCATATGACCGAAGAACATCCGAAATATTATGACAAAGTGCATGTGAAATACACTTTTAAAGGAAAAAACCTCGACCGTGCCAAGCTGACCAAAGCGGTGGATTTGTCCCGTAATCGCTATTGCGGTGTTTATCACATGTTTCGTTCTTTTGCTGAAGTAACGCACGAAATTATCTTTGATGAAGAATAATTAATAATTTTCTCTGCGTAATCGATAAGCAAAAAACGAACGCCGGCCCTAAAAAAAACCGGCGTTTTTTATTAACCTGAAAACAAAGTGTCTCTATGCCTTCTTCAGCTCAACAATAAAGTGAGCATCTCGATAGTCGGCATGAATAATAATTTGGGAATCATTGGCCGATTCGATACGACACAAGGCATTTTGATTTTCTATACGAATTTTGAGTAGTTTTTCCGACAGGAAAGTGTAATCGAATTTTTCGGTTTTGTTATCGAACATGGCATAAATATACATGGGCCCGAATACGATTTGAATGTCGTTAAAAATGGTTTTTTCGCCCGCCAGTCCCGCTTCGTAAATACTGGCGAGTTTCCACGGATGTGCGGTAAATAATTTTTTTATGATTCGCTTGTTTAGACTTTTTTCTTGAACATGCACGGTTGAAATTTTTAATATCCTGGAGCAAAAACCTTGCCAAAATATTGATTTTCGCGTAAAAAAATGACATAAGACATTGACAAGGGTGCTTGTTGGAAATATATTTGAATAATTAATAAAATTTCAGGTTATGAGGATAAAAATTTTGGTGCTTATTCCGTTTTTTTCATCAACAATTTTCATAAATGCCCAACAAGTTCGAAACAATAGTTTTGAATTTTGGCATACGGATACGATATACAGCCTGTCCGATTATATGGATAGCGGCGATGAAGGGTCTCATAATTTGATGCGAATTCCCGGTGTGGTATCCGGATACGGAGTTCAAATGGAAACTATGAATAATATGTCCGGATTGGGATATTTTGTCAATTTTCTTCCCGCTGATGATCCGGATGAGTTTAGTGGAGGTATAGCCTACAGCGAGCATGTGGATACTATTCGCGGTTTCTATAAAGCGTCCATACAACCGCGAGATACGGCATGGCTTTTGGTGTGGTTTAAGAAAAACGGAAATGTTATAGGCGGGGGAATTTATCCGTTTACACCGGCAGATAATGTCTCTTCATGGACGCCGTTTGTTTTTTCGACGAATATGCCTTCCGGCGAAGTTCCCGATACTTTGATGTTCGGAGCGGCTAGCGGTAACTTTCGTTCCGATTCTTTAATTTTGGGGAGCCGATTCGCTCTGGACGGAATCACTTTTATAGCCAACGGAATACCGGTTGCCCGGCAAGCTTCAAATCATAATTTTGAAAATTGGGATATCTATGAGGTGCAAAAGCCGGATGGTTTGTTTTCGAGTTTGTCATATTGCATTAATACCGATCCGTTGCCGGTGGAAAAAATCAATACGGCGAGCGACGGGAGTTTAGCCGTTAAATTGACAACCGTATTAAATGCAATGCAAGATACTACGGCCGGTTTTGTGACCAACGGAATCATGCATGACGGCTGGCCGCCATTGGGGGGCGATACCTTATACGAGACACCTGTGGCGGTGAGTTATGATTATATTTCAAACATACACAACGACCAAGCTTATGTGAATTTTTATTTTAAAAGAAACGGCCAAGTGATTGAAGAAACAGGTCGAAGTTATGATACGGTTTCGGCATCGGTTTATACGCATGAACGTTTACCGTTGAGTCTTTCACAAACCCCCGATGCCATTGTTTATACTTTGTATAGCGGAGAAAATCCCGGTTCGCAATTAATTATTGACAATATCATGCTGGAATATGCCGCAGCGGTTGATAATCATACCAAAGTATTTCGTATGGAGACTTTTCCCAATCCCGTAAATGACATATTGCATTTTCGTATTCAATCCGAAAGTCCCGGAAGATTGCGATTGTTCATTTATGATGCAAGCGGGAAGCAAGTAAAGGAAAGAAGTTTTTCATATCCTGCGGGGAATTCGCGATGGGATCTGAGATTGTCGGGCTTGCCGGCGGGTATTTATGTATATCGTATCATGATGAACGGAAAAACCAATGAACATCGATTTATCAAGCGATGAAAGTTTATAAGGAAGGCATGGTTGAAAACCGGTTTGTAGAGATGCAAGCCGGTTTTTTTATTATGAAAAAAATCTCTATATTTGCACGCCAAAATCATTGAAAATAAAACGCAAAATAAGTGGATACAAGAAGTTACAAAACCGTATCGGCCAATAAGGACACAGTCCGAAAGGACTGGTTGTTAATCGATGCCGAAGGACAGGTGCTGGGGCGCTTGGCTTCCAAAATCGCCAAGTTGATCCGCGGTAAACATAAACCTTATTTTACACCCCATGTTGACTGTGGCGATCACGTAGTGGTAATCAATGCCGACAAGATTAAATTAACAGGCAACAAGTGGGAAGCCAAAGAATATGTTTGGCATACGGGTTATCCCGGCGGCCGTAAGTCAATAAAAGCCATTGATTTATGGAAAAAACATCCCGAGCGGTTGCTCGAGAAAGCGGTAAAAAATATGCTTCCGAAAAATCGTTTGGGCCGTCAGGTGTATAAAAATTTGCATGTTTATGCGGGGGACCGGCACAAGCATGAAGCGCAAAATCCGAAAAAGTTCGATATAAATTCCTTTAAATAATTATGGAAACCATACATACCGTAGGCAGACGAAAAACATCGGTGGCTCGTCTTTTTATGAAAGAAGGGACGGGTCAAATTACGATTAACGGGCGTTCGTTCGAGGATTATTTTCCTCTGGAATCACACCGGGTTGATATTTTAAAGCCCTTTTCGGTGACGGATACCATGGGTAAATTCGACTTGAAAGTGAATGTAACCGGAGGCGGTGTTTCCGGGCAAGCCGGTGCCATTCGCTTGGCTATTGCCCGTGCTTTGCTCGAAGTGGATCCCGAATACAGAGCTCAATTAAAGCCTGAAAAATTGCTTACGCGTGATCCGCGAATGGTGGAACGGAAAAAATACGGACGTCCCAAAGCCCGTAAGAAATTCCAATTCTCGAAACGTTAATATAAACCGGTTCTGTTTTAGTTTAGCATCCAAACACGTCGGGCACGTGTTGCTAATCAAAGGAACGTAAACTAAAAATCATATGAAAAAACCCGAAATTAAAGAATTATTGGACGCTGGGATTCACTTCGGGCATTTGACCCGAAAGTGGAATCCTAATATGGCACCTTATATTTACGGTGCAAAAAATAAAATTCACATTATCAATCTTCACAAAACCGCCGTTAAGATTGAATTGGCGCAGAAGTTTTTGAAGAACTTGGCGGCTCACGGCCGTAAAATTCTTTACGTATCCACAAAAAAACAAGCCAAAGATATCTTGGCCGAAAAAGCTAAAAGCGTCAATATGCCATATATTGCCGAACGTTGGCCGGGAGGTATGTTGACGAATTTCGTTACCATTCGTAAAGCCGTCAAAAAAATGTTCAATATCGATAAGATGAAAAAAGACGGCACTTATGACACCTTGTCGAAAAAGGAAAAATTACATCTCGACCGCCTTCGCGCCAAATTGGAAAAGAATTTAGGTTCCATAGCCGATATGACACGCCTGCCCGCCGCATTAATAGTGGTGGATATTAATAAAGAACACGTGGCGGTGAAAGAAGCCAATAAATTGGGAATTCCCATTGTGGCTTTGGTGGATACCAACGCGGATCCACGCCCGATCGATTTTCCGGTTCCCGCCAATGACGATGCTTCCAAATCCATTGAATTGATTTTGGATTACTTAACTTCAGCTATTGCCGAAGGTATAGAAGAAAGAAAAGCTATCAAAGCACAGCAAGAACGTGAGGCTTTGGAAAAAGAGCAAATGGCCGAAAAACTCAAAGCCGAAGAACCTCAAAAGGATGAACCGGCCGATCAATAAAATAAACAAGAATAAAATAATCGCATAAAAATTAAACGATATGGCAAAAATAACAGCCGCAGATGTAAATAAATTACGCAAAATGACCGGTGCCGGAATGATGGACTGCAAAAACGCACTGGTGGAAGCGGAAGGTGATTTTGAAAAAGCTATTGAAATTCTTCGTAAGAAAGGACAAAAAGTAGCAGCCAAACGTGCCGATCGAGAAAGTAGCGAAGGTGTGGTTGTGGCCACCCTTAATGATGATAAAACCCGTGGGGTATTGATTTCGCTCAATTGCGAAACCGACTTTGTGGCCAAAAATGAGGACTTTATCAAATTAGCCGAACAATTCGGTAAAATTGCTTTGAATTACAATAGCAAAGACGAGTTCCTCAAAGCACCGTTCGATGATAAAATCAGTGTAGCCGAAAAAGTAACGGAACAAACCGGTGTAATCGGCGAGAAAATAGAAATCGGCGGGTTTGAAGTGCTTGAAGGCGGATATTTGGGTTCCTATATACATTCCAATAAAAAAATCGGAACACTTGTTGCACTGAACAAGAAGGTTGACGGAGTGGAAGAGGTGGCGCACGATGTTGCTATGCAAGTGGCCGCTATGAGCCCCATCGCTTTGGACGAGAATAGTGTGCCGCAAGAAGTTATCGACAAGGAATTGGAAATCGCGAAAGAACAATTACGCAACGAAGGCAAACCCGAGAATATGCTCGACAAAATCGCGCAAGGGAAATTGAAGAAATTCTTCAAAGAAAATACTTTGGTTAACCAAGCCTTCATTAAGGACAATAAAAAATCCGTTGCCGATTATGTGAAATCTTTGGAACCGGATTTGAAATTAACCGGATTTAAACGAGTAGCATTGGGGTAAGTGAGATAAGTATTGTTAATAAATGAAACGTCCCGGAAGCGCCGGGACGTTTTTTATTTCCGGCATCGACTAAATGAAGGTTGCCTATTGTTTCAACAGGCTTTTCTTGCCATGAGCGAAAATCTGAAAAGTTATGTAGCCCATACAATAAATAAGACCGCCCGGAAATTCGGGCGGTCCCAATTAATACAGGCAGGTTCTGTTTAATTGATTCTGAACTGATTTACTGTTTCTATGTTTCCGGGAGTAACGTTTACTTGCGTCGATGCGGTTAATTCGGTGCCGTCTTCGGCTTCTACGGTTAGCGTATAAGTTCCTGACGGAACGCCCAAGAATTCGAATTCTCCTTGCGCGTTAGCAATGGTTATAATATCATCCGGGGCGCCGTCTCCGTCCAAATCCGCTATCCCTTCCAGTTTTACGGTAGCATTTCCGTAAACGGTTCCGTTGTCATCCGTTACCGTTCCTTCAACCGTTCCCGACTGATTTAAATCGGCGGCGCGAAAATTAAAATCAAAATTCGATAAGCCTACAATTTGCATTACGTTGGTAATAATATCATTGCCCGATAAATTCGTATCGAATTCGAAGGTTTCCGCCAAATCGACATCGATCAAAAGGGAGGCGTTATTATCGCCTTCTACCCTTAGAGCGGGTTCGATTTCGGCGTTTTCCTGAATGCTTCCGTTTATATTAGCATTAAAATGACGTCCGTCCGTTAACTCGATACTTGCTCCGCCTAAGGTAACGCGAACTTCATCATAAACGCCTGCCGGAACGCTTTGCAAACTTACCGAAGCAGTTACTCCGTTGTTTAAAGCGGCTACATTATAATCGGCATTGCCTTCAAATACGGTCACATAATCATCCGTTTCGGCATTCTTGACTTCGATTTTTGTAATGTTGATATGGGCACTTGCTACAAAACTCACCGGAAAAGGATCGTCCGTGAGTTTAACTTCAACATTTCCGTTTTCGGTTTTTTTCTTACAACCGCTGACTGTGGCTAATAACACCAGAGTCAGAATCCATACATGCTTTTTCAATGTTTTCATAACAATCCATTTTTGATGTGGTAAGTCATACAAAATTCATGCCGTGTTTAGTAATATTTGTTGCGCATAATCTGTCGATTAACGATAGGACAGAGGATGTGTTTCCGGATTTTCTTTTCCGGCTTTTTGGGTTTTTTACTTAATTGTGTTCAAGGAGATAACACAGGGCAAGTGAAGCGGGGGAGGGTATAATTTTTTTTTTGTGGATAATATTAATGAATTGAATTATAGAATTAGGCCCTAAAATAATACGCAGAAAAAAGATTTTGTAAATAATGTAAATAGGCAAAGAAGTGCAAGCCCAAAATCCGCCCCACGGCGGATAGACGCGTTGGCCGGCAAAAATGCGGGCCGGCCGGCAGGGTAGAAACAACCGCCCCCTCCCGCCAAAATCCCCCGAAGGCGGAACAGACTAAGAGCCAAAGACTCTTTAAAAAACCGGACATAAAATCCGAAGGATTTTAAAAGGGGTGCAATTTCACTAAAACCTGAAAAATCCCTATCTTTACCTTGATGACTGCGGAACGTTCATACAAATTTACAAGTGCCGCCCCGCCTTATGGCGCATCCTACGGCGAAACCTTCATCGAACAAGGCGGTCACACCTACGATAACCCCTACAAATTCACGCCTGTCCCGACTTCCGTCGGGAGAAAAGAATTGGATGAAGAAACCGGATTGTATTATTACGGAGCGAGGTATTATGACCCCAAGATCAGCCTATGGCTCTCCGTTGACCCGCTGGCGGAGAAGTATCCGGGTATTTCGCCCTTTGCCTACACCTACGGCAATCCCGTACGGTTTGCGGACCCTACGGGAATGGAGGGGGAGGCTTGGGATGATAAAATATTTATTAACCAAAATGGTGAAGTCGTAAAAGTCATTAAAGATGACGGGCCCAATGAGTTTTATGATGCCGAAACGGGTGAAAAACTTCAATTTAACGACCCGGAAGGTGTAGATTGGTTTATGGTGGAAGGAAAATATAAAGTAGGAGATAAAATTTACATCCCCATATCTCAAACTCAAATAAATGAAGCAATAAATAATGCAGGTTTGATAAAAGAAAGATTATTAACTAAGCATTTACCCATACCTGTCTCCATAGGGATGTGGATTACAAGTTTGGTAATTGCAACAAAGAAATCTTATTCTGGTTATGATTTTGCTCAGAATTATTTAGTGCATTTTGTAGAAAGCCCTGCTATAAATTTTGACTCCAATATAAGAAATGGAAGAACTTTTTATCACAGTGAATCGGGATATTTTAGATTTGGTAACTCCAACACCATATATAACTTGTATGATGCAGGAAATTATATGTGGGGAAGAGCAATGCGGTTGTCCGGATTTTCTTATTTTGAGGTGTGGTTAGGATCAAATATTAATGAAATTTATAACTTAGGCGATAGTGCGCCGGATCAACGAGCAATTAAGAATGGATTTTATGGATTATAAAAGCTATACACAGAATAAAGAAAAAACATGTAAATACGCTTTTTATATTTTTTTATTTACTATTTATATCCTTTTCAATTTAATTATTAATTCATTCATTGAAGAAAACTCAATAACAAGAAAAATAAGAATGTATGTCGGTCTATTTATAAATTTACCATTATGGCTGCTATCAATGTATTGGAGTTTTTATGTTTTGATAAACTCTTTAAATGTAAAAAAAATTTACAAATGCTCATACCTTATTATTCCTTTTTTCATCTATTTAATATTATTTATTATTCGTATTTTAAACTTTTTTTAAGCAAATCCGAAGGAGTAGAATATGAGGGGTGGTTCAAGGGAAACATATTGGAGATGTTGATTTTCAAGGTAAACAAACAAAAAAATCTGATAATACCGGAAAAATTGATATAAAATTATAAAAATTAAAATTTCACTTTTATGAAAAGATACCATCCCGAAAAAGTGTGTAAAGTGAAGTCGGTTAAATTTGCAAATAATTAACCAAAAAACAATAACATGAAAAAAGTTTCTTCACTTTACACAAGAGCAAGTTATGAATTTTTTTGCAAATTTCAAAATATGTCTTGATGCATCAATTTAGCGG
>Ga0256834_1000278_pt1 | contig 37562 bp, 38 predicted proteins | sample 4281140metaG_FD_190536 | JGI IMG/M metagenome (GOLD analysis project Ga0256834, IMG submission 190536) | Hydrothermal vent microbial communities from East Pacific Rise, Pacific Ocean - 4281-140 | ecosystem: Environmental > Aquatic > Marine > Hydrothermal vents | place: Pacific Ocean: East...
CAAAATCTATTTGTAGTTTTAAACAATGTCAGCAAGGCGATTGAAGTATATAAGAAGTTGGAAAAAGAACACCATAATGTGTTTTTACTCCACTCGAGATTAATTGAAAAAGAAAAATCCGAAAGAATTCGTAAGATCAAAGAGTTAATGAAAAAAGATCAAGTTATAGTCGTTTCCACACAGATAATCGAAGCTTCCGTAGATTTAGATTTTGACGCCATGCTTACCGAGGTTTCTCCAATAGACAGCCAAGTGCAGAGGTGGGGTAGAGTCCACAGAAACAGAAACTATGATTATAGCAAGGATCGGCCAAACATAGTTGTGTTTATAGGCCAGAAAGGCGAAAATGGAGAACCAAAGATAGATATAGGCACTTCAAAGATTTACGATAAAAGGGTTGTTGAAGCAACTATAGAAATTTTAGAAAAGCACAAAGGTGAACTTTTAGGATATGAAGAAGAACAGCATATGATTGAAGAAGTGTTCAATCAGCCTGCAAAGACAGTAGACCCCGAAATCAGTAAAATCCTTACGAAAATGAGTGTGAAAAATCCTACTCTCAAAGATTTATACATAGCTGAAATTAAACGAAATCTAGATTTCCTTAAGTATTTTTCAGTTGAAAAGAAAAACCAAGCTCAAAGATTGTTTAGAAGAATTGTCGGAGTTCAGGTTGTGGTTCCAGAAATTATGAAAATAGATGGCGATGAAGTCGATAAAGTCCTCGCTAAAATAATAGAAGATCCTAGTAGCAACAAAATGACCTGGAAGGAGATAATAGACAAAATTAAAGAAAATGGACTTAATTTGGATGGTGATGAAAATAAGGAGAAATGGAAGCTAAAGAAAAGCCTACATGAGTACTCTATCAATGTTCCAGTATTCTACTGGGAAGACCTTGAACGGGTTGCTACACACGAATTTAAAGGATTTTATGTGTTAAAGGTTTCTGGAGATACTGCTGAAAAATTACAGAAGTACGGCTTGGAAAAGAATGCAGTCGATGAAATAGCTAAAAAATTAGAGGAGGAAACAGAGATCCTGTAACTTACCCAATTACTATATTCTGCCTGTACCCACACCTCGGACACCTATCCCCATCCAGCCCGATCCGTCTGACGAAGAACCCTTCCCTCTCTATCAGCAGCTCCCCGCAGTTCGGGCAGTAAGTGTTCTCGAACTTGTGCCCCCAAATGTTTCCAGCGTAAACGTACTCTAAACCCACATCATACGCGATCTCCACGGCCATCTCTATCGTCTCCACGGGCGTTGGTGGCAAGTGAGTCATCTTGAAGTCGGGGTGGAAGCGGGAGAAGTGGACGGGAATCCTCTTATCAAGATTGTAAACCCACTCCGCGAAAGCAGCTATCTCCTCCCTGCTGTCGTTCATCGTCGGGATTATTAAGTACGTCAGTTCCAGAAATATTCCCTTCGAGTGCATGTACTCCACTGAATCCAGAACCTCGCTCAGCTTCGCCTTGCAAACCTTCCTGTAAAACTCCTCGTTAAACGCCTTCACATCAACGTTCGCAGCGTCTAAAGCCTTCTCCTCGACGAACTGATCTAAAGCTTCTCTACTCATGTAGCCGTTCGTGACGTAAACGACGTAACCCCCCTCTTTCTTTATCCTGACGCTCGCATCCAATGCAAACTCGTGCCATATCGCGGGTTCGTTGTAAGTCCACGCAACACCATCAGCGTTCGTCTCCAGAAAAGTCTCCACAACCTCATCCACGCTCATCTCCCTGCAAGGATAGCTCAGGTCGGCAAAAGCGATCGTGTAGTTTTGGCAGTGCTGGCAGCGGAAGTTGCAGCTTATACTCCCGAACGATAGAGCCTTAGTTCCCGGTCTGAAGTTGTGGAAGGGCTTCTTCTCTATCGGATCCAAGGCCAAGGAAGAGACCAGACCATAGTTGTAAGCGTAAAGCTTACCCCCCTCATTCCTCCTGACCCTGCATATTCCCCACTTTCCCTCGTCAAGCCTGCACCTGTGCCTGCAGGTTAAGCATTCCACCTTACCGTTCAGTGAGCGGTAAAGGTACGACTCGACCTTCATGTTTAAACGTTCGTTTCGAAACTTTAAAGCTTTCAGATTTCCAGCTCTGGCACTTTGAGGGTAACTGAAATTATTAATTCAATAAGTTGCTAAACAGTTAACATGGCCGTAATCGTTCTGAACGATGAACTCCTGAAAAAGCTTAAAAAATAGGAAGAAACTCTTAACAACGTCGTAAAGAGAGTAGTAGACGTCCACGAAGAAGTCTTGGACTACATCGATGAAATGTGGAAAAAACTCCAAAAAGACAAAGAAAAGTTTATTGAACCTTAAAGATTATGTATCGGGTGTTATTAAATGTTCCCAATCCTGTTACAAAACGTCGTTAAGTTTCTGGATAAACTGCCCGAAAAACGAACAGGTTGCAGCTTATTCTCCCGAATGACTGGATTTACGAGCATTCATCCATGATTTTCTTAACAACATCTATGATCGCGTTTAGATCTTCCAGAGGGTCACCAATGAGGTTAGATGGTTTAATTGAGCCATCGCTGTCGTGGAAGTGATGAGGATGCGTTTCCACTTTAACGTGGTGAGGGGCATTATCCCATCCAACTATCCTTTTGCCATCTTTTATCAAAGCATAGCTATATTTCCCAGTAGTTTGGCTATAATATACATCTAAAATATAATTTTTAGTTAAGTAAGCTCTAACTTTAGTTCCCAAGAACTCTACCTTTAGCACTATATCGCAGTCCAGCAGTTTCTTAGCGACCTTTTTGAGAATCATTCAAGCTCTTCCAAAAGTTTCTTCAATTTTCCAAGCTCTTCAACTGCATTTCTCCACTCTATACTGTCCTCCCAAATTTCGTGGTTGTCGATTGGAACGCCTTCTTCCTCTATTTTCTTTTCCAGATCCCCCAGTGAACATCCATATTTCTTTTCGAATTTTTTGGCTATTGCCTCGTAATATTCGACCTCCTCACGGAGTTTTCTCACAATTTCCTCGTATACTCCCTTCCTTATCGAGATCATAATAACCCCATTTCTCGTTGTTCCAACGAAGTTTATGTTTATTTCCCCACCCACCATCAACGAGCAATCAAACCTGTTAGCAATATAACAATTAACAATTAAATTAATAATTAAATCATTAAAAAATCACCGATAAAGCAAAACCTTACTGCCAACATCAACTCCAACGTGCCTCGCTATAACTGGGCACTTGACCATGAGCATGTAGAAGATCCCCTCGAACTCGCTCAGCCCCTCGTAGTTCCCCTGTCCCTTCGAAATAACGACATCGTGTTCATCAATCCAGCTCTTAACCTCGGGAGAGTTTCTCTCAACTCCCACTTCCCCGTTGGATATGAAGCGGTACTCGTCAACGACCTCGTCTATTCCAACCTGCTTTGCATCCTCTATGGTTGCATCGTTTATTATTGGTCCCGCCTTCACAACAAAGGTCACCTTCAACCTCCCGAACTGGGAGAATATCGTCTCTAAGAGTATCTTGTCAAAGACTATTTCCCCGGCATTGTCAGCAAAGTAAAGGATCGTCTTGGCAGCCTCCAGTTTCTCCCTGAAAAGGCTGTAGTCGTCTATCGCCAGTTCCTCGCTCACAACCCCTTTCACGAAATCCAGCAGGTTGAAGTCTTCCACTTTATCTTTGTCAACAGCCCCAAAGTCTATTATGTTCCCAGCTATGGCAACCTTCACGGCAGTCTTAAGAGGATCTTCACTCTTCTCCACAAGGGACTTGACCTGGGGGTAAAGGGAGAGGGCGAGCTCGTTGCTCCTCCTCTTTATCTCCGCATAGGGGTCACCGCCATACTTCCTGACTATTGCGTGGACGACGTGAGCGAGCTCTGGAGGAGTCTTATCCCACCTCTCCTCCAATAGAGCCTCCATTACCTCCCTGAGCACTCTCTCCTGCTTTTCCTCGTCGAGCTTGCAGAACCTTGCAGCCTTCAAAGCCTGCCTCATAAAGCACGGTATGCACTCAAGGTTGAGTTTCATGCCCAAACTTGCCAGGTGGATTATAATTCTCTTTCTGCTGAAGTTTGAATTAATCTGGAATTTATAAGGAGTGAAGGTCGAGAGGTCAGAGTTTCTCAACCGGTTTTAAGCCATGAGAATTGGCATTTCTCACGTCGTAAGTCAGTAGGTGTAAGTGTCCACGAGCCTGCCTCTGGAGTCGTACAGATAAGCCGTATCGCCGTTGTTGTTCCATATCGCTCCATCGCCCCAGTAGAGAACGTGGTCTCTATCAACGCCCTCCCCGGAGTGAACGGTAACAGTCTCGTTCGGATGTAAAGTGATGTTAGGAAACGTAAACGTGTGTCCAGCCTTATCTTCGAGCGTCCATCCGTTCATGTTGACCGTCGTGTTTCCACAGTTCCTGATCACGACGTACTCTCCGTTCGGGTTCTTCCAGTCGTTCCCGGGAGCGTTGTAGTGAATGTAGGTTATCTTAACACGTGTCGTTCGCGTCGATTGCGTTATTGCAGTACCAGTCGAGGTTGAGTAATTCCAAAGACCGATTCCGTGTTCTCTAGCGTAGTTTTCAAGCTTTATGTACTCCTGCTCTTTGCTGAAGTGATCTACGTAAACCCTCGCAAGTCCCTTTTTGAGGAGGAGTGCGTTGAAGTCCGTTCCATTGACGTAAACGTACGCGAGGTACCTCCCGAACTCTCCTCTAAACCCGGCCATCTTGTCGAACTCTACATACACTGTTCTGTTGTAAAGCTCCGAGCGTGCGAACTCTTTAGCTCTCGCACCCCACTTCGCTAAGTAATTCAGGTCCGTTATGTCGTCGTATTCGTAGGGCTTGTTTCTGCTCGCAGACGTTTCCGGGCAATCCACGCCAAGAAGGCGGATTCTGTAAACTTTCCCACCAATTTCGACGTCTATCGTATCCCCATCTACGACTTTAACGACCCTCGCCCTGTATTTTTTGCTGAACTTGAATTGAGGGCTTGAAGTGCTGTTAACGTGAAAATTAGTATAATTACGCTCGTGATTTGGATGCGTGAAGTTCTGATTGTGTGAAACGGGATTTTGAACGCAACAGGTTAGGAGAACTGTTATCGCCAGCAGAAGGACAAGTCGGACGTTCATGAAAATTCCATCAATCAATGATATAAAAAACTAAGCATTTTTAATTTTCAAGTTTCAAATTCCAGCTGACATAAGTAACGTCGCCACTTGCAAGTTCTTACGATCAGCCAATGCCGAAATCCGAAAGCGTTGGGTTCTTCTTTTTCTTCCTCAGCAGAGCTCCAATCTTCTTGAAGTCCTCCTCCAAAACCTCCTTGAGCTGAGGCTTGTAAAGAGCGGCAGCTGGATGGTAAACTGGAATTATAAACACGTCCTTGTCCCAAGCTCTAACCTTCTTTACTTCCCCCCTCTCCCTGCTTATGCCCCTAAAAGGTATGCCAAACAGGTCAAAGATGAAAGAAGCCGAGTATCTCCCCAAACATACTATCACGTCCGGTTTTATCACGTTGAGCTGCCTTATCAGGTAAGGGCTGCAAGCTTCAACCTCCTCTGGCTTCGGATCCCTGTTGTTCGGTGGTCTGCACTTCAGAACGTTTCCAATGAACACATCTTCTCTCCTCAACCCTATGCTCGAGAGTAGCTCGTTCAAAAGTTTTCCAGCATTTCCGACGAACGGTCTGCCCTGCCTGTCCTCCTCCCTTCCAGGTGCCTCTCCGACGAATACGACCTCAGCGTTCTCGCTCCCCTCTCCCGGCACGTAGTTCGTCTTCGCTTTCCAGAGGTCACACTTCCTGCAGTTCATGATCTCTTTTGCTATGTCTTCAAGTGTCTCGTCAGTCTCGCTGAGGAAGACCTTCAACGTACCACCTCTGACTTCTCCAGTTTCCATTCGGCTGCGAATAAGTTTTACTGGACGATATTTACTGGACATGCAGAGGTTACAGATTATCTGGTGATCTTAACGGTTTATCCACAGCACATCAGGATAAACTCCTTCAAATTCTTTGTCACCCATTACTATGGTCGCCTTTTTGTCAATAGCCGTTGCGACGCCGTTGCGACCACAAAAGCGTCTGCATAAGCTAGGCTGTGCATAGCCCTGATTCTCCCAGCTGTTAATGCCAGACTCTCATCAACCTCCACGAATTCAATAGGTAATCTTTTTACTATCGCAATCGCTTCATTTGCCTTAACTGTTCCAAATTCCCTCGCAGTTATGTAGTAAACTTCTCCAAGATTGACATAACACATAAACAATTTTATTTTACCTTTCTCAGCATTCTCAATTAACAATTCGACTTTATCAGCTCCTTCCTCATCACTAAGGTATGCGAGAATGGCAAAACTGTCCAAAAACGTAGTTCACTTTTTCAACTCCTTCTCCTTTTCCATCTTCTTGTAAGCTGCGATTACTTTTTCAAGCCCACCCCTGAACTTCAAAAACCCTCTACCCTTCGTTTTTGGAACGGGAACAATGACGATCTCCCCTCCAAAGTCCAGAATTTCCACGTTTTCTCCAGCTTCAATCCCGTACTTCTTCCTCAGCTCTGCTGGCAAGACTACCTGCCCCTTGGATGATACTTTAACTGGCATAGACAAAGTAATACTCTACCGAATATGTTTTACTAACTGGCAGAACTGTTGAACTTTAGAATCGGAATTGCAGAACGTGGATAATATCCAAAAACATCATCCCTCAAACACTCCAGAACTTCCTCGTCCTTATGTACCTCTTCTCAGCTTCAAGCAGCTCCTTGAAGAATTCCTCCTCGTTCCTGTAATACTTCGCAAGAATTCTCGCAGCGGTGTCAGCTCCAACGCCATGAGTGTTCATCGCGTAAACAGCTCTTTTGCCATAGCACATCACGAGGTTCGCTATCCTCATCAACTCATCCTTTGAGTATTCACTTACATCTCTCCTCGCGTTAACGCAAGCTACGAGCTTCGACTTGCACCTTATGCACTTCAGCTCTTTCACGTCTTTCACCTGCAACCTTATCTTGCACCCGCAGTTCATGCAGTAGAGCCAGCAGAACTCCCTCTCAATTCTCTTTTTGAAAACGTGGAGGATTGCTGAGGTGGGCTTCGAAGGGACGAGCAGGTCGAACGCCTGTTGCCTTGCTGCCTGAGAAATTGAACTCAACCCGCTCATTTCTACAACTTCAATCTCGTCAAAAAGCTTCGAAACGACTTCGTACAGCCTTTCGACGTCAAATCTCTCCGTAAAAAGCTCTCTAACTGCTTCTCTGTAAACCGGCGTATCCTTAAGTTTCAAAACGAGTTTCTTCAAGTTCATCCTCGTTACATCTGCGTTCTTGCTCATTATCCCGAACTTTCTTGCTGAGGAAACGACCTTCCACTGTAGGAGTTTCGTGTCGATTAAGCTCCTCTCTGCAAGCCACTCTACTCCCTCAACTCCCCTACTCTCGGCTATGTCCTTCAGGCTCCTCAAGACTTTCAGCACCTCATCTACTCTCGCAGGAAACAGCTTCACCCTGTACGGGTCTATCTCCACCGAAACGCTCGTGGCTCTTCTCGCGGAGAGCAGCATCGCGAGAATCCTGCCGAACACCTCGTTAACGGTGTGCCCAAAACAGGCGTTTACGACGACGAAGCCCTCCCCCTGCTCTACAGTTACAACTCTATCGGATGGAATGATGCTGCACCTTTCCACAATGTCAACAACGACCTCGCAAGCTTCTCTCGTCGTGCTGAACTTCTTCATCAGCATCTCTATCGTCTTCTCCCTGCCAACCGCATCGACTGTCCTCTTTATGACCTCTCTGAGCTCTCCAACTTCCTGAGCGACCTCGAAGGGGACTGGAATTTCCTCCCCGACCCAGCTCGGCACCTCTCCTTCTCCGCTTACAGGTTCGACCTTAACGACCTCCCCGACATCAACTATCCTCCACAGCTCTCCCTTCATCGCGAAGACTTCTCCCCTGAACGTCGTGACAAAGACCTCGTCGAGAGAGCCAATGCACCTACCGGATGTTACGTCAACGACTTTGTACTTCTTCTCGTCCGGAATCATGGAGACGTTGTCGTAGAAGTACCTCCTCGTCTTCCTCTTTGGGAATATCCTCGGATTTTTCGAATTTTCACTTACTCTAAAGCTTTCCTGATTTGAGGCTTCCAGATCCGGACTTAACTCTGAATCGAGCCCAACGACCCCTTTCTCGTCAAGAAACGAGCAGAGTTTAAGAAACTCCTCGTAACCCAACTCTCTGTAGGGGTAAGCTCTCCTCACAATCTCGTACGCTTTTCTCGCCTCTATACCACCATACTCCATCGCCATGGCCGAAATCTGATTGGCGAGAGTGTCCAAGCTCTTCTCGTGGCACCTCTCCCTCTCTATTTCGCCCCTTAAAGCCCTGTCAGCTATGACCCATGACTCCAATATCTCGTCGAATCCCGAAGCAATGATGTATCCTCTCGAAACCTCTCCTGCCTTGTGCCCGCTCCTGCCAACTCTCTGCAGGAGTCTCGAGACCTGTCTCGGGCTGTTAAACTGAATAACGCAATCGACGTGCCCGACATCTATTCCGAGTTCCATCGAGGAAGTACATATCAGAGCCTTTATCTCCCCGTTCAGAAGCTTTTTCTCAGCCTCCAGCCTTGCTTCCTTAGATAGGGATCCGTGGTGAACCTCCACCTTCACGAGCTTCTTCAGCTTTAAAGCCAGAGCCTCAGCCGTTTGACGAGTGTTGACGAATATAAGAGTAGATTTGTGTCTTTTCACGACTTCCGCTATGTACCTGAGTTGAGAAGCAACCTCGCTGTCAACGAACAACTCCTCGGCCACCTTCTCGTCTTCACTCCTCTTCTCAGGCTTAACGACTCTGAAAGAGTAAGGTTTGTTCTGGTAACCTTCAACTATTTCGCACTTTCTTGAAGTGAAGAACTTGGAGACAGCCTTCTTCTCCCTAACCGTTGCCGAGAGACAGATTGTCTGAAAGTCAGCTATCTCCCTAAGCCTCTCAACAGCAACAGATAACTGCGCACCCCTCTCACTTTGAAAGAGCTCGTGAACCTCGTCTATGATTAGGTACTTCACGTTCCTTAGCCACTCCCTCAACTTCTTGCCAAGAAACAGAATCTGAAAAGTTTCGGGAGTCGTTACGAGGACGTGAGGTGCGAGCTTCGATTGCTTTACTCTCTCAGCTTTCGAGGTGTCTCCATGTCTGACTGCTATTCTCAGACCAAGCTTGCTCGTTAAAGCTTCTAATCTCCTAAGCATGTCCCTGTTAAGAGCCCTTAGAGGGGTGACGTAGATTAAAGCAATTGGATCACTGTTCCTTCTGACTATCTCGCTCAGAGCAGGTACTACTGCAGCTTCGGTCTTCCCACTACCCGTGGGAGCTACTATGAGGCAGTCCTTACCACTCAGAATAACTTCAGCACTTCTAAGCTGGAGTTCGTTCAGCTCTTTTATACCGCAATGCCTGAGTGCCTTTATTACCTGTTCGAGTATCATCGCTTCCATTGACCTAAGTTTTACACCTTTTAAAAGCTTCCGCGACCTATTTCTACATTCTACTTTGCATGTCGCACTTTTACAACCAAATATGAAAACGGCCACAGAAACTTTATTCTGTCCTTTCTCATACTTCTCTCATGGCCGGACGTTCAGAGCTTCCAGAACACTCAGAGCACTCAAAACTCTCAACACGTTCAGCACGCTCAGCCTTGTCAGTACTGCTCATAGCTGTTCTGTTCCTGTCCACAGTGCACACGGCATCAGCCCAGTTTTTGCACGAGAGAAAGGTGGAGATTCAAGCGGTTGCCGTCAAAACTGGAGAGAAGCCGGAAGGTGCAGTGATAAACATAACAGTGATAGTAACTCCGGGAAACGGGAAAGTGTTCGTCTCCACATCTCCTTACACGGAGATAGACATGCAGGGTAGTGCTCAACTCGCAGCCCTCACAGCGTGCGATTTGCTTGGAGTTGACTACATGAAGCACGACTTCTTCTACATAATTCAAGCTAATGCACCGATAGTCGGAGGTCCATCAGCTGGAGGAGTTATGTGCGTCGCAACTATAGCCGCTCTGAAGAACCTCACGATAAGAAGAGACGTCTTCATGACCGGGATGATCTACCCGGACGGCTTTATAGGGCCAGTTGGAGGGATTCCATACAAGCTCGAAGCAGCTGCGAGCCATGGAGCGAAGTACTTCCTTATTCCTGCTGGGCAGAGAATAGTTTATGTCAGAGAGGTAAAGGTTGTGAAGAACGGCCCGTTCGTCTTCGAGTCCACAGTGGTAAAGCCCGTTGACGTCGTAAAGCTCGGACAGAAACTTGGAGTCAAAGTCATAGAGGTCGAAACTGTAAATCAGGCTCTCGAGTACTACACCGGCTACGAGATAAAACAGAAGAACGCGAGCGTTAACCTGACGAGGTACTCGAACATACTCAAAAAGCTCGCGGACAGGATGAAGAGCGAAGCTGAAGACCTCTACTCAATTGTCAGCCAGATTGCCACGAGCGATGAGCTCAGCAGCGTGAAGAACATAATGAAAAAGGCTCAGGAGGAGTACGATCAGGGCAAGTACTACACTGCAACGAGCGACTGGTTCACGGCCATGATAAACATGAGGTACATACAGTACAAGCACACGATTACGACCGATGAGGCTCTCGAGAACGAGTTCAAGAGAGTTCAGAGCGACATAGACAACTTAATGAAGTACCTCAACTCCTCGAGCAGAAAGGTGGGCTTAGAGAGCTTCCAACTCTACGGAGCCGCTGAGGAGAGGCTAACGATAGCTCAGGATTACCTGAACAAAGCCGAAAGCTCCTCTGACCTCTACACAGCTCTCGGTTACCTCGCTTACGCGAGGGAGAGAGTCGAGAGTGCGAGGCTCTGGCTCTCTCTACTGCCGGGTATAAAGGAGGACATACCTCTTGGAAAGAACGAAATAAAGAGGAGGGCTCAGCTCTACTTAAGCCAAGCAGAATCGCTTGTTATTTACGCCGGATCGATATACGGGCAGAAGGATTTGCTCGAACAGGCACAGCAAGACATAGACTATGGTAGAGCTCAGCTCGACGAAGGTTTGTACTGTGGAGCAGCTCTTTCAGCCATAAACGCGATAACCAAAGCAAGCCTGAGCATAGAGCTGATAGGAATAACGAACTCTCCAACAGGTCAGCAGCTACTGCAGGAGAAGGTAAACGCCTCAAAGAAGGATGCTCAGATAGCAATAGCTCAGCTCGAGAAGCACGTAACTCCAATACTGCCAGTTGCATACTACGAATTTGCGGAGACAAGTTCGAACTCCATTGCTAAGCTCGCGTACTTCAAGCTCTCAGAGAGGATAGCGAAGCTGATAGGAGTTCTCGCGAAGATGCACCAGCACAGCCAGCTAGTAAAGGTGGAGCACATGCCGGCTCCAAGTTTTGAAGAGTCGGCAAACCTGAACGCTGGAGTTAACACGAGGATTCCAGGGTTTAGTGCGATTGCAGCAATCTCTGCAATTCTCGTGTTACTGGTAATTACCTGGCGTCGCAGGCTGTGATTTTTTTCAGATTTTATCTTTATTTTATTATTGTGATCACAATAACTCAAAAATCTAAAATGTTTTACTTAGCCAGACTAGGCGAGAGAAGTTACGAACCTGTTATCATCACTCAATAGCTATTAAACACCGCAATGCCACTTCTGCCGTTTAAACTTAAATATTGGTTCGGAAAATTCAGAACACAAAGTGCAAAAAAGAGAAAGAGAAGTAAAATCCTAAAGGAGAGACGATGAAGGTCATATGCGTAATTCACCTGCCACCCCTTCCGGGCTCGCCCCTCTACCAGAACGAGAGCTTGGAAGAGATAGTTGAAAGAGTTGTTGAGGACGCAAGAGCGATAGAGGAAGGAGGGGCAGACGGCGTAATCGTGGAGAACTTCGAAGACAAGCCCTTCAGGGTGAAAGTTGGGCCAGAGACTGTTGCGAGCATGAGTGTTATAGCGAGAGAGGTAAGAAAGGAGATCTCGCTCTCCCTTGGAATAAATGTCCTCAGAAACGACGGAATTTCGGCACTGGCAATCGCCAAGGCGGTAAAGGCAGATTTTGTTAGAGTTAATCAACTCTTCTTCCCGTCAGTTTCTCCAGAGGGGACATTAGAGCCGATAGCTGCCGATCTCATGAGGTATAAGAAATTTATCGACTGTAAGGCAAAAGTCTTCGCAGACGTTAACGTTAAGCACGCTAAGCACTTTGCAGATATGGAGGACTACGCAGAGAACTTTGAGAGGAGCCTCGCAGACGCAGCTATTGTGACTGGAAGTGCGACTGGTAAGAGCGTGAGGCTGGAGGAGCTTGAGCTATTCAGAAAAAGGCTGGATTGCGAGGTGTACGCTGGCAGTGGAGTTACACCAGAGCTCGCATCGAAAATAGCGAGAAAAGGCCTAGCTGACGGGGTGATAGTCGGGACGTACATCAAAAGGCGTGGAAGGATCGACTCCGGCAGGGTTAGAGAGGTCGTCGAGGCTGTAAAGAAGTAACTGAAACTTTAAACCTTCTTTTTCAAAGCCATTCCTCCCCTCCCTCAAAAACCTCCTTTTTCCACACAGGCAGCTCCTTTTTCATCCCTTCTACCGCATCAACTATTGCCTTCCACACATCCTTTCTTCCCCTGCCCATGACTGCCACGTAAACGATGTCCTCTCCAGCTCCCACCTTCCCGATTCTGTGAAAGATTTCCACGCCCTCCACTCCTGGGTAGGACTCTACCCTCTTCTTCAGTTCCTCAAGCTTTTTCTTGTAGAGCTCGTCGTTCCTCTCGTACTCGAGCCGTATAACCCTCCTCCCCTCGTTGAGCTCTCTGACGAAACCGACGAACATCGCTATTGCCCCGCACTTCTTACTTCTCCCAGACCTCTTCAGCTTCTCGATTACAGAACGGGGGGTCTCCCACTCCACGACCTCAAAGAGTTCTTCCCTTGCTCCATCTGAGTAAACGAGAACTTCTTCAAAGCCGAGCTCACACATGATGTCGAGCACTTTTTCGAGCGGAAGGTTGACCCTACCAAAAGGTGTTTCAATATAATCGTCTTTCACCACGACTACGCCTGCATGTGCCCTGTCTTCAGCCTCACCCGCTCCTCTCAAAAATCTCACTATCAACAACTTCCCCTCCCTTAAAGAACTTCAGAACGAAATTCGAAGGTGTAACTTCGAGCAGAGCGAACTGGTCATTTTTCACAGCTCCGGGACAAAAGACAAGCGGATTTTCGCTGACAAGAGCAAACCTGTGGATGTGGCCAAAAATGAGTACATTCACCTCAAGCTCCCTTGCCAAGTAGTAGAGGTCAGAAAAGTCGTCCATTAGCGGCTCGTGCTTTGCAGCCACCTTTATTCCGTATATTTCGGCTGTTCCAACTTCTGGAAGGTCAAATTTATCGCAGTTTCCCTTTACGGCAAGCAGCTCTACTCCTCTCTCCTTGCATAATTCCCTCAGCAGCTCGTAGCTCTCTCTACTTGTAAAGTCCCCCGCGTGAACGAGCAAGTCGAACTCCAAGCTCTCCAAAACACGGCAGAAGTTGAGCGTCTCCCTGCCTAAGAAATGAGTGTCAGAGATAGCAAGTATCCTCGCCTTTCGCACGCCACTCACCCTGCAAATTAAAGACTCGAATAAATTTTCTCTAAGTACTCTTTAACGCTCATCCCTTCCTTTTTGGCTATTTTCTCGAGAATTGTGGATGTCTTAGTCGAGTACTGGACTGCCTTCTTCTGCCTGTAAGCTATGCTCTCCGGCAAGTACTTCTCGGCTATCTTCCTGAGAGCGTACTTCCTGATTATCTCTCCGCCCACTTCTCTAACCTTGTACTCCCCTGGTATCTTCATAACAGCCTCTACTATATCCCACTGGAGGTATGGCGTAAGGATTCTAACGCCAGCCCTATAAGAGAGCTTCACGTCTCTCTCGAGGTTGTTAACTCCAAGCATCTCCACATCTTTCTTCAAAACCCAAAATAGCTCCTCTCCCCTGTAGTTCTCGTACTTTTTGTAGCCTCCAAACAGCTCGTCTGCTCCCTGCCCGAAAATCACACTTTCGAAGCCAAGCTCTTTGGCCTTCACCATCGACAGGTATACGGGAATACCTATTGACACGTGGAAGGGGTTTGGCTCTTCTACCGCTCTAAGCACCTCAGGAATCACTTCCCTAACGTCCTCCTCTCCAAACCTGAAGATATAAATCTCTCTTCCGATCTCCTTCGCAGCTCTCTTAACGTGTTCCTCCTCTTTCTCGCTCGCGGTTACGCTTACGAGAGGTAAGTCGTACATTGCAGCAAGCAGAGAACTGTCAACCCCGCCAGAAAAAGATATGCAGTCCCCCTGCCCAAAGTCCTTCAGCTTTCTCTCAACGACTTCAAGCAAGACTTCAACTTCTCCCTCGTCTTTTGGAGAGGGGTCAGGTTTAAAGACTTCATCGAAGCTGTAGCTTAGTTTCTCAATTCTCCCGTCGTAATAAACCTTAACGACTTCTCCTGGGTTCACTCTGTTTACACTCTCACCTGACTCAACCGGATTAATCATGCGGGAGAATGATGAGAACTCCGTTCGAGAGTAATACAGAGGATAACCGCCTATAACGTCCCTCGAGAGGAGGACATGCTCCGCTTTAAACCCGACGACGGCGTAAAATCCCCTGACTTTAAGGGGCATATCCTCTCTCAGGTCAGAGAAACGCAAATCGCTCTCGCTTGAGTCGTATATCAAGCCATCCCCCTGCTTTGAAGGGTACGTGGCGTTTGCGAGAATTCTCGTGCCGTCACCCTTACTCTGAAGGCAGGCATAGAGCATGACAAGTTTGAGAAAAATCGTTAGAAGTAAGTTTCGGAGGCGGCAATTATTTAACTTCGCCCATTCTAACCCAAGGTTATGAAGATAGTCGTGGCACACACGCCGGATGCAGATGATGCGTTCATGTTCTACGCGATGACGGCTGGAAAGATTGAGACGCCGTTCGAGGTTGAGCACGTAATAAAGGACATAGAAACTCTCAACAGATTGGCCTTCGAAAACCAGCTTGACGTTACAGCAATATCCGTTCACGCGTACGCGTACCTGAGCAAAAGCTACAGGATTCTCTCTGCTGGAGCGAGCGTTGGAGACGGCTACGGGCCTGTTGTTGTGGCGAGAGAGGAGCTCGACGAGCTTGGTAGAGTCGCAGTTCCCGGGAAGCTCACGACCGCTTTCCTCCTGCTGACCCTCGCGTGCGACGATCTCAACATCGATTTCGAACCTGTAGAGATGAGGTTCGACGAGATAATTCCCGCAGTAAAGGAGGGGAGAGTCGACTCAGGTCTGCTGATACACGAGGGACAGATGACTTACAAAGACCACGGACTCGTTAAGCTGATAGATCTGTGGGAGTGGTGGAACGACAAGACATCTCTCCCCCTGCCCCTCGGCGTGAACGCGATAAACAGGAAGTTTGATGAGGAGACTCAGAAGGCGTTTCTCAAGGCTATGAAGGAGAGCATAAAGTACGCAATGGAGCGCCCAGAGGAGGCTGTAAGCTACGCGATGAAATACTCTAGGGGGCTAAGCAAGGAGCTCACAGAAAAGTTCGCGAGGATGTATGTGAACGACTACACCTACGAGATGCCCGAGAGTGTAGTGGAGGCTATGGACGTTCTTTTCAGCATGGCGGAGGGAAAGGGTCTGCTCAAGAAGCCCAAGCTCGACGTGCTGTTTGAGTGACTTGATTGACGATTAACATCGGTAATTAGCAATTAGCGACTTAGAGTTGGTGGAGTAGCAAAAAGCTGCAAACATGTTCGAACAGCGAAACACATAATCTGAAGAATTTGGAAAGTGTTATAAGTTTTGTTTTGAAAAGTTCGGGCGCATGAAGTTAAAGCCGGGATTCTTTTTTCCCCTGCTGAAAGAGTACGCTGGAGACGTAAGCGAAAAAGAAATACTCGGAGACTGGAAAGCCGGAATAAACGAGAAGATAATAAGGGAGTACTGGATATACAGACCTTTTCTCAAAGTCGTTATAACGTTCAACAAGTCAACTTCCGAGAAAACTTACGTTGCTGTAGAGCCCATGCTTGTGAAGGAGGAAGTTCAGCTCCTCGACGAGATATATAAGGACCTAGAGGATGTTCTCATGCTGAAGGACGTTTCCATAAGCCCAGAGGCGAAGGCGGAGATACTCGTTAAGACTTACAGGGACATAGTCAGAGAGTATGGAGTCGTTATATCCGACGTTTTGAACGCGAAGTACCTCTACTACCTCTTCAGGGATTTCCTCGGCATAGGTGTGATAGAGCCAATAATGGACGACCCGTACATAGAGGACATTCACTGCGACGGATACGAGATACCGGTCTACGTTTACCACAAGGAGTTCGGAAACCTCAGGACTTACCTGAAGTTTAGTCAGGAAGCGCTAGACAGGTACGTTCAAGCACTCGTGCAGATATGCAACAAGCACATCAGTCATGGGAACCCGATAATAGATGCAACTCTCCCAGATGGCAGCAGGTTGCAGGCAACTTACGGAATGGATGTTACGCCGAGGGGCTCTTCTTTCACGATAAGGAAGTTCAGTGAAGATCCTCTAACACCCATAGACCTGCTGAGGCTCGGAACTTACACAGCAGAGCAGCTCGCTTACTTCTGGATGGCTGTCGAGAACAAGCTCAACGTCATGATCATAGGAGAAACTGCGAGTGGCAAGACAACGACACTCAACGCTCTGTTGATGTTCGTTCCGCCGGAAGCAAAGATAGTCTCCATAGAGGACACGAGGGAGATAGCACTCATGCACGAGAATTGGGTGGCAGAGGTGACGAGGCAGGCTATAGGTGATCAGGAGAAGGAGATAGATATGTACGACCTCCTCAAAACATCTCTCAGGCAAAGACCAGACTACATAGTGGTCGGAGAGGTTAGAGGAAGAGAAGCTCAAACGCTGTTTCAGGCGATGAGCACAGGACACGCTGCCTACGCCACTCTGCACGCTGGAGATATTCAACAAGCTATATACAGGCTCGAAAACGAGCCTTTGAATGTCCCGAGGAGCATGATACAGTTCCTCGACATAATAATCGTGCAGATACAGTGGACTAAGGGAGGAGTAAAGAAGAGGAGAGCTAGAGGAGTTTACGAGGTCCTCGGAATAGATCCATCTGATAAGAACCTGCTGATAAACGAGGTTTACGTCTGGGACCCGTACAGCGATACCTACATACTGAGTGGAATCATGAAGAAGCTTGAAAAGATTGCAATGGTGACTGGAGATGATCTCGACGCCACTTACGGCGAGCTAAGGAGGAGAGAGACCTTCCTCAGGAAACTGCACGAGCTCGGAGTGAGAAACTACAGAGACGTGACTAGCCTGATCCACGCATACTACAGAAACCCGGATCAGGAAATAGAGAAGATAATAAAGGACACTCTAGAGTACAGGAGGGCGGAGGAAGAGAAGCTGAAGGAGAAGGGCATAGGCGTTTACAGCTCTTACGCCTAAAGCTTTGAACTCATATTTAAAGCACATTAGTAAATCTTTAGTATTCTATTATAATATTTCTGTAAGCAAAATTAATCGTCCCGATTGCCATCACCATGCAAAGGTATTTATATATTTTATAAACCCTTAAATACGGGGGGTAGAATGAAGGATTACAAGATAAAGATCGAGAATGTCGTCGCCTCCACCCAGATAGGCGAGGACATAGACCTGAACAAAATAGCGAAAGAGGTGCCGGATGCTGAGTACAAGCCCAAGCAGTTTCCGGGACTCGTTCTTAGAACCAAGGAACCAAAAGCGGCTGCTCTTATTTTCAGGAGCGGAAAGGTCGTGTGTACGGGCTCTAAGTCTGTTGAAGATGCAAACAGGGCAGTGAGACAGGTGGTGAAGATAATAAAAAGGCTCGGAATACCTGTCATAGACGAACCTGAGGTAAAGGTCCAGAACATCGTTGCTTCAGCAGACCTCGGCGTCGATTTGAACCTCAACGCGATAGCAATAGGTCTCGGGCTGGAGAACATAGAGTACGAGCCGGAACAGTTTCCGGGACTCGTTTATAGGCTCGACGACCCTAGAGTCGTCGTCCTGATTTTCGGGTCTGGAAAGATGGTCGTAACCGGGGGGAAAAACCCAGAGGACGCTGTAAAAGCCGTGGAAAGAATAGCGGAGGAGTTAACAGCTCTTGGTCTGATGTAACTTTAAAGTTTTTAATAAAGTTTTCTCTTAATTGAAGGGGGTGCAAGCATGCACGACTTTCAGCAGGTTGAAAGGTTACCGCGGTTTTTACCAGTTTTGTAAAAACCAGTAAAAGTTAAATATCTCTCCTCCCACCTCGAGAGCATGATGGAACTCAACGCGAGGACATTTGAAGAGGCGATAAACAGAGACGAGCTCGTAGTGATAGACTTCTATGCGGATTGGTGCGGACCTTGTAGATTTCTGTCACCCGTGCTTGAGAAACTGGAGAAGGAGTACGAAGGAAAGGTGAAGTTCTACAAGGTAAACGTTGATAAAAGTCCTGAGCTTGCGAACTACTTTGGAATCTCGAGCATTCCGGCAGTTCTGATGTTCAAAAGAGGAAAGGTCGTCAACGCCTTTATTGGAGCTCTGCCCGAATCCGCTGTGAGGGCTGAAATAGAGAAGGCTCTGAACGCATGAAGTCGCTCGTAGAGGCAATATCGTTGCTTAGGTGCGACAACGTTCTGGAGTGTTTTTTCGGACTCAACGAGCTCGATGTCTCGATATACAGAGCCTTGCTCGGCGATCCTATGAAGAGCCAAGATATCGCAAAGATCGTGGGTAGAGGAGAAAACGCCGTTTACAAGTCCCTACAGAAGCTCCTAATATGCGGACTCGTTGTCAGAGAGAAGAGGTGCTCGGATGGGGGAGGATACTACTACGTCTACTCAGCCGTTAAGCCAAAGGACGTGGCCGAAAAAATGAGGAGGAGTGTGGAAGAGCTTAGAAAGAAGTTACTGAGAGCTGTAGACGAGTTTGAGCAGTCATTCCGGTGACTTCTATTTCCAACTGAGAACTCAAAGGTCGCACGAAATATCAGAAATTATACTCCCCGTACTTTGCCCATATACTGCAAGTTCCTTCAAAACTAACCATACAAGGGCCAACTGGATCTCTCGGAGTGCAGCTTTTCATGAACAGCGGGCAATCCTTGGGAGTTATCAGTCCCCTTAGCACCTCACCACACCTACACGCTCTTTTCTTCGGATCCTCTGAGGGCGTGAAATCTTCAAATACATCTTCAAAAGCAAAACAGGCGTCGTGCTCTGAATATTTCTTGGAAATCGGAGCTCCCGAGTTGGGAACGACTCCAAGCCCCCTCCACTCCCAGTCCTCCCTGCCAAACACTTCCTCCATAACCTTCTGAGCCTTGACGTTTCCCTCGTAGCTAACGGCCCTCGTATACTCGTTCATGAGCAAACTCTCAGGTTTTTCACCAGCTCTAAGCTTTTTCACAGTCTTTACGAGCATGAAAACTGCAAGCAATACGTCGTTAGCCTCGAAACCGGCTATAACTTGTGGAACTCTATACTTTTCCGTTATTTCGTTGTAAGCCTTAACTCCGACAATCGTTGAGACATGACCAGGATTTATGAATGCATCTATCCTCGCCTCTCCGAGGGAGAGCAGGTAGTCCATAGCTGGAATGAAGTAGCGGTGAGACGAAAACACGTAAAAGTTTTCAACGTCATCCAGTACCGCAAGAGCCGTTGATGGCATCGTCGTCTCGAACCCTATGCCAAAGTGAACTACCGGCTTGCTCTCCTTTTTCGCTATTTCAACGGCGTCGAAAACGCTGTAAACGATTCTGACATCTCTCTCTCCGCGAAAACTGAAGAGAGTTTTTCCCATACACGGCACTCTCGCCATATCTCCGAAAGTGGTCAGAATTACGTCTTTTTTCTCGAGCAGGTGAAAGACTTTCTGCAAATCCGAATCGGGAGTTATGCAAACGGGGCAGCCTGGACCGCTCAGTAGCTTCACGTTTTTGGGCAGGAGAGACCTTATACCATATCTTGTTATCGTGTCCTCGTGCGTCCCGCAGAGGTGCATTATTCTTATCTCTTCCTCTCCCTTCGCTTCCTCTCTAATCATCTCCGCTATCTTTTTCCCGAGGCTCAAGATTTCACCTTCCACGCTTACTAAGTTCTCTGATTTTAAGCGAACTCAACGAACAAAACACACATCAGCAAGCGAGTTGTTCGAGAAAGCTCTCTATTTCTTCCGCCTCACTCTTCTCGACCTTCTGTATGGCAAAGCCCACGTGCACAAGGACGTAGTCCCCTGCTTTCACGTCGTCAAGAAGGTCTATTCTCACTTTTCTTCTTGCACCTTTGAAGTCAACGACCGCAAATGGATAATCAACCTCGACAACTTTTCCTGGAACTGCAAGGCACAACCAAATCACCCCTTGAGCTTTCTTGCCCTCTCATACGTGTCCATCAACCACTCCAGCCACTCTTCAAACCCCTCGCCAGTCTTGAGGTCCATCTTTATCACAGGAGCTTTCGCATTTAGTCTTCTCGCGTCTCTCACCATCGTTTCTACGTCAGAGCCCACAGCTTCAGCGAGAGAGACTTTGTTTATTATTATAGCATCCGCCAGTCTGAATATTTCTGGATGTTTCCTCACAACATCGTCTCCTTCGGTCACGCTCACAATAACGATCCTGTAGTCCTCTCCAAGGTCGAAGTCAACTGGACAGACAAGGTTACCTACGTTCTCCATGAAGAGCAGGTCGACATCTCCAAACTCCTCTATCGCGTGGTGTATAAGGTGAGCGTCGAGATGACATTCCTTACCTGTGTTCACCATCTTAGCTTTCACACCATGCTTTGTGACCCTCCTGTAGTCGTCGTCTCCCGCAACGTCTCCAAGTATTGCACCTATTTTCAACCTATCCCCAAGAGAGTCAGCCGTTCTCTCTATTAGGAGAGTCTTTCCACTCCCGGTAGCACCCATCAGGTTGAAAGCAACAACCCCATGTTTGGCAAGAAACTCCCTGTTCTCTCCCGCAAACTTCCTGTTCTCCTCAAGCAGGCTAATCTCCGCATCAACCTCAATTCTGTGCAACCTCACACCTCCATCTCGACCTTTTTTATGATCGCATCTTTTCCGCCCTCCACGCTTACAACTCCGCCACAATCGCAGAGAGCAAAGGGCGTGTCAAACTCCCTTCCGCAGAGAGTGCACCTTATAACAGGTTTTACAATGTTCAGCTCAAGTTCAGAGCCTTCCGCTATCGTCCCCTTCGTTATGACATCATAACAGAACCTGAGCTGTTCAGGGTTAAGCATGAGTAACTCTCCAACGTCAACAACAACCCTCGTAATCCTCTTCGCCTTCTTCTCCTCCGCTATTCTGAGCACGCTTTCGAGCAAAGACTGGGCGAAACTCATCTCGTGCACGACAGAAGTCGTGCGGGAAGGTATATATCTTCATCGCCAATTGACTGATGAAGTTAAAGATCAGCTGCCTCTTTGGTGCTACTCAACTAAAAATTAATATAACTTAATCATACTAAAAACAGTATTAGTAACACCAAAAGTTCAGCGAACGCCGAAGCACATTTGGCTGTGGAAAATAGATTATCAGATTTGCTGATTGCTATTTTCAGTGCCAAACTGCAGGCTTGACAGGCCTATCGAGCTCGTGAGAGAAGCAACTAATATATGTATTCAATATCTTACTCTAATATAATAAAAAATTTAAACAAACATAACTCCTTTCAGCTCGAACGGCTTGGACTGCTTCTTCATTACCTTCTCCACTGCCTTCTCAAAGTCCTTCATCCGCACTTTCGTCCTGTCGTCCCTTATCGCCATCATTCCCGCCTCTGTAACTATAGCCCTTATGTCCGCCCCGCTCGCTCCCTCCGTCATGCTCGCAAGTTCCTTCAGATCCACATCGTTATCGAGCTTCATACCCCTCGTGTGTATGCGGAATATCGCAAGCCTGCCTTCAAAGTCTGGTAGGGGTGTTTCTATTATCCTGTCGAACCTCCCTGGCCTAAGTATAGCAGGATCAAGGATATCTATCCTGTTCGTGGCTCCAATTATCTTTATGTCTCCCCTCGGATCGAACCCATCCATTTCAGCGAGCAGCTGCATGAGAGTTCTCTGAACCTCTCTATCACCACTCGTGTCGCTGTTTGTCCTCCTCGCCGCTATGGCGTCGATCTCGTCGATGAATATTATCGAAGGTGCCTTCTCCTTGGCGAGCTGGAAAACTTCCCTTACGAGTCTCGCCCCCTCACCTATGTACTTCTGGACGAACTCGCTGCCAACGACCCTTATGAATGTTGCCTTCGTTTGATTGGCAACCGCCTTTGCAAGCAGAGTCTTACCTGTGCCGGGTGGCCCGTAGAGCAGAACTCCTTTCGGCGGTTCTATTCCGACTTCTTCGAAAAGCTTTGGCTTTAACAGTGGAAGCTCTATTGCTTCCCTTATCTCCTCAATCTGCTTCTCCAGCCCCCCTATGTCAGAGTATGTTACTTTTGGCCTTTCCTCCACCTCGAAGCCGTAAACTGCAGGATCTTTCGGAGGTGGAAGGACGCTGACGACTGCGAGAGTTTGCTGGTTCATTGCCACCCTTGCACCAGGCTTCAGCTCGTCGCTGCTTATGTGCTGGGACGCGTGAACGACAAACTTGGGGCCAGTTGAGGACTTGACGACTATTCTACCGTCGGAAAGGACATCGGATATTACCCCCACGAGCAGAGGGGGGGTTCTCAGCCTCTCTATCTCGCTCCTGAGTCTCCTCACTTCTCTCTCGTACCTTATCCTCTCGGATTCCACAAACCTCTTTTCGTCCTCAAGCTTCCGGTAAAGCTCCTTTAGCCTGACGTACTCCTCCTCAAGTTGTCTGAGTCTATCAAGTAAGTATTCCGAAACGTTAACGTCCTTCGGATATTCCCTTACAACATCATCGTCACTCTCCACTTTCATAACCTCCACCAAACTCTTTAATCGCATACCTTCGATTACTTTTAAACTTTCTCTTTTCTTAAACCTTTTCGAGGCCCCGATAGCTGTCAAGTGACTCCAAAAGTAATACTATCCCGCAGAAGTATATAAACATATCGATAAAAAATATGGGGAAGCAAACGAAAAGCAATAAAGTTGAGAGTGCCAACTTCCTCAAGCTGGCAGGAAGGGAAGTGAAGAAGATGGAGTGCGAAATCTGCGGTAGAGAGATTAAGGGCAGGAGCTACAGAATAATAGTGGAAGGAAGCGAGATGACTGTGTGTGCAAGATGCAAGGAGTACGGCGTGGAGAAGCCGTTCAGAGAAGTCAAGAAGCTTACACTCAGGAAGAAGAGCAAACCAAGAACTGAACCCATAGTTTTCGTGGAGGAACTAGTAGAGAACTTCAGCCAGATAATAAGAAGGGAAAGAGAAAAGAGGGGCTGGAGCCAGGCAGAACTCGCGAAGAGAATTCAGGAGAAGGAGTCCCTGATAAGGAAAATTGAGAACGGCGAGATAACTCCAGAGCCAGAGGTTGTGGAGAAGCTCGAAAAGCTGTTCGGGTTGAAGCTTAGGGAGAAGGTTCCGGAAGTAAAGGTAGAGACCAAGAAAAGTAACCTCACTCCAACCCTCGGAGATGTAGTCGTTATAAAGAAGAAAAAGAAGTAGCATGAAAGAAGTAGTTGTGAAGGAAAGGGACTACAGGAGGGCTGACGAGGCCGTAAAGAGGGCTGAAGAACTCATCAGGAGAGGGTATCAAGAAAAACAAGTGATCAGGTCAGTAAAAAAGTACCTTAAAGGTCTAAAAATCCCTTTTTCGGCGAGAGACGCTTACGTAGCGGCGAGGCTTAGGATAAGGGGAAAGGAGAAGTTCGGGAAGCTTTCGTCAAAGCTGTTCTTCGATGAGAGTGGTTACAGGTACTCAACTCCATCAGTCGTGGCGGAATACAGAGCTGAGAGGTTGAAGGACTACGAGGTGGCAGACGTTAGCTGTGGGGCTGGAATGCAGCTATGCTATTTCGGTTTTAGGAGGAGAGCAATTGGCGTGGAAATAGAGGAGAAAAGAGCCTATCTCGCAGCCCTGAACATTCTCGCCACTGAAAGCGAGGCGACTGTTTATTGCGGGGATGCGTTCAACTTCAAAGGAGGTGCCGACGTTATATTCTCGGACCCCGCAAGACCTGAAAGCGAGGTAGTGAGGACTCTCAAATCTCTGCAACCTAACCCACTAAAGATAATTGAGAGGTTCAACTCCATGTTCGTTTTCGAGCTTCCTCCACAGATGCCTCCCAAAAGAGTTGATTCCTCCTTTCCCGTAAAGGGAGAAAAGGAGTACACATCTTTGGACTTCAGACTTAATAGACTCGCATTTTACACTGGAGAAATAGCCGAATGCGACACCTCAGCAGTTTCCCTACCCTCGAAGGAGAGGGTCACATCCGAGGATGAAAAGGCGAGAATTGAAAAGGTAAAAGAGCTGGAACTGGACACTATAGCTGAAGTAGACAGAACGATTACGCACTCCGGACTCCTTGAGAACCTTGCAGGAAAACTGGGGATAGAAGCCTACCTGCTTACTTTGGACACAAGGAGAACGTTACTTCAAGTGAAGGATATCGTTCCCTCTGCTTTCCTGAAGTACTACAATGTCCTCTTCTCTGAGAAGTGTGGAGAGGCGTGCAAGAAAAGGCTGAAAGAGGTAAACGTGGGGAAGGTGACGCTGAGGTTTAACGTTAGGCCAGAGGAGTACTGGAGGGTGAGGAGGAAGTTCGAGGAGGGACTGAAGGGAGACAGACACGTTTACATGTTTAAAATTGGTGAGAGTTATGTCGTGTGCGAGCCAGCACGGTGAAGTGTAAAACTTGGAAGGTGGTATCGTGGATGAGAGCGGTGAGGTTCAGGGAGTAATGGAAGACGAAATAGACAGGTCAAAACCAGTAGAGGTGCTGAAAGGTTACGACAGGGAAAACCTAACCATAGCAACTCTGGGAAGCCACTCGGCACTGAACATATTGAGAGGTGCGAAGGACGAGGGCTTCAAAACCGTTTGCATCTGCAGGGAGAGGGAAAAGATAATCTACGAGAGTTTTGGGGTTGCGGACGAGCTGATAGAGATAGAAGATTACGGCGACTTACTCAAGAAGGGTCTTCAGGACGAGCTAATTGAGAAAAATGCAATTATAGTGCCGCACGGAAGCTTTAACGCTTACATAGGGAGTTTAAACGACTTGTACGTTCCGGTTTTCGGGAACAGGAAGCTAATGCTGTGGGAAACCGTGAGAGAAAAGCAGAGAGAGTGGCTTTTGAGGGCTGGACTGAAACTTCCGAAAACTTTCGAAAGTCCAGAAGACATAGACCGACTCGTTATAGTAAAGTACCCTGGAGCGAGGGGTGGGATGGGTTACTTCCTCGCTTCTTCACCCCAAGATTTCTATGAAAAAGCAGAAAGAATGGTAAAGGAGGGGCTCATTGACGAAGAAGACGTGAAAAAAGCCCACATTCAGGAGTACATAGTTGGTGCGAACATTTACTTCACGTTTTTCTACTCTCCTGTTCTCGACAGGATAGAACTCATCGCCGCAGACAGGAGGTACGAGTCGAGTGTTGATGGCATAGGTAGAATTCCGGCGAGAGAACAAATGAAAGCGGAAATAAGTCCGACATACACTGTAATAGGCAACTTTCCCGTAGTACTGAGGGAGAGCCTGCTCGCAAAAGCGTTAAAAGCTGCCAAGAGTGTGGTTGATGTTTCCAAAGAGATAGCCTACCCGGGAATGGTGGGGCCATTCTGCCTCGAAACTGTTTTCGACGAGAACGCAGAGATGTTCGTCTTCGAGATATCAGCAAGGATAGTTGCAGGGAGTAACGTTGGAGTTCCGTACTCAATATACAGTTACGTGCTGTTCGGAGAACCGATGTACGCTGGCAGGAGAATAGCAAGAGAAGTCAGACTCGCGGCCAAAAAGGACATGCTCGAGGAACTCATTTACTGAAAAAATTTGTGAAAATTTTTATTACCTGAAATACCTTAAATCCTCCTCACCCCTCCACTGCTGAATTGCACTTTCCTGCATCTCTTTTATCTGAGCTATCAGCTTCTCCATTTCCTTCGCCCTCTCGTTGAGCGCCTCAACGCTAACTTCCAGCTTTAGCATCTTCATAAGCACCTCAAGTACGGCCTTAGCACTTTTCGGATCGACCATGTAGCCGGAAGTTGCACCCATCAAACAGGCAGCCTCTATTCCCTCGAGCATCGCAACTCCAAGCAAAAGGCCAGAGGCTCCGATGATTCCTCCACCCGGCTCTCCATCTTCGAATTTCACCCCGTACTGCTTCAGCTCCTCGACGAGCTCCTTTGAGTTGGCAGCTCCGAGCACATAAGGTTCTTCGATTAGCCGACCTATCCCGTAACCACCAAGAGTGTATATTCTCTTCGCCCCGAACTTTTTCGCAACATCTATGTACGCATTTACGAGTTCGAAGTGTCCCTCGTTGCTTATGCTCTGAAAGTCTCCGACGAGTATCAGTAAGTCGGGACTCTCACCCTCAGATTTGTAAGCGTAAATCTCATTTTTCGGAATCGCTATGGTTCCGTCCTCCTTGACCATCACCTGCGGGGGAAAGTGGTGAGAGTAGATCTCAACAACCTTCTCCGTCTTGAGCTCCTTTACAAGGTGGTCGGCTACGAGTTTTCCCACGTGCCCTATTCCCGGTAAACCTTCTATGAACACCGGTTTTTCGAGCCCCATCTCCTCGGGAGTGCGGATGAACCTGACGTCAACTCTCTTGAGCATGAAACCACCTCCTGTTCGACTTCTTTTTTATAGATTTCGCTATATTCATCATTTCGCTTTTACTCAAACTGCAGACTAAAACCGAAGCTCAAACTCTCCTATAGAAGAAGCCAAGCTCCTTCCTCAGCTTCCTCCTGTAAACCCCGTAAGGGTCTTCGGGAGAAAAACGGGGTGGTAAGGGTGTGCACGTCTTCTCCCCGCACTTAGGACAGGTATCTTTGAGAGTGTACTCTCCGCACTTAGGACACTTCCTCATCCTAACTTTCATCAGATCGCCTCTCTGACGAAGTTGCCGGTCCCTCCAAGCTTCTTTATTGCTTTAAGCACAGCATTAGTTATCTTCTTTAACGCCTTCTCCGCCACCTTGTAGTCCTCTGCCTCCACTATTATCCTGTACTTCGGAGCTCCTACATACTCCAACTTCATCTCAACATCCTTCCCGTGCTTGTAAGCTTCCATGAGTGCCTTTTTAATCCTTTCAACCCCGTCGGGAGCGTTGCTCCTTAGCTCGAAGTATCCTCTGACTCTCACCTTAGGCGGCTTTATGTTCTCCTGAGCTATCTCGGCCATTGCCTTGGCAAGCTCTTCTCCAGTCAAAGGCACGACTACTTCGTAGCCTTCGAAAGCTACCTCTTCAAAAGCTCCATAGACTGTGTCGTACTTCTTTATGAGTTTCTTTCCGATCTTCAAAAGCTCATTCCTGTCAATTCCTGCTTTTTCTCCTGCTATCTCCAACCACTTGAAGGCCTTCATCTCGTTCTTCCACTGCTGTATCTTCTCCCTCTTCTGCCTGTCGTTAACGTCCTTTATCGAGAGATCTATGTGCCCCCTTTTCGGATTTACGTCAAGGACTTTGCACACAACCTTTTGTCCTTTTTTGACGTGATCCCTGATGTCCTTTATCCAGCCGGGGGCTACCTCGCTTATGTGAACGAGTCCCTCCCTTCCTTCGTACTCGTCGAGTGAAACGAAAGCTCCAAAGTCAAGAACCCTCGTTACCGTGCCTATGACTATTTCTCCCTTTGATGGATAACCGCTCCTCTTCACGATAAACTTTTCAGACTTCTTATCCTTCTCAGCCATCCTTTCCCCGTCTGTAGAGATGATTTAAATTGGTTTCCATAATTTTTTGTTTCTGTCACTCACTGCAAACACTCGCTTAATACTACAAAACAGAGTAAATACGGCAATCGAACAAAATAAAAAGTTTGCCAAGTAGTATAAACTATGCTTGAAATAGAGTTTCACAATCGAGAAGAGGAGATTCAGGAGATCACGAACATTTTAACCGGCAGACCTGACCTCATCACTTTCGTTTACGGCCCTATAAACTCGGGAAAGACAGAACTGTTCAATCACGTAATCAATACACTCCCAGAAGATTTCGTAGTGTTTTACATTAATCTAAGGGAAAGGCTCGTCAGGGACTATAACGACTTCATAGAAGCGCTGTTTGAGATAAACGAGAACAGGAAAAAGAAGTTGGTAAAAGAGGTCGTTGCGGAAGTTACGAGGTTTGCCGGCATACCTATTTCCAGAGCTCTCCTTGACCAGTTCTTCAAGGAAGGGAAACCGAAGAACGCGTTCAGGTACATAGTAGAGGTCGTGAAGGAAGTTAAATCAAACGGCAAAATTTCTGTTCTCATTCTGGATGAACTGCAGAAGATAGGAGATGTAAAGATCGATGATTATCTAATTTACGAGCTGTTCAACCTCTTCATAAGGCTGACGAAGGAGATGCACAGCTGCCACGTTTTTGCTGTTTCATCTGACAGCCTGTTCATAGAAAGGGTTTATAGTGAGGCGATGCTGCACGGAAGGTGCAGGTATTTGCTGGTTGATGATTTCGATTACGACACGGCTAAGGCGTTTCTGGAGAATTATGGCTTTAGCGGGAGGGAGGTTGAGTTGGCTTTGAACTACTTTGGTGGAAAACCGATCTACCTGGTTGAGGCTGTGAAGAACAGGCATCGTCTGAGGGAGTTCTGCGGGGAGATGCTCAGTTCAAGGAGAAGCGAGATTGCACAAGCACTGAAACTTCTGAAAGAGCTTGGAGATGAAGTCGTGATTAGAGGAAAAATGTATGAGGTTGAGTACGAGAAGGTAATTTCAGCTTTAAAGGAGTTGGCTGTGAAGGAGCAGTTACCAAACATAGTAGACGAAGTTACCAAGAGGTATCTGGTCAGGGAAAACATCGTGTTCGTCGACCCCGTCAGGGGGATTTTGAAGTTCCAGTCGAAACTCGATTTGCTTGCCGTGAGAGAAGTTCTGGGTTTGATGTTTGATGGTGGTTGATTGGTGGTCAAGTATTGGTTATGTAAGCGTCAAAAGTTGGTTACTATTAGATTGAGTGTTATCAATAAAATCAAAAAACAATCACTTAACCGCAAGCCTGTAGTAACCATCCCTTGGGGAGTATATGTCTCCAACTTCCTTCATCTTCCTTAAAAGCTCCCTCGTCTTCGCCGGCTCTATCCCCTCCTCCTCTGCTGCTCTAAGGATTTCCTCCTCCGGAGCTCCCTTCTCATAGCTCGCTTCAAGCTCCTCTATTATCCTTTTGAGAATAAATATCCTATCTCTTTGAGACTTGGAAGTGCCAGTAAACGCGTAGTCTATGTCTATCTCACCCGTCTCCGGATCAACGGCTATCTGTTCGAGGCTGTGTCTTATTATCCCAATAACTCTTTCCACATCTTCTCTCTCTATGACGTCACTTAACCTCAGCCTCGCAGAAGCCTCTGCAAGTCTTATCAGAGCCTCAAGCTGCCTTGCAGTGACTGGTACTGCGGAGTTCTCCTTGGCCCTCGACCTCAGACTCAAATAGAAGTCCATTATCCTCTCCTTCGCCTCCTCGCTCAGTACTGGAAAGACTGTTCTCTTCGCGTACGCTATGTACTTCCTCAACAGCTCCGGCTCTATTGCGGGAACTATCTCCGCTATTTCGGACTCCCTAGTCAGCTCCTCCTTCGTGTACTCAGCAGATGCAATGTTCCTGAGCTTCTCGAACTTCTCACCTATCTCGTGAGTCTTGAGTATGTGCTCCGCAAGTTTTCTATCCCTAACTTCATCCGGATCGTCAGTCAGCACGAATATCAGGTCGAAACGGGAGAGGAGAGTTGGAGACAAGTCTATCTGCTCTGCTATCGGAGTGTATCTGTCAAATCTACCGTATTTGGGGTTTGCGGCTCCCAAGAGAGCACACCTTGCCCTTAAAACTGCATTAATACCAGCTTTGGCAACGCTTACCGTCTGCTGCTCCATAGCCTCGTGCAAAGCCGAGCGATCCTCGCTTCTCATCTTATCTATCTCGTCAACCAGAGCTATACCCTTGTCAGCTAAAACCAAAGCTCCAGCCTCGAGTGTCCACCTACCATCGAATTCGTCTCTCGTCGCTGTTGCTGTCAGACCGGCAGTCGTCGTTCCCTTTCCTGTTGTATAGACGCTCCTCGGAGCTATCCTGTGAACGTATCTGAGAATCTGAGACTTCGCAACTCCCGGATCTCCAACCAGCAAAACATGTATATCCCCTCTGATCTCCGTTCCATCCGGCAACTTCTTGGGCACCCCTCCAAAGAGTTGGAGAGCTATTGCCAGCTTTATGTCCTCGTGCCCGTATATGGAGGGGGCTATTGAGGCAACTATCTTGTCGTATATTCTCTCATCCTCAGCAAGCTCGAGTATCCTCTTCTTATCCTCTTCGGTTATCTCAAACTCCTCGTACTCCTGCTCGAGAACTTCTATGGAGTTTCCCTCTATATGCAGATCCATGTGCTGGAGCTGCTTCGCTCCAGCCTTCCTCGGCTTAGCCCTGACTATCCCGTTTATTATCACCCTGTCTCCTGGATTTACTTTACCAGTCAAGTCTCCTTCGAGCATCACATCTATTTGCTGGGGCTGCTCACCTCCCCTTAGGTTCTCGGGATACTCCTGAATCCTTATTCTCTGGCTGTCAACGGTCGTGCTCTCTTCTGGGAGGAATATGAAACGCTTGTTCTTGCAGGCAGGGCACTCGTATGGTTGTTTCAGCACATTCTCGTCTTCCTGTTGAACGTATACAACCTTTCCACACTTACTGCAAGCAAAAGCCGCAGTTACGACCCTTGGCCTTACTTCTGTCACCTTTCTAACTATTCCCTCTATAGCAAGAAATCTCGCAATGTGCTCACTCCTAAGGTCCCTTATCAGCACTCTCCTCGATGTAGGGAGGTTGAAGAACCTGACCTCGCAGCCTTCAAGGTTAACGTCATGAATGTTCTCAGTTAATGCAAGACCGTCTCTCGCGTGAGATAGGACTCTATCCGGGAAGGAGAGCAACTCTTCTCCGAGCCTACCCTCCCTGTATATTGAGAGGTCCTTGAGAAAGTCAACGTAAAGGGATCTCTCTCCACCGTACTCAACAGCATCAGCTAATCTGTTTAGCTCATCTCTGTAGTACGTTTCAAAGAACTCTTTCCACACTTGCGGGGAACTTAGCATCGTCCAAGAGTTGGAGGGCTGGTATAAACCTTGTTTGGTTCAACTTTATTGTATTTTGGTTGCATTTAATTAATTGAAACTGTGGAAAACAATAAAAATTACAACATTTAGTGCAGTATATTAAAGTACGTTGTATAATTTGTAGAAGAATCGTAAAGAATAGAAAGAATAAAGACGAACTAGTGGAGATTAAGAGACGATTATAAAAACTAAATAGGAAACTGGTAATAATATTCTTCGCTACATCGGAGCATCGGATTTAGAGAAAACGGCAATAAATTTAGCAAGAGCAGCGTAAATCTTATATAGTACGTTATCTGGCAGTTTTGGTATTTATCTATAAGTAACAACAATTTATCATAACCATAGCTAAATCCCCAAAACACTACGAAAAACGCTATAAACAGGCGTGTTTTCCAACCCGAAGCCATGCCCAGAAAGTTCATCGTCAAAACCCCACTCAACATGGAGTACATAGCGGCGTCTCACCTCATGGACAACGGCGTCAAAGTTGTAGAGGTAAGACCTTCAGGCTTCTTCGGTCTCCTGATAGCTGAAAGTGATGACGAAGAAAAATTGAATGTTCCGGAAGTAGAGAATATTATCCCAGTAGTGGAAGAGTGCGACGCCGAAATAGAGAGCATCTTATCCAAAGCTGACGCAGTTGCAGAAAAGATGAAAGGGATAGGGGCGAGAACTTTTGACGTAAAGGCGAGAGTCAGGGGTAGAAAATCGTTCAGAAACAGAGATGTTACCTCGACTCTCTCCAGCAGGCTTCTGGAGTTCGGCTTCACTCAGGATTGGATAGAACCAGACGTAACCGTATGCGTCGAGGTTATCGGAAATAGGGCTTACATCGGCATGATAAGAGGAGTTCTCGAACACAGGAAGTACCTTGGAAAGGAGGATTCCACGAAACTCTTCGGAAAGGTGAGTATCGTTCAAACTCCCTACCTCGAGAAAAAGGCTTACGAGTTTGGAGAGGCGATAGGAAGGGCAGCTCAGGCTTTTGAGGTCAAGGAGCTTGTAATCGCTCCGTGCGGTTATGTAAATGCGTTCGAGCTCGAGCAGTTTATAAAAGGCGTAAGGGTGGGGCAGAAGAGTAGACTTGAAGTGCAGAAGAGAGCTTACTCAAGGGACGTGAGAGAGACGGCCGTTTTGCTGCACGACCTCTACCAGTGTGTCAGGGACAAGAGGAGAAAGAGGAACCTGATAATAGTAACGGATCCCGCCGGGGTTTCTGTGAGCGAGGTCCACAACGAACTTACTGGAAAGATAAAGAGGTGCGACGAGATAGTTATATTCGCGGGGAGCAGGCAGGGAATACCTAAGGGTGTTTTCAGGTTTGCTGACTACGTCATAGACCTCGCACCAAACGTCACTTTCGCAACTGAGCACACAATTCCGGCTATTCTCAGCGTTCTCGCTGAGATGTGGATTTCCTGAGCTCGCTTGGGTTTTAAAAGCTCATTTAAGTAAACTTACCTTCTCCCCCGTCAAGCTGTCCAGAACGTAGCCATCTTCTATCCAGAAGACTTTGTACGCCTTAACCTTCCTAACAACTTCAACTTTCGGATTCCACCAAGAGATGACCGTCAGGTTTCCCCAGCTTTTCGCAGCCTTCATCGCTATTTCCTCAGCCTCATCCTCGTCTATCAATTCTTTCATAATCTGTCTGTCTTCGACCTCCCACTCCTCAACTGGGAGTATAGAGTTGCCTCTCTCAACCCCTGCCCTTATGCAATCGACGTAGGCAAAGTACTCCATGAGCTTGTCCCTCATCCCAAGCCTTCTAAACTTAAGTTTCAGGCTATAAGCGATCATAGGATATAAAACAAATTTTCTATTATCAGATTTAAAGTTTGGTCTAAAAACTCTGACCCACACTTTCGTCAAACTATCACCTACTTCTATCGCCTACTTTATAATCCTCATACTAACATCAACTGCTCTTGCCGAGTGAGTTATCCAGCCAGAGGATATGATGTCAACTCCTACCATGGCATAGCTCTCCGCATTCTCTGGGGTTATCCCTCCAGACGCTTCTACAAGCACATCCCCTACCTCTCTTATCTTTTTAACCGCCACTTCCACCTCCTTTAAACTCATGTTATCAAGCATGACTATATCAGCTCCTGCAAGGACGGCCTCAACCGCATCTTCCACGCTCGAAACTTCAACCTCAACCTTCTTCGTAAAAGATGCTTTCTTCGCTTCCTCTACAGCCCTCCTCACGCTTCCAGCTATGGCGATGTGGTTGTCCTTAACAAGCACGCAGTCGGAGAGACTCATCCTGTGAGTATCTCCACCACCATGAGTAACTGCCACCTTTTCGAAAAGCCTGAAACCAGGAGTAGTTTTTCTCGTGGCAGCCACTCTAATTCCATAAGGCTCAACTACAGAAACGAGCTTTCTTGTAGCTGTAGCGACCCCACTCATCCTCTGAATTATGTTGAGGGCCGTTCTCTCCGCAAGAAGTACATCTTTCGCGAGACCTTCAGCCGTCAAAATAATGTCTCCCTTCCCAACCCAGCTGCCGTCTCTTTTCAGGACCTTCGCCTTACACTCGCAGAGTTCAAAGGTCATTCTGGCGAACTCCACTCCAGAAAGTAGAAAACTCTCCTTTGCAACAACTTCGGCTTCGACAACTACCTCTGGAAAAACAACTGTACAGTCTCCGTAAAACGCATCCTCTTCTATGAATCTCTTGATGTATTCCTCCACAACGGGTTTTGGGAGAGTTATCGATGCTTTCACATCAAATCCCCCTTCTAATATTAAAGCTCAAAGAGTCCCAACCTTAATACTCTCACCAAAAGATTTCAGAAGCCTGACGGCAGAAAGAGCCGCTAAATAGCTCGTCTTGGGGTTTTTCGGGTGCTTCCTGTTTTTGAAGATAAACTTCATCTCCCCAAACTCCCCCCTGACAAATACCTCGTGAATGTTCTCCTTCACATGGGGGTCAGCAAATATCCTTACTTTTGTCTTCTCGAAACCGAGGCAGGCTAAGCTAACGGTCGCTGCTACGTTTACGTTTGCTGGGAATAGGGTCACAGCCTCCTTGGCCGACCCTTCGAAGATTAGCGTTCTCTCTCCTATCTCATCAACCTCTACCTCTCTATGTTTTTCGAAGAACGGTGCACCTCTCAAGCTCTCTGGGCTCTTTATAGTAGTAAGCACAACCTCCTCAGCAACATCCCTCACAGCTTTGAGGGCGTCTATCCCTCCAACAGCTCCAGAAGGGACGAAAATTCTCTTTCCACTTCTCCCCGCAATTCTCTCCGCTATCTCGACCACCTCAGGATTAGCAAAGGCTCCGACGCTCATCACAAGAAGGTTCGTAAACTCAAGCACTGGAAGGAGTTCTCTCACAGCAGACTGAGACGCTGCCTCAACCACAACATCAACTCTCCTGCAAATCTCCACGAGTTCTTCAAAACTCTTAAGAGCTCTGGCTCCAGTCACTTTTGCCAGCTCCTCAGCTTTCTCTGGATTTCTGTCGAAGACAGCTGTTACCTCGTACCCGTCACTACTGAGAGCTATCGTCCTACCTATTGCCCCGCAACCAACAATTGCAACTTTCGTTCTATTCATTCCATTCCCGCTCATTACCACCCACCTAAATTCTTACACTCTCCACAGTCTTTTGCTTTCCGCTATTCAAAATCAACGATCACCCAGACTAATAAACAGATTAACCAACTGACCAAATAAAGCTAAAATAGACATTCAGCGTAAACTCGCGAATCACACTCCAAACATCACCTCTATAGCCTTTCTTGCTCTCTCGGCTAAGCTCTCTTCAACTCTAACGACGTTTTTCTCCTCCTTGAGTGCAAGGTAAACTCTCTCGAGCGTGTTTAGTTTCATCTCTATGCAGACAGCTTTTCTCAGAGGAACAAACGTCTTCCCCTCTATCTCTGCATTCATCCTTTCCACTAGTCCTACCTCAGTCCCTACTACGAACAGTTCCGAATCACTCTCAGCTGCATGTCTGTACATTTGGCTGGTTGAGCCGACGAAGTCAGCTTTGAGCTGGACTTCCACATCGCACTCGGGATGGACCATGACTTCCGCCTCAGGATACGTTTTTCTCGCTCTCTCCACATCCTCCACCTGAAACATCTTGTGAACATAACAATAACCGTGACTCGGAACGGGTTCGACATTTACGCCGCTCACCCTACTCGCAAATGCAGCGAGGTTAGCGTCGGGTCCGAGAAAGCACTTTCCTTTGGTGGCAAACTTCTTCGCTATCTTTGGTGCGTTTGCAGAGGTGCAGCAAACGTCAGCCTCTGCCTTCACGCTCGCGAGCGTGTTGACGTAGGCGACAAACGGATGGCCGGAGTTTTTCGCATCTCTCACCATCTCAGGCGTTAGCTGGGAGGCCATTGGACACCTCGCCTCCTTACATGGAATCAGAACTTTCTTGTCCGGATTTACGACTGCCGCAGTTTCCGCCATGAAGTCAACTCCGCAGAACACTATTATGTTCGCCTCAGTTTTAGAGGCAGCAACTGCGAGCTCCAGACTGTCTCCCTTAAAGTCGGCAACGCTCTGAACGTCAAGGCTCTGGTAGTTGTGAGCTAGAATTACGGCGTTTTTCTCCTCCTTCAGCCTTTCTATCTTTTTCTTGAGCTCCTCTATCTTTTTCTTATCGTTCAATCTACCGGAGATCTCTGAAGACATTGTCACTCTAAAGTACAATCGTCAAATTAAATTATCTGTGAGCTTAGCGAAATCGATGATTCTAGAAGACTCACCAGAGGAAGCTTTGAGGAGGCTGGCTGCAAAGATCGTGGAGGAAGGCAAGCCCGTAATGTCGAGATACGGCACAGCGATTCACGCTCCCCCTTCTCTCCTGATAGTAAGGAAACCCGAATACTTCGGCTCGGACGTGGAGGAGTTCTGGCATACGGAGGGAGAGAGCTACGTTGACAGGACTGAGGAGCTCTTAAACGCTGTAGCTGCTAAGCTGAAGGCCAGCCCGTTCACGAGGAGGATGTCCGTTCCTCTATGGCTGCCCAGAGATCACCTCTCTAAAACTCCCCCGGCAGTGACAGAGGTCAGCTTCCTCTACTTCAACAGGAAACTTAACGCAACAGCTTACGTGAGAAGCCTTGACATTGCCGATTACTTCTCTCACGACTTCGACCTCGTAAATTACATGCTGGAAAGGGTATGCGAGCTCTCAGGCTTTGAGAAGGGGAGTGTAGGAATGCTCGTCGGCTGCCCCCATGTTTACGAAAGAGACATCGAAAGGGTTGAGAAGGAGCTTGGTCACTTGAAGGCAAAAGAGGTGTACGGTTCGACAAAAGAGGGAACTCACATAGTTGAGGACTACATCTCCTCAGCTTGGCATTCTGCAGTCGAAGCGGTTTACAACGGAATGGAGAAGAAAACTGAGTGGGGAAGCGTTTTCAGCAGGCAGGAAAAGTGTCGCTACCTCCCCCGGCTCTTTGTGGAAGTAAAAAAACCTGGGGAGAACCAAATACACGACAAAGCTCCGTTTTCAAGAGATTACGGAATAAGTTACGCCCACAGCTACGTGATCCATGCAGAGTGCATAGATAAGCCTGTCTGCACACCCGTTAAAAAAGGGGAGGGAGAAGTTTACACCTACGCAGAGAGAGCGAGGTACTGTGAAGCTGACGACGTTAGAGTGGATCAGCTTTACGCGTGCATAGAGAAGCTGAGGAAGAACAGGTACGCGAGAGACTGCTACGTCTCGATCTCGAGGCCGTGGGATTTGTTCTGCGACGAGCCTCCATGTCTAAGAGGTTACCAGTTCATAGGGCTTCCGAGTAGGAAAGATAGGCAAGAAAGGCAAAGAAGGCTCGCCGGAATATTTTACATGCGCTCGAACGACATCTTTGGTGCTATGCACGCAAACATGTTCGCCTTCGCGATTCTCACATCCTACGTTGCCGAGCTCACGAGCTTTGACAGCTACGTTTACTACCACTTTGCAAATGATGCACACATATACGCGGATTCGCTGAAAGCAGCTAAAGAAGTTCTGTTCCCGGAAACCCCCAAGCTCTTGGACTCTTTACTACCGGAACAAGAAAAGATGGAAACTTGATGCTACGTCCGACTTTAAAGCCCCTCCACGAACTCGACTATTCTTTCCACAGCCTCCTTCAGCTTTTCCATGCTAACGGCGTAAGCGCACCTAATGTATCCTTCTCCACACTCTCCAAATGCGTTTCCGGGAACGACAGCCACTTTTTTCTCGAAGAGTAGCCTCTTTGCAAACTCCTCGCTGCTCAATCCGGTTTCCTTCACCGAGGGAAAAGCGTAGAACGCTCCATCCGGCTTCTTGACGTCG
>Ga0256834_1000279_pt1 | contig 37560 bp, 51 predicted proteins | sample 4281140metaG_FD_190536 | JGI IMG/M metagenome (GOLD analysis project Ga0256834, IMG submission 190536) | Hydrothermal vent microbial communities from East Pacific Rise, Pacific Ocean - 4281-140 | ecosystem: Environmental > Aquatic > Marine > Hydrothermal vents | place: Pacific Ocean: East...
TAGTAAAAATCGAAGTAGATAAAATCTGATAATCAGATGAAAACGAAAAAAGACAAGCAAATCCGTCCCGCGCCCGTCCCAAAGAAAACTTTGGGACGAAAATTAAGCGTGAAAGTCAGTATCCGAAAAGACTACATTCGGAAAACTGACGGCAAATCACAGTTATATATCGATATTTCATATGGTGGCAAAAGAAAAAAGCTATACATTAATATATATGTAAAGACCAAACACTTCTCCATCCGCAAACAACGCGTATCCAAAACCGACAAAAACAGCAAGGATATCAATATCCTGATAGAAAAAAAGATTTCGCAACTATATGCAATTGAGTTGGAATACAGACTGAAAGGAAAATACTTGTCACTTGAAACACTTGTCAAAGAGTTTGAGAATCCTACGAAAAACACCGATTTTCTTACATTTTGGGAAAGCCGGCTTGAAAAAGAAAAAATGTTATTGCGCCAAAACACCTACCGGCAACAAAAATCATCGTTGAAACTGATCCGGCAATTTTCAGAGCATATTTATTTCAGTCAAATCAACAAAGATTTGATTCAAGAACTTATTATTCACTTCAAAAAACAAGGAAATAAAATGTCAACTATCAACATTCACCTAAAAAACATTAAGAAATATTTGCACATCGCAAATGACCAAGGAATAATCACCGATTTGAAATACACACAAATCAGGATTACACAATTTAACACCGAAAAAATATTTTTGACAAAAGATGAAATCAACCAATTATTTGAGTTCTACCGGTCAGGCTTTATCACGGAAAAACAAAAAAATGTGCTGGCAAGATTTATGTTTTCCATTTTTACAGGATTACGAATTTCGGACGTGCAGAAAATCACCAATAGAAATATATCCGACAATGTTTTATTGTTAACCACGACAAAAACGGATAAAATTCAACGCATTCCGTTAAGCAAAAGCGCCTTGCAATTCATTGACTTAAAAAAACACCGGTTATTCAACGGCACCTATTCAGACCAGCACATCAATAAAACATTAAAAGAAATAGCCCGCCAAGCAGGAATTAAAAAACGGCTGACATTTCACGTTGCACGCCACACATTCGCTACACAATGGCTGATTAACGGCGGTGGAATTATGCAGCTCAAAGGAATGTTGGGACACAGCCAAATGAAAGAGACCATGGTATATGCGCATATAGTCGATGCTGTAACCGATGAGCAGATTCACCTGCTCGATAAAATATTAGAGTAATTTATCAGCTTCTATTTTAATTGTAACATCAGAAACAGATTCGTCGTGTTGCTCAATTTTTTTAACAACAAAATAATTATCATAAGCATAAACAAGATGTTTGGTTGATATATCATCAGACAACCAAGTTGGGATGATAAATTGCCATATAAATGTGTTTGTATTCAATCTGAAATTAAACCAATCTGCTAAATATGTATTATAAACTCCAGGAAAAACAGCATTTGGCATCTGAACCGCTACCGGTAAATTATTTTGCGGACCGTCATAGAAAGTTAAATACAAATGATCTTTTTCTTCTGCTGTTAAATAAGCAGTAGTAATATTTCCTACTGTTATTTTTGGTAATGGCAAAAGATTTATTTTGATTTCTTTTGTGTCCGGAAATTTTTCATAATTATCAGTAGAATATCCATTTCTATCAATAAAAATCCGTTTAGATTTGAAATCAGGAATTTTATCATCATCAATAAAAGACAATTCAAAAGATAAATTTTTATTAAATTTGACCAATGGTTCCATTGTGTTGAAACGTTGCAAATTAATAGCATCTTGTCTATTGATTTGATTTTTAATATAATTCATATAAATAGTATCACCTTGCACATCAAAATCAAAGTTTTTCCAGTTCATAACCGCTTTCACCAAATCGCCAAATTTCATATCAGGAACCGATTTTTTTAAATTTATTTCATTTGACAAATAGATTACATTGGCAGCATCGCCAGACACGTTATGATATCTAATAGGATTTATATGCAAATCAATTTTTCTACCTGTCAGCCCTGTATAATTGTCTTCTACATAAATAGTAATTTTTTTTCCGGCAGCTATATCTAATGTTGAAACAATAAAAGTTGTGTCAATAGATACAGGAGCATTTAAATCACCATGAGAATAACCATCCCAAATTGATTGATATAGTATTTCATCTCCATATTTTATAATTAATTTTTCATTTGCCATATAAGCAAAATTAACATCTATATCACCAACTATGCGATATTCACCGACTTCAGTGATATCACGTTCCAAAAAATATTTAGCCATACTCCATGTATGTCCGTCATATGTATGTTGATATATTTCATAAAAATCATCATAATTAGCAAAAGCCTCAATCTCTTGCTGGCTAGACGTGTTAAAATAATCTACGACTGCTGTTATTAATGCTTTTTTCACTTCCGGATCTGTAAGTATGTCGCCTTTTAATTCTAAATTTGCAGAATTAAAACCTTCTGTTAACACATGAAGTAAATAAGGCATAGGCTGCATAATGTTATAATTATTGATTGTTCCTGTATTAGAATCAATATTATTGTCTAAAAAAGCACCATTTTCATAATAATTTAAAAAGCTTTTAAAACTGGCAAATGTTGCATCAGAAGTATCATATCTGGACAGATATACCATTGGAAAATTATACATAGTATCAGGATACTGTTTTGTAATAACGGATGCGGCATGTTGTGTGATCGTTTCATTTTGCAACTCAAAAGCTTGCAACGGCAATGTGGACAGTTTTCTATCCCAAGTGCTTATCTTATCACTTTGAACTTTAATATTTATTTTTAAATCACGGCCTTTTATTGAATTAATTTCAAGCACAGCAGGATCTAACCGGCTGCCACGCATTAAATGTCCTTCGAAAATAGTGCGTATTTGGGTTGCAGGATGAAATTGAAAATGCATTTTAGCTTTCATTTCGTCAGACATAACAATGGTAGTCGGTAGAGAATACTCCGAAAATAAACTGTCTTTAAACCAAAAATTTTCTTTTATAAAAGAAAGTCCATGGTTTGTAAGATCTATCTCAAATTCAATGCAAGTAAATTTTATCATTAGTATTTTCTATTATGTTAAATTCAATGTCGAAATTATGCAATTTGGGATACCATTCCGTTAATTTCAGTTTCTTTGTTTGAGGCGCTAACTCTATTAATTCATCATTCCATTCTAACCAAACTCTTTTGCTATTAATAAGATCCTGCAAAGTATTTATTTCTTCCGGAAAAATCCATCCGGTATTTATTTTCAATGTTTCAACGGTATTTGTTAAAGCCACGCGTTTTTTTTCAAAAGTATGAAAATTTACACTGTTAAATTGTCGCGTGGTATTTGATGTTGCAAACATTTTGCCGGTGAATACAAAACGTTCTATACTGTCGTAGTCATTTAAAAACCAAATATTTAATTTATTTTTGTATGGTATATTAATATATTTAATAGAATATATGCCCGGAATAAAAATAAAATCAGGGCAAATAGATCTATAATTATCATAAATACCTATTAAAACTTCATCCCCAACATTAGTTAATCCAATTTGTAATCTTAAAACTTTTAAGGCATCAATTATCGTCGGCATGCATATTGTATTACTAACATTGTTAAATGTTTTTACAATTGTTTCTTTAACATTAGAAACCGTTTGCAAAAAGATTTCATCACCGATTAATCTTTTTCTTTTCTTATTTTTTTGCAACAATATTAAATTACCGGAATCATTCATCCCTTTTATAAATTTAATATTTTGCAAATTTGATACAAAGTAAACTTCACCGGTGTTTAAATCTTTTTCAGTTATAGTCAAATCTAAACGTAAAGATTTATATAATACATGGACAACTGCGTCAGAATAATCGTCTTTATGAACACCATAATCAAAAAAATCATTAACCACGATTCCAGGATAAAATTCGCCCCTTCTTTTAAATAAAGGAAGCTTATAAATACGTGTAAGTTGTTCTGTATTTCCGTCCCATTTTCCTATTGTCATATCAAACTTTAATTCCACATAAGTAGCATCTTTATTTGATGAAATATAAATATATTCTTTTGTTTTAGTAAAATGGAACTTTCCTTCAACCAATGAAGTTTTTAAAAAATCAAAGACAAGTAAATTAATAATTATCAAGACGCTATCATTTGCTGTCTTTACATTGAAAGAAAATTGAAAATTACCGGTTGGCATTGATGTTATATTATTAATTTCCACATCTATAACACTTGAACTATTTCCTGAAAGTGTTGATAAATTTAAACGAGCGTCATTAACAGTTACCGTCCACGCTTCGTCTGAAAAAACGTGAACTTCGGCTGACGGAAAAACTGACGAACCTCGTAAATATTCTAAATTAATAACAGTAGGCGTTACAGTGAAACCGTTAGCGTCAGATACAACAACGCTAACATTTAATATTTTTTCAATCGTTCCGTCTGTTACGCGCACTTGAAAATAATGGGTGCCAACGTTTAGGCTGTCGGCATCGCTTGTTAGACTAATACTCAATACACCATCATTTGAACTGTTAACTGGCGCAACCGTTATTTCAGTAGCACCGTTCAATATTTCAACTGACCAACTAACATTAGAATGCACATCTACATCAATCGCCGGTGGCAATGTGCTGCCAAGTTGGTGAGAAAACGAAATATTGTCAGGTATTATGTCAATATAATTTCCATGTGCTATTTGCAGATTAATGGAAACCCAAGAGCTCTCAACAATCAAATCGTGTCCGTTGTCTTCACAATAAGCTGTTATTTTTAATTTTGCACGGAAAATGCCGGATGAAAATCTTGAAACATCTACAGAAACATCCACAGTTCCATCCGTTGTATTGTTTTGGTTTACCGTAGCCGTTACCCAGTTATAGCCCTCCAAATAGTTTATATCTACTTCATAACTCACATTATTACATAAACTTCCTTCTAAAAAAAAGGATAAATTTTGGCTGGCCGGAGTTGATGATGCACCGAGTTGGTGATAAAAATTGAGGAATTCAGGTTGAACATTCAAAAATAGATCAACATTTAGAGGACTACTCATATATTTGTATTTTTAGGTTATCTTTTTCAATCACCGGTAAATTGAATTTATCATACCAAATTTCAATTTCAAAAAAACCGTTATTGATGATTACACGGTTATTCTGCACCGTTACCTTGTAATGCAAAAATATTTTCGCGGCAAATTTCTGCACATATCGAAAAAAGGCTGTGTCAGTCGTGGTCAAATCCAAATCGCCCGGCTCTTTATCGATGATTCCGCGCAAAACTTTGGCGGTGGAACCGGCTATATGTAATATGTCGTTCAAATTCTTAATACCATAGCTCAACGACAATGTGCGCCAAACTTCGTCAATGAATTTGAGTTTTCCTTCGTGCGGAATCACTTCCCGCAAATGTTCACTAATATTTTGCATCACTTTTCAATCTTTCGTTTTCTTTGATTAATTCGTTCACGTTATAGGCTTCTTCGTTGCCGAAAAACACCTTGGCTTCGATGCCCCGTTCCAACACTTCTGCCAAGCGATTTACCGTGGCGTTAAGCATCGTTAATTCATTGGGTTGCGTGTCGTCTGCCGGTTCAGGTTCGGTTACTTCACCGCCTTCGGCATAGCTCCCGCCTGTGCGTTTGGCTTCCAAATACTGAATAATAGCCGGCACCGTAGGGTCCGACATTACAAACTCAGGCACCACGTATTCTCCGGCGTGCACCACTCCGGCTACTTCATAACCGGTGTCATCGGCATAGCCCAATCCTGTGGTATATCCACCATCTGCATAACCCTTGCTTGGCAATGGTGTGGATGCTATCATAGCCACTTGCGCAGCTCCCAAAGCTCCTACTACCCAAGGCAACCACATATTAATAGGAAAAGGTGCTGTTAAAGCCTTTGCCACACCTAATGCTGTGTTGGTAATCGCATTAAAAAGATTCATTTCCTTTTCTCTTTTTGCTTGCTTATATACCAATTCCGCTTTTTTCTTATCCAAATCAGCATCTAACTTTTCCAATTTGCGCTTATATTGCGCTTCGGTCAGGTAGCCGGCATCCAATTGCTGTTTGAGCTTTTTCTTTTTCTTATCCAAGCTTTTTTCATATTGTTGCAACTCGCGTTCGTCATTGGCGCGTTGAAAATCCGCATACATCTTCCACGCATTCATCAAGCCTTGCACAACCATTTCGGTTGCTTTGATTTTTTGCTGTGTCGTTTCAAGATTTGAAAAAGCTTCATCCCACTGATCCGCCGTAAATCCGAGTATATCCAAATCACCGGCTGCGCCTAATCCGGTGTCTGTTTCTTCACCGTCCGGATTAGCGTGTAAATCTACTTTTAGTTTGGAAAGTTCCAATTGCAACTCAATTAACCGTGCTTTTATCGCTTCTTTTTGTTCTTCCGTTAAGTTAACAAGTTGCAATTCATTGTCACCGAGTAATTTTTTGCTTTCTGCAATCAGCTCACGCAAATGTTGCATTTGCATTTGCTCTTCTTCCTTATTGAATTTTTCTTGCGCCCGGCGTTTGGCTTCGGCTACCGTTTTAACGCCTTTCAATTCTTCATCCGACAGGTATTTGCGGGCATCGGTTATGGTTTTAATAGACGCGAGCTTTTCGTTTTGCTCGGTGCGCAGTATTTTTATTTTTTGCTCAAAAGCTTTTTGCTCATCTTCAATTTGTTTTTTGTAATATTTTTCGTTGAGCGCCTGCAATTTTTTGACGTGGATTTGCTTGTAAGATAAAATCAAATCGTCGAGCTCTTTGTTTTTTTGCAGCAATATTTTTTGTTGCTTGGGCGATGCACCGGCTATTTCTTTGTCGGTTGCTTTTTGTTTTTCGGCATTGGCTATCTTGCGGGCATAGAGTTCATCGAGTTTTGCCTTTTCTTTTTCATAACCTTCGTCCATCAGATCCAATCTGGCATCTATGGCTTGGCGCTGTATGCGTGTTAACTCCGCCTGATAGTCTTTTTCATTTTTTATTTTTTTATCTTTAACAACTTTGTCTTCGGTTGCAGTATTATCCGTAACACCACTTGCAGATTTACTGCCGGAAGTATTCGTATCTATTCCCAAAGCTCTGGCATAAGCATCTTTTGCCTTTGCCGCTTCCGCTATCAATTCTGCTTCCGCTTGTGCTTTTTTAGAATATTGTTCCACCTTAAAAATTAAGGTAGAAATATCTTTATTATCCATTCCCCATTCCCAAGGTTTAGATATTTGCTTGTTCATTTCAGATTGAAAATGTCGCAATTGTTCTACTGCTGTGCCTTCTATTTCTTTAATGTTGAATTTGCTGTATTTAGCTTTTAATTCGGCCAAATACATTTCTGCATTTGCAATGGCTTCGGCTTTTAAATTGGTAAAGTCTGAATTTTTTTCTTTTAACTTGTCAAACTCTTCCTGTTTTTTTTGCAACAAATATTTATTCAACAATTGTTCATTAACTTGTTTTATTGCCACTGACAATTCTTCATTAGTAACCTTTTCGGCATCTATATTTTTTAAATATCCGGGATATTTTTCTTGAAATTCTTTAATTAATTTAATCCGGTCAGATTGACTGGTATTTGTATTCATAACTTGACTTTCCAAGCGGAATAATTCTACACGTTCTTGATTTATGGCGTCTGACAGTTTTTCTGTTTTTATCAAAAAATCTGTTAATGTTGAAACAATTCCACCAATGCTGTTTTTTATGGAATTATTGATAAAGAAATTTGTAAAAAACTTGCCAAGCTTTTCCAAATTACCCGCCAAATTGTTGTTTTTTTGGTTGAACTCCTGTGTTAGTGAAGTGGCGGCGTGAAGCTCTTTGTTTGCTAAGGCTTGTTTTTCGCGGACCGTATCCGTGTTTTTTGCCAATGTTGTCAATACGGTAATAGCTCTGGTTCCGTCAATTCCCAACTGGTCAAAATGTCCTGCCATTTTTTGCAAGCCGGCATTATCTTTTCCAATACCTTCTAAAAATTTGATAGTCGCTTCGTTAGCATCCTTATTAAGTAAATCCGTAAAATCGGACACCGCCATTCCGGCTACTTCTGCATACTTTTCGGTATTGGTAAACATATCAATGATAATCTTATTCATTGACGTGCCGGAAACTTCAACGCTTTGTCCGTTTTCGTCCAACACGGCAGCAAAGCCTATGATTTCATCGGCAGTCATATTGGTAGCTTGCCCAACACCTGCCATTCGCTTCATAAAGTCCACCAAATAACCGGCATTTTCGCTACCGGAAGCAGAAACTGCGTTAATGGCTGAACCCACCATTTCCATTCCTTCACCAAAACTTTTGCCTTCATCGGCTCCTACTTTATATATACCAACAAGCTTACCGATAAGCCGGACGTTTTCATTGATGTCTCCCTGCAAGTCGTCGCCCAAGGCAACGGCTATTTTGTCGGCTGTCTTTACAAACTCCATCACATCTCTTACCGACTTTTTCCCTAATCGTCCGGCTTCTTCGGCAATGCCCATCAAGCCCATAATGGGTGTGCGTGTATCAAGTTTTTTTAGTTTGTCTGTCAATATTTCCACTTCTTTGGCTGACATTCCCGTAGTTTTGGCCACATCAGCCTGTGCGTCTGACAAGCGCGCATTGATAGTAGTAAGATCTTTCAACTTACCAATTAATGTGGTAATGCCGAAACCGGCACCCAACACCGCCATAAATCCGCCGGCACTTTTGGTCATCCGTTGAAAAATACCCGGAACGCCTTCAATCTCTTTCCGCATATCGCGGTAGATTTTTTTCACGCGTTGCAGTTCCTTTGTTTTTTCTTCGTATTCTTTGGTTCCACGGGTCGCCAATGAAATTTCACTCCGTAGCTTTCGCATTTCGCCACGGATTGATTTCAGGTTGTTTTTTACCTGCTTGTCATTGATATATATGGATAAATTCCTTTTGATGCTTTTATCGCTCATAACCTAATTTTAAGAAATCACTTACCACTTCTTGGAATCTTATCTCGGACAACTCATCCGCCAACGTATTCAGCGCCTTTGAATTATTGAGCACTTTTACAAAGTGCATTGTTCCGGGCACATCTCTTTCTTCCGGTTTTTTTTCAATACGCCGTTTTGCTCTTCTGCGTTTTTCCCATTCTGATTTTGGCATAAGATCATATCCGTAGTGCATATGAAATGAATATTTGGTCGCATCAATCACCAATCTGTCAAGAAAGCCCTGCCGAAACTTCGGCTTAATGCCCGATAAAAAATCTTTTTCGGATTTGTGTTTGACAACGGTGCGACGTTTGCGAAACTGCGGATAAAAACGCATCAGCTCTTGTTTGAGCTCTTTTGCCGCCGTTTTTGCCACTTGTTTTTCGCGTCCGGTAATATTCATTTATTTGTTTTTACGGCAATTTGCAAAAACAAGTAATGAAATGAAAGGACAATAAAAAACCACTACCTATTAAGTGTAGTGGTTTTTTGGATTAAATAAAAATTGCAATCTATAATGCGTCTCTGGCTCTTCGGTATGTGTTGCTATATTGTGTATGTTGCAACTTATTATGATACCTATTGTTAGCAGAAAAAGTTTGAATATCGTATAATTTTTCTATGCTTATATAGGCAGTGTAATTTGCAGTGTAATTTGCAGTGTAAATTTTATTGCCCGGTAAACTAAAATCATCAGGCGGTTGCGTTAGCATTGCCAAATTAGTTTCTACCATATCGGCAAATGAAATCACAGCCACAGGCTGATTGATTTGCATAGTTACGCCAATATCTTTGTCAATGGCGTATTGTGGCAGGTTAGCCAAACCTGTGCTGACTGCTACCGCAAAAATCAGCATTAAACCTAGAATGAACTTTTTCATACAATCTAATTTAAGGGTTAGTAATTAATTGTATGGCTAATGTAGGAAAGTGAAGTTTTGATTGAAAGGACAAAAGAATTATTCTTTAGTATATCTTTTAAAAATTCTTACAGAATAGACATATTCTGTATAAAGCTCGTTATATTCATTGCTATGTTCTCTTTTAAATTCTTTTTCTAATACAACATTGTAAGTATGTTTTTCTTCTATGTCTGTTTTGATTTCCAAAATAAAATCTTCTAATTTCTTATTTATTTTCATTTTCTAATAATATTTTAAGTTTTAATGCTTTGGCTATTTTAAGCGCTGTTTCAATTTCCGGTGTTCTGTTACCGGCAAAAATTTGACTTAACGCGCCTTGCGTTAAGCCGGTGAGCTTTGCAAGGCGGTAATTTGTTATGTTTTGTTTTTGTTTTTCTTTTTTAAGCGCCGATACAAGTTGATCAGCGCTTGTTATTTTTACTGCTTTCATTTTTTTTAATAGTAACATCTAATTTTAATTGAAATTCGGTAATCTCATCACCATTATAGTCGTCAAAACTATTAAAATGAATCGATCCATCTGCCTGTTTTAAAGTTTCTTTATTTTTAAGATCTTGCAGAAAATCTATAACTTCTTGCAAAATCTCTTTCGGTGTTTTTTGATTCTGTAAACAATTCATATTATTTTTATTTGATTTTAATTTAAAAGTCTTTTCTATAATCAAAATAGGTATTGATTTTTATTTACTTGTATATCAATGATTTACAAAATAAGATTAAAAAAGATGATAAATGTCAGTTTTAAAAGTGCTTAAAAACGTCAGATTTTTGGCAGGTGGGTAAAAAAAATGATGTTTTCCTAAGGTCAGGAAAACGTTAATTAATGGATAATATGACTAATGCGCCGATGCCGACACCTATACTGATCCATTTTACTTTTACAAAAAAAGGTGTTCGGTTGTTTATTTCTGCTTTTTCAACGGCAAGATTTTCACGGGCTTTTAAAAGTTCGATTTGTTTTTGCAATTCAGAGTTTTGCCGGTAGCATAAGTCAAGCATACGGCGTTTTTGCGTTAGCGATGTGTCAAGCAATGATATAAGTTGCCTTTGCTCAATTACAAGGCTGTCTAATCGTTTGTAATCAAGTTTTATGTATGCCAGTTTCTTAACGGCCGGCATAGAAAAGCAAAGCGTATCTGTCTTACTCTGTGAGAATACGGCGGATGCTATCACGAGTAAGGCGATCAACATCACTTTTTTTAATTGCTTTTTCATAAATGCGAAGCTTAAATTTAATTCTACGGATGTTTTTTTCGGTCAGACTATCTTTTTTTTGGAGCTTGTCAATTTTGTCATAAATTGTCATATAAATACTATCTGATTGGTGTATTTGCAGGTTAATTGATTTGATTTTGTTGTCAAATTCTTTAACTGCTACTTTACGCAAGCTATATATCTCATATTGTTGGTAGCCAATTACGGCTATCATTAATACGAATATGATTACTATTATCTTTTCGGCGCTATTTTTCATACATATTGACAATTTCAATAGTAGTTTCATCCATTCCTTTGAGCGCCTGCTCAAATTGAGCGGTTGCATACCGGCTGTTAGTTATGTCAATTAAGCCGTCATTATTAATATCTTTGAGTTTCAGTCCGGGCGCCAAACAGCCATTGAGTTGGTTCCAATAGTTAGCCGGATGAATGCGAATACCGGAACGGTTAGGAACGTCATCTACCAACCACATTTTACGTCTGAATTTAGGTGAATAAGTGTAGCGTAACGGGTAAATACCGGCGGGTATATTGCTAATCATACGTTGATTATTCCGGTCACCACGTTCTAACGCCATAGATGCGAACACCGGCATACCGTTGCTGTCTTTAACCATCAATGTTCCTATACTTTCTTTATCATTTGTCCAATGTCGGACAAGCTTAACTGTTTTCATTTAGACTTCTTTTTATATTTCCACAATTCAAATAGGATAATTCCGAATATAATCAACTTGTCATACGGTGATTGTCCGTATTCATTCAATATAATCTTGTCAATTGCTGACCACAAAGCAAACTCAATTCCTATGTTAACTAACATATTTTGAAATGCTGTTAAATGCTGTTTTGCAATCCAAAATGCAATCAATATAATCAGTGCATATATTCCAAGTCGCATATTCCAGTAACTATGTATTGCGTCTTGACGAAATTCACCTGTTAATCCGGTTGCATCATAGAAAATATGCACTATCTCGTAGCCATACACATAGATGATCAACGATAATATGATTAGTAATGTATTAACTTTCCGTATCATCCGGATAATCTTCACAAGTTGGATCAATAGTTCTGTTAAATTTATCTTTTTTGCACAAAAATATCTTGTCAAATACATAACACATCAGCAACATAAACCCAGCAAGTCCTACATTTAGAACTATTTCAGATGTTGGTGTAGGTGTTGACTTAAATATGTTCCACAATGTACCCATTGCCATAACTACTAATAGCAATTTGAATGCTAAATAAAAGTACTTAGACAGGACTTTTTCAAAACGACTGTTATGATCGGCATAATGCCGAAATAATAAGCAAAGACTTGATGACATAATCAAGAATGATGCTATTTGATTTAATGTTTGCATAATTTTTATTTTTTATATTTCTCTTTCTGTTTTATTAATTGTTGATCCAAATTTAGCAAACAACAATTCTATTGACTTCAATCCGGCATAACCTACTACGAATGCCACGCCATATTCAAGACGACTATCTTCAGTTAGCACGCCTTTTAACAGTAACATAAACATAGGTGTTAAGTAGGTTGATATAAGCCCACCGCTAATTACCGTTAATATCTTTTGCCACATTGCCAATTTTTCATCTTTTCGAAGTGAAACAAGCCCACCGCTTAAGCCGGCAATTAATAACGCCATGTCCATTCCCATATGTTCAAGGAATTTAATTATATTTTGAAACATATTTTATTTATTTTTCAATTCATTTTTTTTCTTGATAACTTCCGGCACGTCAGCCAAATCCACACACGACCTACAATGCCCACCATTACGCCAATTGCTGTAATCAATTGCGTATAATATGTAATACCACAACCAACCAAACCACGTTAAGCCGTTGATATACGAGTTAACGCCAATATGCCAACTGATAGATTTTTTTGTGTCGGCAGTGAATTTGTATCCGTTTTTATTCACAAATAGCAAATTCCACAGGCTACGGTTACGGCTTGCAGACTTCACGTCAAACGAATATGCTTCACCTTGAAAATAATCTAATGCACCTATTCCATACTTGACTACAACGATGATGAACGTGGTTAGCTCTACCGGTATAGTAAGCAAGTAGGCAATAAGCCATAATGTTAAGTCAATTATGAAATGATATAATTTTGCTAATATTTTCATTCTGTGCTATAATTTTCAGCTACATAAGTAGCTATATATTCCTTAATCTCGTTAAAGCCGTCTAACACTTCTTGATAGGTTGGGTCTGGTGTCTCATACGCCAACATAAGAGCCGAATACCATTGTCCGTCATTTACCAAGTTCATAACAGGGATTACCAATTTGTCTGTTTCGGCTACAAGCGGATTGATTTCATCTGCAGGACGACCTGCAAACTGCATGTGCATCTTAATGTCTATCTCTTCGTAATAGGATTTACCGTCTGCACGCTTTTTGTCTCTATCAATCTTAAATTCAAAAGTTCTTTTTTTCTCATCAAATTCTGCAATTTCTTCCGGTGTTGCTGTTTCAACGACTAAATTATCTATGATTTCTGGCTTGACAAAATTCGTTAAATCATCAAGTGTTTCATTTTCTTTTAACAAATAATCATCTGATTCATCTTTTATCCATATTTCGCCGTCAGATTCTAAAACATAAATTCTTTTCATAATTCCTTAATTAAGTTTGCGTAAAAATAATTATATCCATCCACTCTGTAATACAATGACTCATCACTTGTATTATTGTGATACACAAACATTCCAACCTCGTCATCTTTTTCTAAAAGCATCATTGCAGAACCGCTGTATCCGGTTAAGTCTGTTCCACCCGACACACCTCTACCAAGCAGGTATTTGAGCACGTTGTTAATTCTGATTGCAACAATCATTTTTTTACCATCTGACAAACTACTGATAGTTGCTAATCCGCCAACGTGGTAGATTCCCTTTTTCCTGACTGTAAATTTGCTTCCGTCAAAAAGATTATCATCATCAAAATCTTTTATTTGAAATGTAACCCGCGTCCACGAGCTTGATGCTAATACTGTATTTGATTTTTTCCATTGAAAAAAATGTTTTTCATCTTTTCCCATCAACACAGCTACGCCATTACTATCCGTCTGCCATATCTGTCCGGTGTTACGGACGAAATATATGGCGTTGGGTTGCCATGTGGTTGGGGTGTTGTCTATTTGTATGTGTTGCACATCTGCCATAATTAACAAGTTGTATCAATGTCTGCCCAATCAGCAGCGTCTATTATTAAAGGTTCTTTATTTTTTAATTCAAAATGAAATTCCATTCCGAATAAATTATCTGTTTCACGTCCGGTTATTTCTGAAAAACGCACGGAATTTTTATCAAAAGCATTATACAACCATTCAATAGCCGGCTGTTTGCTGTCGTAATTGATTCTGCTTAATACGGATAAGCCAATTTGTTCGGCATCGTTAATGGCTTGGTATTGTGCCTGAAAATCATCACGCTTGTCAACCTTACTAACAATGGCAAAGGCAATGGATCGTTCGGCAAATGTGCGTTGTTTGTTTCCGTCTAACTTTCCGGAATAACCAAACAACACCAAAGCCGGATAGGTTAACGCCTGCCTTTTGCGCATCTCGGTCGCCAATTCTTTTTCCGAATAACTGATAAAAGAATTAATAGCCGTGTGATTATCGGCTAATGCTTTCATATAATCGGCCAACTTTTGATATGTGAGCTGTCTATTTAGCATATTTTCTTTCTAACTCTTTTTGGTTTTTGAGTTCAACGTTAAGCAGTTTTAAAAAATCATACATATAACTGTTTTGCGTTTCATACAAATTGCCAAGCGGTTTATTTTCGCTCAACACAAACTGGTTGATAATTTCTTCAAACAATACATACTTACCGCTGTTATCCGCTGTTTTTTTTCTTTTCGGAAAAACTTGCGGAAATTGTTTTTCTATCAACACCCTGCTTCCGCCAAAAGCGAGAGCAATGGCTAATTTTGTATAGTGATCTATTTTAACCGCTTTTTCCGAAATCCTTGGTAAAGCTTCTTTAACAAACGGACGGCGCATATCGGCATCGGTAGGTTGGTCGGCTTTTGGTCGGTATAACACGGAAACCAATCTATTCAGCGCCGCTATGTCTTTTGTTTTGATCCACTCGTAAAAAAATAAGTCGGCAAAGTTGAACTCATATATTGTCAGGTTTGCCAAACGGTCAGCCGGTCCGTATAACCGGCACAAAAAACCGCATTTTACTTTTTTTGGAAACTTTGTCAATTCGTCAAGTTTGAAAATGAATTGAATATTTTCCTGAATCACCGGATCGAGTAACGGCACATTTTTTATCAATACAAAAAATTGATAAAGCTTTTTAAATGTAAATTTACCCAACATCAAAATAACCAATAACCGAAGTGTGATCAACTTCATACGGTATTTGTTTTTGAAAGTGTAAGATCCGTAAAGCTCTACCACTTTCATCACTTCTTTGAGTTGCCAATCGGTCAGCTCATTAAGTGATTTTGGTAAGTTGATATGTATGGTTTTTTCTTTCATCTGTGTAAAAATCATTTTTTCAATCTGCAAAGCAAAGGACATTATAAGCCCAAGCCTGAATTAAACTTTTGCACCGGTAATTCATAATCTGTTTCAGGAATGCTATAATCAGGAAAATCAGCAGTGTTTTCCTTTATAATTTTTAAGGCTTGCCTGAAATAATTATCGGCTGCCGTTTCTTTTTGTTCGCGTAATCTTTGCAGGTTTTTATCCGGCACCAACTTTGTTTTTTCTCCCGGTAATTCTTCCCACCGGTAAAATAATCCGGTGTCCGTTAATTCAAATGTAGTGGTGTCGGCAACCTTGGCTATCGTCATTGCTACAATGCCTTTTTGTAGTAGCTTTTTTACTTGTTTGACATTTACTTTGTCGCTGTCACCTAATAACAAATCAAGCGTGGCAGTTCCAAGCGGTGCCAATACATATTCATCTTGCACTTCTTCAATGAAGTGTTTTAAGGCTAAAAATGTTCTACGGCTTTTTTTAATAGGAAAATATTTGTCGAAAATATCGGTGCGGTTTACCAATAATTCTTTGAAAACGGTATAGCTTTCAGATGATTTCCAATCGGAAAAATCATCGGCGTTTGCTTCCATTAATATCAATGTTTCATCTATACTGCTATATGCGGAATCTGCCAAGCTGCGTTTTAAATCTTTCACTTGCCACCATTCCGCCTGTTTTATGCTTTCGTTGTTTGAAACGGTTAATCCTATATTTGAAAAATCAACGGCAATTACAGGCAACGCCAACAATAAGGCAAAGTTGGCGGATGCGTCCGATAATATTTCTTGCACATCTTTTTTAATTCCTTCCGTAGCGGTAATTATATTTTGTAATTCGGTTTTTGTAAAAATAGGCTCCAAATATTTTCGTTCTGCTTTTTTTACATACGGCAAAACCAAATCAAAATCTAATGATCCGGAAACGGAAATATATTCTTGTAATTCGCTTGTGCTGTTTATTAAATTTTCCATAACTTACATTTTTGTTTCTTTACCGGTTGGGTTTTTGTCGAGTGTTGTCAAAACGATATTCGGGAATGAAGCTTTCAGGTTTGTGTCCCAACCGTTGTAATCGCGGATGAAATCCCAAATTTCTAATGATACCATTCTGCGTGATTTGAATAAACCTGATAAAATGGTAAAAGCTTCGCGCTTGTCGGAACCGGAACCGGCACCCAATTTTCCCCCGGGAATACCGGCACCTATCAAAGTAGGATCGACCCCCATAGCAAACAATATTTCAGAGTTAGCAGCGGCGGCATCCGGCAGGTGTGCGCCATCCTTCATTTTGTTATCAATTACGTCCACTTCAATTCCTTTCACGTAGTTTCCGTTATCGTCCAAAAACTTCGGTGCTGTGATAGAACGCCCACCGGCTTTGTTACCCATAAGGTGATCATTGATAGTTTCAATCAGTTTCTTACGAATGTTTTCTTTTTTCTCAATGGAATATTCGTCCCATTCTCCGGCGTAGTATTTTTCAAAATACTTTTCGCTTATGTGAATAATATATTTCAAATGGATCTGATTGTTGAAAATATATTTTTTGAGTTCCGCAACGGAATTTGAAACTTCAAACCAACCGTTATGGTATGAGCTGTGCCAACCAACCTTTGGATAATAGACTTCGTCTATCATCGGCATATAAGTTGGAATGACAAACTTTTTAATGTTTTTCTTTTTCAAATAGTCCCGAATCTCTTCAACGGACCAATACGGATCAACCAAATTTAATTTAGGCGTGTCTTTTTCAATTGCGTCATCTTCCCAATCCGGTTTTAAATATGCGGTTGAAATCAATCCATCTTTTCCCATCGGCTTAAACCTCGCCCAAGCAGATCGCTGTCTTTTTATACGGACAATTTTTTTATAATCGTTTGAAACAATAAATTCCGGTAAGGCAAAATCCCATAATTCCAAATCGGTTATCGTTTCAAAAAAGAAACGGTTGATTTTGTTTTGTTTAAAAAAACTGTTTATTTCAGGAAAATCTTTAATATCTACCAAGGTGTGATTTTTCTTTCCTTCCTGAAAATCATCTTTATATAAGGTAAGTCCTTCACCAAAATGCGTGGCTTTCAATATTTTTAAGGCACCATTCGCCGCTCCGTTTTTTCGCAAAGCTTCTAAAAACTCCTGCGGATATTTGTTGCTGTCGCCCCAAGATACTATATCGTTTTCATTGCTTTCATCTTTAACAACGGTAGGTTTTTCGGTTTTTTTGAAAACACCAACCGAATTTCCTGCGGCATAAATTCCTTCTGATATTTTTGTAACTGCACTCATTTTAATAAACAACTTTTTGTCCGTTAAATTCTGTTATAAGCAGAATGTTTACTTTTTTTATTTCACCGGTAGCCAATTTTATATTTCGTGTCCGGTTCAAAAAGTGATTCGGATTTTTTTCGGCAACCACTTTTCTTTTATGTTTCAATCTTTCAATTTCAGACAAACGATTTTTTTTCGGCAACATCAACAAACTTGCTTTTCTATACCGGCGTAATCTTCCACCCATTTTATTTTGCTTGTTATATTCTCGCACGGCAATATTGAATTTTACAGGATTTCCGTATTTATCCCACTCGTGCATTTCCTGTAATACTTTTTTGAGAATAATTGTTTTTTGCATACACAAATATTCATCAATACATTTTCAAAAGAAAGGACAAAACAAAACAGATAAGTTTTACATATCAAATTCGCAAAATGAAAAAGCTATTTTTCTAATTTTCAAAAAAATACACTTTCAAAATACTTGTTTTATTCTCAAACCTGTGCGAAAAGTCCGCCACGCCCTAACATTTTTCTACACTTTCCTTTTTTTGAATGCAGGAAATATGAATCCTAATATAAATAAGCATCGTGTTATCCGCCAATCGGAACCATCCAACTGTCACCTGATGACAGCTTGTCTTTGTATCGCCAATAGATAGGTAAGTCAAATGCATCAGACAAATGCGTGGCGTGTTCCTGTGGAAAGTTTTTATTTCGTTCAGATGATTTATCTTTCTTAATTCCTTTGCCATCATCTTTGGCTTCGGCATATTCAAGTGAAGTAATAAGGTCCTGACAATTATATTTATTGATACGAATATACGGCAAATTGTTTTTTCCGTCTTCACGCAGCAAAGTGTTAATCAACCTGAACTTATCGGAATGTGCAGGGTCAAGTGTAGGCGGTGTTTTTATAATCACACGCCAACTTGCACTGCGCAATATCTTTGCCGCCTGCTCGGCATAAGTAAGCTTTGAGTTTGCTTCACGCTTGTTACCATTCCGATCGTAATAGAAGTATATCGTTTTGGTTTGGTGATATTGATAATACGGAATAAACTCATCCAAAAACAAATCATCTAATATCTTTGGTGATTTTACCCAAAAGTTATTCAATACCCGGAACTCCTTACCAATCTCTTGCGCCACTATCATTGAATTGATACTGGCTCCCCAATCCACGGATATAATCAAAGGCTTGTTAGCTACCAAGTCTTTATCCTGCCGGCAGTTGTAATGCTTGCGTGTATAATTCTCATTAATATCAAGTAAGTATATATCATTGTAGGTGTCTTCATAATAATGCACATCCGGATCAAGTTGCGGATAAAATCCGTTTGTTACATCTTTCGGTCTGATATTAAGAATCTCTGCGTTATAATGCATCAATGACGGCGCATTCTTACGCATCCGCTTAAACCAATCCGGTGATAAGTTATGTTTGTTTACATAAGCGTTTGCTTTTATAAACACATAATCATCCGGTTCAGCTTTGGCTGTTTCTTCCATTTTTACAAACCATTTACCTTTCTTTGTCAAAGGTGTAGATGACGCAAAGATTTCTGCATTCAATAAAGGTGATTTTTCAAAAAACACTTTTTTGGCACGGTTCGTTGTTTGCACATTATAAAATAAACGGTCAGGATCTAACAACGCAGCTTCATCACCTATAACTATGTATGAATTAAGTCCACGCCCACTATCAGGCATATCAAGAGAAACCATTGCCAAGATAGTTCCATTCCGGAAGTGTATCACATTCCGCCAAGAGTTCGGCGCTTGGAAAGGCATTTCAAATCCGAATATCTTACCGGACTTACCAACTACATAATCGATATTCTCATATAGCCCGAACATTTCCAAACCTTCTTTTGTGGATGGCAAAGTCCGGGACAAAATCTGCATATAAGTAGCTCCTACTAATACACCGGTAGCTCGTGGCATTTGACGGACAAATTCTTTTACATACCAACCAAGTATTGTTGATTTTCCGGCTCCACGGCTCCATTCCAAATATTTATTTTTTTGTTTGGAAAGCACCGCTGCCATTTGTGCGGCATTTAATTGAATAACTTTATTCATCGTCTGAAATTTCTTCGTATTCTACATCTTCCGCCGGATATTGATTGAAGTCAATAACACCTTTATTCAATTGTTCGCGCAAAGCTTTGGCAACATCACGCGGAACGGTAATCTTATAGATATGCGCTTCAATTTTTTCAGCCAATTTTTCATCGTCTAAATTTCTGTCGAAATCAAACAATTCCTTATAGCTGTCAAGCGCTTTCCGTTGCTGGTCACGATTACCATCCTTAACCGCCATTTGATACAATCGCCAATAAGCTTCACGAAGTATAATCTTAACGCCTTCTGTGTTAACAGTATGAATATCGCCAAACAAAGCCAAGGCATTATTTACATCGCGGTAAGCCTGCGCAATAGAAATGTTTTCGGTTTTGTGCAAATATTTAGCCGCCTGTCCCGATGAATATATTTTATCACGCATCAAAGAAAACGCTGTCATCCACCGGCGTTTTAGTTTCAGTTCCTTATCAGACAACACAATCTCATCATCGATAAACGAAGCTTTGATCCGGTCGAAGTGCGTCTCTTTATCAAACTTTACTCTACTTATCGCTTTCTTTGACATTATTTAAAATTTCGTTAATATCTTCTTCACTCATTTTTTTGCCGTTTTTTGTGATTTCAAACAACAATTCATTATCACGCATATACTGAACATATCTGCGGAAAGTAACATCGACATACTTCGGATCGAGTTCCATCACACGCGCATTGCGTTTATTTTTTTCGCAAGCTATCAGCGTGGAACCGGAACCAGAAAACATATCGATAACAATAAATCCTGATAAAGAATGACGTTTCAAAGCGCGCTCGGCAAGTGCGATCGGCTTTTGTGTGGGATGCACGTAATCATTCACACGATCACGGCGTTCATACCATACGTCCACTATATTTTTATAGTCGTCAAATTCTGCGGTAAAAACATCTCTGAAATTATTGAATTTCTTAACAACGAAATGTTTCTCGCCTTTTTTCCAACCGAAAATAAACGGCTCATACGTCCGGTGAAAATCAGCTCCCGGACTAAATATCATATTTTCCTTCAACCAAATAACCGTTTGTGCCAAATGCCAACCGGTATTTTTGAAAGCCGTTTCGTTTAAAACATAATTTTTCAAAGCATACCACCAATAGATAACCGCTTCCTTTTTGGTGAAATCATATAAGTTTTTCAATACATTCGTATAGAATGAAATAGCTTCTTTTTCCGTTTTGTTATCTGAAAATATCTTACCGGAATATCCGCCATACTTCGGTGAATCATAACCCAATCCGGTTCGGGATTGATAATTGACATTATACGGCGGATCGGTAAACACCATATTAGCCTTATCATTACCCATCAGTTTTTTTGTATCGCCTTCAAATTCGGCATTACCACAGAGCAGGCGGTGTTCTAAATCTTTTTCCAAAGATTTGAACACATACAAATCACCGGTATCGCTAATAGGTTTCACAGGCGGTGTAGGATCAAACTCTCCTTCTTTTTCGCTCTTATAAGCAGACGGTAAATCAAAGTCCGGCAATTCAGTAATATCCAAACCTATTTCGTCCAAATCCAAATCCGAAAAAAACTCGTCCAAAATAGCGCTGTCCCATTCTCCGTAATCTACATTTGAGCGGATATTATATTCTTTCAATTCTTCTTCGGTCAATGGACGGTTAGGAATCCGAACATCTATCAGCTCATCGCCACGGTCCAATGCCATTAAAACCATAATCCGTTGATGTCCGGCAATAATGGTGTTATCCGTATTGATAGCCGGAATTTCAACCAAGTCAAATTTTTCTAACGAAGCAATCAATAATTGCTTGCGTTCTTCCGAAAGCTTTCGCGGATTATAACCCAACGGAACCAAATCTTTTACCTTCCGTTTTTCTGTCCGCCACGATAATTTTTTGATATTACTCATCTCTCAATAATTTTGATAGTTCTCTGATATCCACTTCCAACTGCATCAACTCACGCTTTTTCTTTTCAATTTTATGCATCAATAGATTTTTTTCTTTTCCGTCCGGCAATTCGGCTGCCGTTTCCATCATCTTTTCCAAAGTTTTTTTTCGCTTACTCACCCGCACATATAAGCGTTGGCGTGTGTTAAATAATTCTTTCGGTGTAAATTCGGAATAATCAACTGCAGGTGTGGTAGGAAAAAGCTCTTTGTGTTCAAACCAATAATCAATCAACCGCCATACTTCATCGATGAAATCAAACAGCCTGATAATCTTTTCACTTATTTCTCTCGCTTTCTGCACTTCGACATCCGGCAGATCGTTTAAAATGTATTTCAGTCGTAAAGCTTCATAAAACGATTGTTTTTGTTTGATGAAAGGCTCCCGAAGTTCTTCCGGCAACTGATAAACTTTTATGGTTGGAAAATTCCGCTCAAAAGTTTTTTCGCTTGTTTTCTCAATTATTTTCGGCTCCTGTTTCGGCGGTTGCTTTTGTTCGTATTTCAAAAGTTTGTTCAACTCGTAAAGAAGCAAACCACGATTCCGGCTTTTGCGCAAAGTCCGCAGTATATGACTGCTACGTTTCGGGTGATTCGCATACAGCGCCACACCTTCTTCGTAGCTACCTTTCGATTTTATCCATTCTTTGATGCTCATACGACGAAATTGCAAACAAAAAAAAAGCTACGAAAGGACAAATAAAAACAAATGTCCGCCGTAGCTTTTCGCTTATGCACAAAACAAGCAATAAGGAAAATTATAAAGGACAAAAACAAAATATATTTTATTTGTCCGTTAGTAAAATTACACGGTATTCAAAGCCGTTGGCACCGAGAAATTTCTCAAAATTCAACGATTTCAACACTTCATACAGCTCGTAATCCTTAAAGTTACCTTCCGGAATTACTTCGCAAATCTCCACATAAAGTTGCGCCAAAGATTTCGGAACATATTCCTTATCATCTTTGGTTGCCGGTCGATACCATTTTTGGATCACTTCCGCTGCTTCGTCCTTGTAATTGAAAATATCATTCATAACAAAAACCGGATAACAAACCAAGGTATGCTATCCGGAAAAAATCTAATCTATGAAAAAAATTAACCCAAAATCTTGTTAAACAAACTCAAATCCCTGCCGGTCAGCTTTTGTTTGATCCGCTGGATGACATCATCCGGCACATTTTCAAACAAACTCTTATCGGCATTTTTGGTCAACTTGACAAAGTCCGTATGTCCGGCAAGAAAAATCTGCAAAGCCTGTGCGTCCGTCAGCTGGCGCATATCCACTTCTCCGATAGACGGAAAAATAACACGCTTACCACGCACAACTCTAAAACTTTTCAATCCTTCTTTTTTCATTATGCGTGATTATCAGCTGCCAATGTGATAGCACCTGTATAAATGGGTGAAGGTGTTCCTTCCACATTTTCGAGTGCTACTTGGATTCCTGTATCATCTTCCGGTCCTTTACCGGTAGTTACATCAGCGGTTTCCATATACACCGGATTGGTTTTGCTTCCAATCAAACGGATACGTCCGCTTTTTTCTTTCACCAAAAACACAAGCGGATTGTTTTTGTTTTGGCGTAACCATCCCAAGTTTTGTCCGCTGGTGTTCGATAAGAAAAATTCAAAAGAGTTTTTCACTTTTTTGTTTCCTTTCTTACCTACCAATCCCGATTTTACTTCACCGGTTTCAGGCATTACCATCATTTTGTAAAATCCTTTTCCACTTTGAGCTGCAAAAGTTATGTCACCTGTAACAGTCGCTAATTGTTCCAAAGTTTGGTTAGCAGTTCCAAGCGCCGGTAACTCAGGCATAGTGTCTATATCGGTTGATAAAGCTGCATAAATCTCTGTTTCACTAATACCGGCAACAAGCTCGGCATTAGGACAGTTTTCTATATTCTCCAAAGGTATGTTGTCAAAGCATCCCATAATCTAATCAATTTTAAGTTTTAACCAATGTAAATTTCCTTCAATCATCATTTCCATAGCTTCTTCATCTTCCATCCACGCTTCTTTGGTTTTGATGACATTGTTAAACCGGAACTGATCCGGCGTTCTTTCGTCCCAAACAAACTCACGTCCGTCAGTATGTTTGTATATCAATTCTTTATCGGCTTTTTTGCCGTTGCTTTTCTTTTTACCGGCTTTTGCTTTGGCTTCCGCTTCTGCCTTTGCTTTGGTTTCCGCTTCTGCTTCGGCTTTGGCAGCGTCAACCAATCCGGCAATAACTTCCGTATCTTCTTCCGGGTTAAACTCCAAACCCAACGAAGTGGCTTCTTCTATCAACTTTGCACGCTTAATGGCTTGCTTCAATTGATCCACAGTAAGAGCATCGGCATTGTCAATGCCGAGCTCCTGTGCTTTTTTTATCAAATCTTGTTTAGACATATCTTATCAGATTTTAAGCGTTATGCGGATAATATTTTGCCATAAGGTCGGCATTTCCTAAACCTTCGGTAGCATCCGTAAAGTTGGCAACAAATACAGCTTCGTTGATTAAGAAGTCATAACCAAGCCACCATTCCATAAAGACTTTCAAGGTGTAATCTTGCACTTGGAAGTCGGTGAAAGCAGGCTTGTTATAGATGTCCACCAATTTGGCAAGGTTGCCGTCAATGGTAGCAAATATCACATCGTCCGGTAAATCGGGAATACCCACCAATACGCGTTTTCCTAAACGGGTTTTGGTTTTGTCGCCTTCCTTATAAGTGGTTTTGGCACCAAACTTATCTTCGTAGTTCAAAATATAACGTTCCAAATTGTTTTCGGAAATGAAAATCTTTTTGATTTTCTTTTTCATAAACTTCGGAAGCTTACGCTCAAACTTAGTGATTTCATCCACTATATTGGTGTCTGTCAATGCGTTCAACGGAATTTTGTAAGCGGGATGAGTAGTGTCAGCCACAGCATCAGCCACTTTTTTTGCTATTCCGTCCATTGCTTTTCCAAAGGTGCCTAAATCGGCAGAATCATACTGTCCGGTAATTGACAATATTTCCAAATCGTCTTTCACTTTGTTCATCAAATCGTCCAAAATATATTTGACGATTGCTTTTTTCTTAATAGGCTTGTCTTCTTCATACAAGTCAGCCAAAGCACTCGGCAATATTTCAGCCGGAACAATCGGATAGTTCACTTTTTGGTGAAAGTTTTGAAGTTTTTTATGCTTAAATTCTGCCGTTCCAAGCGCTGTCCATTCTGCTTTAAATCCCTGCACTACGTGCGTTAGGATAGAATGAAATTGCGGAAATTCGCCTTTTACTTTTGTAATTTTTTTTGCGTGAGCATCTAACGTAGTGGTCAATGCACGAGCAAACATACCATCGATTATCTTCGTGTTGTTCTTTACATAGACATTTGCCGCTTTGGCGTAGTCTTTAATAGTCATCGTTGCCATATCTCAATCATTTTTAAATTTCAAATTCTTCTTCTAAAACATCCACTTCCGTGGCTCCTTTCGGATCTTCCGTTACAATGGGTTTGGTCGGATTGGCTCCGGCTCCTTCATTGTATTTCTTTGCCAATTCAGCCATAGCGGATATACCGGCTATCTGATCATCTCCTTCAACACCGGCAACTTCCATTGCGCCTGCAATAGCCGTTTCCAATGCCGTTAATCGTTCTTTTTCTTCCGATGCTTTTTGCTCGCCGGCAATAACTACGGCAAGTTTTTCATCGAGCTTCTCCAATTGGTCGGCTGATAAGGTGAAACCTTTCTTACCGCCCAATAACCCGGACTTCAACTTCAATTCGTCGAGCCCGAGAATACTTGCTACATTCTTGTAGTTTTTGTCTTCGCTCATATCTATATTATTATTAGAATTACTGTCTGCTAATTCATTTACCTTGGCAACGGCATCCGCCAAATTACCGATGCTGTCCACCAAACCGAGTTGCAAGGCAATAGCCGGTGATACGGCTCTGCCGTCTTTTACTTTTTCGTCCAACTGCGGACGATAGCAAAAAATTTCCGTGTGAAATTTATCTGTAATCGGGTCCAAGATTTGTTTTATAATCAAACTGCTGTCGTTGTCATCGAGCAGTTTGCGTATCTCTTCATTCTTTTTGGTGGATTGGGTAGCGTAAACCGTGTGGATTTTTCCGCCGGCTTTTTCAATAACACCAGATACATCAATCAACTCAATGTAGGTGCCTGCACTTCCGATACGGTCAGCATGTTTGTTGCTGATGATATGATTACCGGCACTGGCTATATAATAAGCCGCCGATGCCAACATTCCGTCCGTATAGGTTACCACAGGTTTTTTCAGGTTATGGATCAGTTCGGCAAATTCTGCCGTGCCAGATACCTGCCCACCGCCACTGTCAATATCTAATACAATTCCTTTGATAGCCGGATCATTATCGAGTTTAGTCAATATCTCTCCGAGTTCCTTGGTGCCTTTAGGTCCGCAACTCTGCGAATATTTCAGTATCGGACTTTTGATGCTGACTATCGCCACGCTTTGTTCAGACTTGTTTTTCGATTTCAAAAAACTGCCGTTTTCATCGGCGCTGGCATAGTGCAGTGCGTATGCGTTTTCCATAGCCGGCACTTCTTTTCCGGTAAGGATTGATAACAAATAAGGCTGCAAAGCCATAGCGGATGATTTGTCTATCATCCATTGTCCGGCAAGTAAACTGTGTAGATTAGCTACGCTCATAGTAAATCAATTATGTTACAATGATAGGCGTAGCTGCCCGGAACGGAAAGGACAAAACATTTTAACAAAAAAAAAGAGCCTAAAAAAGGCTCTTTTTTAAAAACAACAATTATGAATTAATTGTGAATGATAGTCCATTCACAAACAGTTGAAGCAGGTGGCGGTGGCGTTTGTCCCGGTTCAAACTTATCAACAATAGGTGTTATAGTAACACCTTTCATTGACACAAGATAAACGGTGTCATCGCTTTGTTTAGTTGGTTTTTTTTCTGTATATTTTAAAGAAAAACTTTCTAATTGATTACCTATTACCGTTTTAAATATCTGATTTTGCAAAACAATAATAAGTCTTTTTTTAGTTAATGCATCTAAAATATCTCTGACAGCATTACTGCTGTCAATTATTGTAAAAGAAACAGATACATTATAATTACCAAAGGCATTGTTATCTTTAAAAACAGACTTTACTTTGACATCCTCAGGTAATAATTTTAAATAAAGCTCTTCATTACCAATAGGAAGTGACAATACTTCTTTACGAAGTGTATGTGGCAAATCCTGATGATATTTATTTATATCAAACAGATACAATTCTGTATAATGCTGACTAACAACATTACTGTTACATATATTTACAGGCATAATCAAGCATTTATAATTTTCAGTTTTCTACGCTTAAAATCTTTTAAAAGACTTTCACTATTCACATCATCTTCGGTGATGCCGTAATAAGCTAAAAAATCTTGCAAGGCATAAGCATATTTTTGACCATAATTTTCATTAGCCATTAAAACAAAATGAAAAAGATCTTCTCTAAACAGATTGTCAACCAACCTGCCAAACATTCTCATTTGTCTTTTGCTGATAAATAATCCGTTGGCAGTATAGATACTTTCAGGTATTTGAACTTCAAACAAATCATTATACTGATCAATAATATTAACAGATTGATCCGGCGTTCTATTCAGCAATGCTATAACTATATAGCCAATAGCATCACTACGATTAGCAATTACAGGTCCTTTACCATACTTTTTCTGCAAATATTTCTTAATGTATCTTTTTACAGGAAAACTGATACTTACCTTAAAATCGGCCATAGTTACAAAATTTTGTAACCTTTAAGAAACCAACAAAAACAATAGCGCAAAAACTGTTTTTGTGTCATTGGTTTTTTAAAAATCACTTGTTTTTTTCAAAGATAAAAAAGATTTTTTCTAAAATGCAAAATTGTTAATAAAAAACTATTTTTATTAACAATAATATATTTCAAACAACCGAAAAACCTCCAACAAACACCTATTTTCAACAAAAATCACACTTAATCTTTGTAATAAAAAAAATCTGAATAATCGTGCAAAAAACTGTAACCTTGTAACCGCTTGTATTTCAATAGCTTGCAAAAGCTATTTTTGTGTCATTTTGTAACCGGCTGTTTTTAGGTTACAACTTTTTTGTAACCTTTTTACTCTTATTTATAAGAGTTGTAACCTATAAAATATAATAAAATCAGTAGTAGATAAATCAAGGTTACAAGGTTACAATTTTTTTTCACTTTTTTACATTTTTTTTAAAAGAACGAAAAAAGCTGTAATTTGTTAATGAATTACGATATTTTCAATAAAAACGCCACAAAGTTACAATTCATTGAAGATATGATAATTTATAAAAAAGTCCGAAAAAGACACAAAAAAAACCGGACATCCGCAGATGCCCGGTGCAAAGAATCAATCACTCGTTCGATTTTACTTCTCTTCATTAAGCTTGTCAACAAGTAGTTCAGGTGTTTCCATTATTGCGTTTAATATTTTTTCATAAAAATGTTGTTTTACGGATAAATCAAATGTTTCATTGCGTGGTTTTATACAATCATCTTTATACCTGCCTATTTCTTTTTTGAATAGTTTTATGGTTTCTTCTTCGTCAATCTGAAAAACAAGTTTTAAACAATAAAAAGGTTGGTTTTTTGCTTCAAGCGTCAATGTAATAAAGTAAGGTGCTTTTTTATTAAGATAATTGTTAATTATAGGAACACCCATAAATTTATAATCACATTTATCTTCCGATGAGAATCCGTAATGCTGCATTGTAAATCTTTCTAAATCTACAAATAAATTATTAGGCAAAATCACCTTGTCCGGATTGCGCCCGTAATCATCTTGAAACTTCCATATAATTTTAGATAAAATTTCTGCTATATTCATAATTGTTGCCTTTTAAAATTAAACTCAATTTCTTTTTTATTTAAAATATAAAATAAATTCTGTAATTCGTGAACATAATTTATTTTTAAATTTGTAGTTTCCATTTCATTTCCAACAACAAATACCATTTCAAACAAGCTTCTATCTTCATTTGTTTTTATATATATACCTGATTTATTGATAATTGGTAATAGCTCAACAATAGCAATCTCAACACATTCTCTTGTTAAAGGAATCGGTTCAATATAAGCAACGGGCGTTTTTATAAATTCCGATTCATTATTGTATTTTTTATGCGCCGGCAATGTTGTTATATAATTTGCATTGATAGCGTAAATTTTATGAGCTGTATTTTTATTGGAAACATCAGGAACAAAAATATAATTTCCTAATCTAAATTGTTTTGGATTCATAATTTATCAATTTTTGTATTTATATTTTTCAAAAAGTCCGAAAAAGCAAAAACTTCATTGAGTTGTTTTTCTGCCAATTCGTTAATAGTATCGGTATAATGATCTATAATCATTCCGGCAAGCAGTTCCGGCACCAAACGCCACAGCAAACTGTCCATCTGATGCTCGGCACCCACATTGTCAAAGTCATATTCTATTTTCTTACCCGAACTATCATACAGCTGATACACTTTTTTGGTGCTATCCTGCTGCCAATAATCCGTAGCATAGCAGATATAGTCTTCATATTTAACCGTATAACCGGCAACTCCCAATATCTTTATCTTTTGATCGGTAGTAAAATTCATAGCTTTAAAAATTAGCGGTTATAATTATATAAATAGATGTTATAAGTATAAGTAATGTTATAGCAACCACAGCAGATAGTAAGTATATTTGAATGTCAAAATTTTCGTTTTTCATGATATATGTTTTTAAATGTTTAAAATTGGCTTTATTATTGTAATTCAGTCAGTTACGTATATCACCAACTAAAAAGTAACTATTTTTAGTTGGTGATATACAACTGTTATGCACAAGCTAAAAATGAGCCGTGCTATATTCGTTGCTTATTGTTTCAAATTTTGATTTGTCAATAAATGAAACGAAAAATTCAATAACCGGAAGCGACCAAGCATCGCCAAGTAAACTACCGGCTTGATTATATGAAACCATATCGCAATAATCATCAGGGAAACCCTGTAACCTGCAAAGCTCAACTTTATTCAATATTCTTATGGTTTCATTTTCTTGTATCTTTCCATAATTTCTCGTGCATAAAGCTGGCAATATTCCGTTTATATCGTAAATTCTATTTTGATTAAAAGGTTGCTTTCCGTTACTTTCCTTACTTTCATTGATTTGGATAACATAAGGCATTGATTTTGTTAGCAATCTTTTTGTTAGTTTTTCATTGTTTTTGTAATTATTTGCCTTAATATATCTTTCCGTTAAGGTTGGAAAATGTTTTTTGTTTACACGCCCGGACACAATTATATCTTTTGCAAATATGTTTTTGCGTTTTTTTGGTATAGGAAAATCCGTTGTTTTTTCTTTAAATAATCCCTTGTATGAATATTTGATATTCGACCAATAAAAACGTTTCCGAGATTGTGGCAACCATAACAAACTATCAACCATTTGCGGATATATTCCGAGCTTTCGGCTCATAATTATAATATCTTGTTTCGGTGCAGATGCCACATTTTCCTGCAAAAACAAAACATCAGGATTGAGTTTCCTAATATGATTGAGAATATCAACAAAAACAAAGAATAAGCTGCTACGTTCACCCTTCAATCCTGCACGTTTACCGGCAATTGATAAATCCTGACAAGGCGAACCGCTACCAACAAAATCAATATCCGCCCAATTAATATCCCACTCACGCCAATTACGAATATCACCTAATTGAATTGTGTCCGGGAAGTGATGAGCCATAAGTTTGAGAGCTGCCGGCTTTATTTCACTTGCATAAGACTTGCCAATTACAAAGCCTTGATTTTTCAATGCAAGTTCCAGCGTTCCCATTCCTGCAAATAATGATAATATGTTTATCTTTTTTCGTTTCATTTATTCTCTAATCGTATAATTTGAAAGCCTGTGCATAACCCTGTATATATGTCATTTGCTCGTTCCTCACAAACGCCACATATACTTGCCGTTATCTCGACCAATTCCTTCTACCACCAAAATATTTCTTTTTGCGTTTTTCATCTACATATCTACCACCGGCTGCGGCTTTTTGTAGTAGTTCATCTGATAACCTATCATTTGGCATTATGAAACTATAACCGGAAATAGGTTGATTAGTAATGTAGGTAGCACGGACATATTCTCCGTCTGCCCATAATACGGCTACTTCTTTCAGTTTGCCGTTTTCGTAAATAATGTGTGTTTCAATGATTTGATAATTCATAGTATTAGATTTTAGGTTAATATTTCTATCTATTAATTCTTGCTGAAAAACTTGTTCAGCATAATCTTTTTCGCTTCTTAAATTTTCATAAGTATCATATAAATCTTCCGCTAAAAAACACTCCATTTCTTCTTCTGCCGTTTGCGGTTTGTGTTGGCAAATTTTACAGGAATTTTGATGCTTTATAAATTCTTGATAAGCTTCATCAATCTCTTTATCTATAACTTTTACAGTTCTCATAATTAAATGTGTTTTTGATTGTTAATTAATTCAACAAATAACCGGTAACGTTTTTTTAAATAAGGAATAGTATCAACTAATTTTCGGCCATACCAAACAGATGCGTGATCTCTATTTAACAAACTGCCAACCTGCTCCAATGTCACATATTCATTTTCATACAAATATTTTCCTATAATATGCCGAGCTTCTGACAATCTGCGAACTTTACTAATACTGCGCAATTCTACCAATAAAATATTGTTATTTGTCAAATCGTTATATTTTCTTAGCAAAAACAATAACTTTTCAGTTTTTGTAATCTTCTTTTTTTTAAATTTTTTTTTGATACTTTTTGTTTTTACGCTTGATTGCATTTTGTATTTTGTTAAAATAATATTCATATGTCCTTTCAATAGCTTTTTGCACTTCCGGGTGTGTTGCGCTACCAATCATATTACCGGATGCTACCGGCTTATTATATATCGTCCGTCCGAAAGGCTGATCTACGGCTATATACCATTTTCCACCTTCATACACTTTTCCTTTGATATATACAGTCTCGGAAAAATGAATAGGTGTTACATATACTTTTTTGTCCCAACAATATTTAAGAATCTTATTAAATTTTTCTGCATTCATAGTCCTGAATTTTAATAAGGTGCTTCATCTTCCGGAATGCCGTCAAACACCGTTCGTTCATCATCCAATTGTTTTTCTTCTTCGGCTACCTGTGCCATTAGCTCATCGATATTTGTTTCCGGTGTTTTTAGGAAAAACATTTCAACTGATTTTACTTTACCGTCTATATTGCGTTTTTTGATAATTCGTCCGGATTTATCGCGCATTTCTTTCGGGTTCAAATCATAGCCCTTGTATTTGCAATAAGCTTCCACCGCTTTTTTAAATTTGTTGGTGCCCATTTTACTGCGGGTTTCACGTCTGAAATCTTCATAAGCAACCGGACGTGGCACCAAGGTGTTCAACCTGCCGGATTGCTCGCTGAAATATACTTCCGCCCAATCTTTGAAAGCCGTTCCCATTTCGGCTATCAAATTACGCTTGCGAACATTTGCCATAGGCGGGTCTATCTTATCCGGTGTGCGCATAAAAAATTGAAGCGTTTGCGCCATAAAATTGTAAAAAGCATTCCACTCGGCTATGTCAAACTCCGTAAACAATTCCTTACCGCCAAAATCATCACTCACTTGGCGGGTTTCCAAATACTCGCCGTCCTTATTAAAATGGTAATAGTCTGAAAATACCGTAAATAAGATACGGCGAGCAGTGGACGGATCAAGGTTTTGTGGCGGATAGTTAGAAGTGCCACACATTTTGGGTGCCTTGTCAAATGGCAACTCAAACTGTGATTTATTCTTTTGGTTGATTTTCATTGACGAAGTTATGTCGCTGAAAAAGTATTGAAAATCAAAATACTGCGACATATCATCTACGAAAACATAATCCGTTTCTTCGCTCACGCCGTCATATATAAACTCGTTTTTGGTGGCGTTTTTGTTTCGTCCCGGAATATAGAAGCGGTTTTTCAATATGTATTGCAAATTCTCAAAGGTCAAAGACTTACCGCTACCTCCGTGGCTTTCTTCTACATCCGATATTTTATTGTCCATAGCAAAAACAAACCACGCTTTCTTTTTGGTTTTGTAACGGTGTAATAAATAACCGATAGCGAATATCTTATTGATCAGGTGTTGTTTTTGTTCCAAGACTTCTTCATCGTTGAGCAAAGGTCCGTCAATGGCAAACTTGTATTTTTGTTTATATTCTATCTGCTCCTTGCCGGATTTGGTTTGCAACCGCTCTTCCAACTCTTTGCGCCAATGGATACGGCTTGCATTAATCAAAAAATTGAAAAATTTATTGTCTTTTTTCAATATTTCAATATCCCAATCACCGTTGGCATCTTTAAAAATGCGAAAATGCGGGTTTTCTACAAAATTACGTTGCGTAACATTATGATCTAATATCTTGTCTTCCCACACAAAATTTTGGCTGTCATCCGGCTTAATTGTTATCAGTTTGTCGGCGGTTATCCGCAATACGAATTTCGGGAAATACCAATACTGATAATTTTTGCCGTGGTTGATGAAGTCTAATGTGCGGTAGGGTAGGCGCATCAGGTAATTTTCTTTCAGGTGCGGTGCCGTCATAATCAGGTCGAGCAGTTGCACCGGCAACATTTTGTTTTGCGCCCACTTGATCACATAATCGGCAATATCTTTTTCGTTGATTTTTTTCACGATATGCCCGGTTATGTGTATATAGATGAAATCGTCTGTTTGCGGTAGGCGGTAGCGTGCAAATCCGCTCATTGCCAAAAAATGCAAAAGCTGTGGCAAATGCAGGCGGTAACGTAGCGTTTTGGTTTTTGGTGAGATATATTCGCTCCAAAACTTCACCGGTAAGGCGTTGGTCAATATCTTGTCAAACCAACTGAAACGCTTACCGTATTTGTCCGGATGATAGAACTTACTGACAAAATCGGTAAAATCTTTCATCGGGTTGCCACGTCTGTCTTTTCGTTGCCGAAGTTCTTCCGGCAGGAATGCCGTTTTAACGTCGATATATTTAAAAGAGAGTTTGCGCGCTTGTATCAATCCGGTGTTGTCGATATCAGGCACATTGATGATTTCTTCCGCCATTTTAGACAATTTCTTATATAGCTGTTTGTCTAAATCAGCGGTTTCGCTATTGAGCCAAATCACGTTATAACCAAAGCTCGCCATATTGAGCGCATCTCTGTCACCTGACGCTATCAATATGCGATCGAGCTTTGGCGGTTCATTGTTTTTGTCTTTTTTCTTATCCGAAGTTTCTTGGTCAAAAGCCTGATCTTCTTCATATTGTTGCGTAATGATTTGAAAGCGTTCTTCCACCACGTCCAACCCAAACACAAAATCCTTCGGCTTGTCACCGGCATAGCGGAACCGGTCTTTTTTATACTTGGCCAGCGGTTGATATATCTTTTGCCACGTGCCAAAATCAAAGGCAAAAATCGGATAGTCATCGGTAGAATGAATTTGTAATACTTCTCCGTCTTTTTTTACAAACTCATAATATTCAATGCTTTTAAAGTGGTATTTGTCAGCCACTTCGTTGGTAAAACCCTTTCCTATAACTTTCAATTCCTTGTCCGAAAACTGATCCTTAAAAAAGAAATGATAATCACCGGGTTTTTCACCGGCTTTGGCTTTGCGTTTTTTATATTCCGGTTGCAGTTTCAATACGCGTCCGCCCCACGGAATTTGATAACGCGCTGCCAAACGTTTCAACGCTTCACCAAAATCAATACCTTCTTCATACATACATACATCAAACGCATTCTTTGGACGGTCCCAACTGCCCCAATCGTGCACATACCACACACCTTTTATTTCTTTTAGCGATGCTGATGCCGTTCGTTCGTCGCGTATTTTGAAATGCCTGCCTGTGCGTGCTTCCGTGTAATAGGATTGAATGATTTGCAATCCGCCGTTGGTTGCATCCAATATATCTTGTTTGATTTGGTCAAAGTTGATTTCTTTCATAGTCTATCCGGCTAATTGTTGAAGTTTTTGTTGGTAATATTTGGTGAGCTCTGCTTTGTCTTTCCAATCGGTGCGGATAACGCTTTCCAATTGTTTGGCAAGCAAAACCTTATACTTTTTTTTAAGTTTTTCTTTGAATATAGGTGTGAAAATACACTTCACATCTCGGTCAAATATAAACCGTTCCTTATGTGTGAGCTTTTGCAATCCGGTAAACTCATCGTGATATACATCATACCCTATATATTTTCCGTTGATACGGACATTTCCAAATTCGTCTATATTGAGTGTCATAATGTTGTAATTAAAAGGTGTTTTTTTATTTCTTCGTCTAACAGCTTAATAGCTGTAAAGTAATCAATGGTTGACGCAACTCGCACAGAAACCATTGTGCTTTTGTCTGTTATTTCGTTTTCTACATCCGAAATTCTTCTGTAATAAAGTTCTCTACGCTTTCTTTTCATCTGTCTTGCGTATTGTTCAAAAATCATAATCTTACATTGATAATATTCCTTGGCTGACAGCTTTTGCTATCAGACCGCTTTTTGTATATACACCGGCTTTTTCAAACAGGCGTTTTTTGTGATAGTTAAAAGTCGATACGGTGATATGAAGCATATCGGCTATGGTAGTATCTTTCATCTCTTGTAAGATGAAGTGTAGTATCTTAATTTCTTTACGGTTCAGCACGTTTCCGTCAATATCCACGCGCTTGGTGTCGAAATTAATAGAAATACAATCAGCACCGGTCAAAAAGTTTTCGCTTTCGGCTAATTTACCGTTGGCAAAGTCCGGTGTGCTGTCCAAGTCGCCATACATATAATATGTATAAAGTTCGAGTTGGCGCATTTCATTACCGGTGATAGCGGACAAAATCCGCATAGCGGCATTATCGCTGTGGTATTTTTGGCGCAATGCGTCCAAAACATAGTCCGGTAAGTCATTGAAGTAATGAATGGCACCGTTGCGAAACCAATACACCCGTTGGTGTGTGCGGTCGCCTACAAATTCAATGCTTTCGTCGTTGGGCAGAATGCCTGCCGGAATTTTTGGTTTCATAATTGTTGTTTTTAATGTTTATTTTTTTTGGAATAATTTCTCTTTTTCCGCTTCCAAGTCTTGAAGCTCTTGTAGTTTTCTTTGATAAGCTTCTAATATTGCCTTTTCTATAATAATATTATTACGAACTCCTGAAAATACGTGACGGATATAATCATCCGTGTATTCAAGCCCTTTTGTTTTAAGTAATTCTTTTGTTTTGACAATATAAAAAGGCAATACTTTTTTTATTCTATTTCGTTGACGTTTATTTATCATATAAAACTGCTATTTGTTTTTATAAAAAATGTTACTATCTTGTTACTGTTTTGATACGCAAATATAAGTCAGAAAGTTTGGATAACCAAATATTTTGACCATAAATTTTGTAAAAAACTTTATTTGTATGGATATTTCACAGAAAATCAGAGAGTTAATAGAGTATAAAAAATCGAATTTTTCACAATTTGGTAAGATTATTGGTAAATCTGATGTATCTGTTAGAAAAAATGCCACAGGCGCATCCAAACCAAACTTCGATATGTTATATTCAATTCTCAAAGCTTTCCCTGAAATATCTGCCGAATGGCTCCTACGTGATGAAGGTGAAATGCTTCGGAATATCTATCAAATAGACGATACGGATAATATGTATGTGCGTGAACGCCGAGCTATTTATAACAATGAATTGCAAAATGAACTGATAAACTGCCAAAAAAGGATCATAGAACTGCAAGATGAAGTGGCTACATTGCAAAAACAATTATTTGCAGAAAAACTGCAAAAACAAAATATTTTAAAAACAGATAAGTAAATATAAATTGAATTAGGTATGAAAAAAGTAGTTTTAATCTTGTTAATGATATGGAATTTAAGCATTTTTTCACAAGAAACAATCAATAAATACGAAATGTCATTTTTCAAAGACCTTCCAATAGAATTTGCAATCAAAGCAGGTTCATATAAAAATGAAAAAACTTTTAAATTCTATATAGAAGCCATTTCACAAGACAGCTATACAAATGATGTAGAATTAATAATTAAAAGTAAGAGTTTAGATAAATTTAAATCAAACCTACTATTATCACGTAAAAAATTCAAAGAATGGAAAGAAGTCTCTGAAAAAAATAATGTAAAAAAAGCTCTTAAAAATATAAAAGTAAAAAGAATGAATATAAATGCTCGTTTTAAAAAATACGGTGAATGGCATTATGATCATATGGTTGAGCCTATATTTAAATTTACAATTTTAAAAGGCAAACCTGTTCTTATAATTATGAATAAATTTAAATTAAAATCAAATAAAAATCAATTTATAACGAGCGATGGCTTTTATATAATTTTCACTAACGTTGATGAAATAAATGATTTTATATCAAAATTAGACAAATATAAAGCTATTAAAGTTTTATCTAAAATGAAATCTGAAAATACATTATTTAAAGACTAATTTTTTCGTTCCCGTCCCAAGTCCGTCCCAATTTTTTTATAAAAAATTGATAATGAATAAGATAAAAAATGAAATTATTTCCACCCGAGGTACAAAAAACCGTCCTGA
>Ga0256834_1000280_pt1 | contig 37530 bp, 52 predicted proteins | sample 4281140metaG_FD_190536 | JGI IMG/M metagenome (GOLD analysis project Ga0256834, IMG submission 190536) | Hydrothermal vent microbial communities from East Pacific Rise, Pacific Ocean - 4281-140 | ecosystem: Environmental > Aquatic > Marine > Hydrothermal vents | place: Pacific Ocean: East...
GTTTGTATAAGATTTGTGAGACCTAAAATCCGAAGGATTTTCGGTTTAAGCAAATCGGTTTGTTAGTATGTTTATCGTTTTGTTTCAAATCAAATTTAAGCATAAATTTTATACGGTGTTGGCATTAGTTTATTATTCTTTAAATAAACTTAAAAAAGATATGGTGTTTTCAATTTTAAGTTGAACACTTGGATTATCTATTGATTTATTGTCAAGTTTAAATGTATCAATAATACCTTGTGAAGCATTTTCGAAAGCTTTGGAATTTAATAATTTTTCACTTAATTTAAATACATATTCCTCTTCTTTTATATTTGTTTTATATGGAACTTTATATTTAATAGCATATTTTAATAGAAAATTTAAATTTTTATCATTTTTAATTAAATCATTAATAATTGAATTATCTATAACAGAACCAGCCCAATTTTGATTTTCAGCTTTATTGTGAGCATCTATGATTCCTCTACCATAAAGGCATCTAACAGAATAAGAACCTCCTTTTTTATTCTCACTATTTCCATTTACAAATCGTATTTTTCCTTTTATTATAGAACCTCTGACAGGGAAATTATAAGAGACTTGTTTTCTGTTGAATTCATAAGAGACTTTTATTAGTTCTTTGAGTGCTTCTATACTACATTCATTAGTCCAAAATACAATTGTATCAGAAATATTTATGCAATTTAATGTTGAATTTGAAACATCTGCCAATATTAGCCCAGACATTGGTTTTTCATAGTTACCTAAACTTAATGAAAATTCTATATCTCGAAAAACATGCCCCATTCTTCTAAATTAGTATTTCGTCTTCATTGTTTAAAATGAACTCCTTAAAACCTAAAAGGTCGAAATATGCCAAATAAACTTCTTTCATTTTTAGATTTTTAAAACCAGTGTTAAACTTGTTTAATAAATGGAATCGTGAACAGGTAAAAGCATTGGTGCTCCATCCGTATCTTTGTAAAATGTGTCATAACCATTAATCTGACTTATGTTTACATCAATAATTTGACCTGAATTTATTTTAACATTTATAGAACCGTCTTCATTTAGGGGAACTAAACCATAATTTTTATTCAATTCAAAACTGTCAATTAATGGTTTTTCATTAGCGTATGTTTTTGGTATGAGTTCTAAATCTTTTAAAGTCATAAAAGTTAAATTAATTGCTATGATTGTTAAAACTCCTTTGGTGTAAGTGTCGATTTTCATTTTTACTTATTTATAAAATTTATATTTTGTATTAATTAATGCCAACGGTTTAGGCTAGGAAAAGTTGCGATTGGTAAATCGTACTTAAGGGGGTAAAAACAACATGTACTAATCCTTTATTATATTTTTGCCTGATATTTCCCATAGAATAAGGCTTTTAACAAATATAGACAAAAAACCACATGTCCTAATAGATTGAATTACCTTAAATTTTGCTTAATTTATTTAAAGGATTGTTAAATGCCCTTTTAAAGTTTCTTTAATATTTTATTAAAAACTGTTTAAACTACTATTAAATAAGTGCTTAAAGGTATTTTAATAGTATTGATACCTTTTTAAGATTCAGAGTTAAATGCTTAATTTTAAATAGCAAACAACCATTTTTTATTTAGGGTAAATGAATAAAATGCAGTAGTTGGGTGTAGTGTTGGGTGTAGTTTTTGGGTGTAGTTTTGCTAAATAATGGCTATTTTTAGCTTAGGGTGTTTGTATTTATACATTGTTTTAGCTGTAAAATATAGGTACTTGTATAAGGGGTAAATGTAATTTAACTCATTGAATTTATGCGAATAATTGCCTTTACTAAAGCTAATGCTTTTATTCTTGATTTAAGTATATGTCGTTCTTGGTGATTTTTGTTTTGCGAAACTAATTTAACCCACTCTTCTCCTTTGTCACTATGTTGTATATATTTAACGGTGATATACTCTTCATCATCAGTTTCTACTGATAATAAGTACATTTCACCCCAAAATATATCATTTCCGATATCGTGTATTTGCTTATACATAATAATATCTCCACTTTTAAGCAAGGGGTACATGCTATCTCCAGTAACTTTTATAGCTCCATCGCACTTGGGTAAGTTGGGTATTGATATGTGATCTATTGGGTTTTGTGCCGAAACATCTTTAAATAATGGAACCAAACCAGCAACAGCTTCAATATCATACAATGGTATAAGTTGATTTCCATTGTTAATACGATCTGTTTTTAAAGTATAAACTCCTTGAGCTTCATTTACTTCTGTAATGTCTTTTATCATTTTTCCCTTACCAGTAAGAAGCCATTCAGCATTAATGTCAGGATAATACGCTAATATATTCGCATATTTATCAGTACTTATTTCTCTGCTTTTATCTAAAAAGCCATTAGATAAGCCTAAATCTTTATGAAACTTATATCGTGTAATACCTTTAAAATCAATATATTGTTTGATTCTATCTGTTATTTTCATACTAAACTTAGAATATATTTGTATAATATTAGAATATATTAGTATATTTGTACTGCAAAGAACAAAATACATGAGCGAAAATACAAAATTAAAAACAAGATGTCCTAAAAAAGACACTACAAGTACAAAAAAGGACATTTCATTATCTAAAAATTATATGTTTTCTGAAACTGAAGTTGCAAAACTAGCTAACTGTTCGGTTTCATACGTAAAGAAACTTAGATCAGGCGTAGTAGATACTAAAAGTAATCTTGCTCAAAGAGTCTTAGCTATAGATGAGTTAGCTAATAATAGTAAATCTATCCTAATACAAGAAATAGAACGAATAGTAAAACTATAAGTATGATTTACCTAGGAAGTACATTATGTTTAGAATACAGTGAACTTGTACCTGTTGTTATGAATAGAGATAATTTCTATCATCATAGGGGTAATGGTAATTTAACAGCTCATGGAGTGGGGGGTAACGGAAGAAAAGTATTGATTGAATATGAGTCAATGCCTAGTAAATACAAGGAAGCTACTAAAGAATACTATGGATGCCCTTATATATATGCATCAAAACAACCAATTTTACAAAGTTTAGAGTTTGATACTAAAGCTCAGGACTTCTATCATAAATATACGCTTCCAAATGGTATTAAGTTACCAAGTTCAAACTATAATTTAAATGGTAAGGCTCAAATTAACTATGTACAACGCTATACAGAGTGTGCTACTTGGTTAAATATGCTAATTAGATTGGTAAATGATAAGGCCGCTTTAAAGCGTGAATTGAATATATCAATTGGTAAGTTTTGGGAAACAGCTTGCGATATGATTAAAACTAAGAAAGTAAGCTTACCAGCAACTCCTAAACGTTTAAAGATTAAGATTAAATACTATCAAATGGGCGGTTATGAAGCCCTTATAGAAAAACACAAGTTTGGTAACAGTTATAGTAAAAAGGTTGTTGGGGAAGTTGCTGAAGCTTTATTAAAAGAACTATTATCATTAAGAAATAAACACGCTGATACCACGATAGCTTCAGAATATAATAAATGGGCTATTTCTGAGGGGTTAAAGCCCATAACCCCTGAAGCTGTTGGGTACTGGCGTAAAAAGTGGCATAACGAGCTTATTTTAGAGCGTGAAGGTATGGGTAAAACATATACTAAGCTATCTAAACAAGGTAAACGTAAACGCCCATCTGCACCGCTATTACTAATTAATTCAGATGACAATGTTTTGGATTTATACTTTAGAGCTAATGGCAATGATTGGCACAGGCCAGTATTGTATGTAGTTATTGATGCTTTCAATGATTATATTTTAGGTTACGCAATGGGAGCAAGTGTTACTAAGGAATTAGTAAAAGAAGCTTATAGAAATGCCAATAGGCATGTAATGGAATTAACAGGAGATTCTTACTGCTGGCAACAATTACAAACCGATAGATGGGGTATTAGTGGTAAAAACACTACAGAACTTGAGCATTTTTATAACAGTATGGGAACATTTACGCCAGCTGGATTAAAAAACTCTCAAGCTAAATATGTTGAACGTTCTTTCGGTACAGTTTGGCATACAATGCTTAAAAAATTATTTCCAAATAACTATAGTGGCCATAACCTTACAGCAAAGCAAAAATTAAATCCTGACAACCTCAAACCAACTTATTTTCCTTCAATTGATGATGCTCCAGAGCAAGTAGATCTATTTATACAGGCTATGCGCCAAACAAAGCGTAAAAATTGCGAATTAACTCGCCAACAGGAGTGGGTAAAAGCATTTACTGAAAGCGAAAAATCACAAAGTAAACTGTTGTCTCCTGAAATGAGATTACAAATATTTGGTAAACGACACAGCTACACTAATAAAATTACATCATCAGGTGTAACGCCAATATTATTGGGTGAAAAGCGAATATATGAATTATCTCAAGATACCATTTTTGAGCATATAGACAGAAAAGTACAAGTAATTTATGATGATCATGATTTATCTACGGTTTTAATTACTGATGGTAAAGGTTTACGCTTCTTAGCTAATGAATATAAGTTATTGCCTAGTGCTATTGCAGATTATGAAGAAGGAGATAAAGCTAGAATTAATCATTTACTACAAGAAAAGAAAATAGTACTACCAAAAATACAACACTTAATAGAAAGCCGTAAAGAAGTACTTCAACGTGCTAAAATTGATGCGGAAAGTAGATTGAAAGCTGGAGTATTAGTAAAAGAAATTACTCATAAAGATCAAATGCTTATTACAGCAGCTAATAATGGAGCTTCCATTGAAATTGAGCCTGAAAGTGATGAGGAGATAGATATTTATAAGTCAATATTAAATAGAAATTAATTAAAACAAGTAACAAAATGAATGAAAATCAACAAATTTCAGATGCATTAAAAATGCAAATTACAAATGATTTAAGGCAGTATGTAGCTAATGTAGCTGGAGGTAGTGCCAATAAAGCAAGTAAGCTGTTAAAAAACATTAGTAACGGTTACATTAGTTTAGTATTAAATGAGAAATGGGAAAGCATAAGTGATGATGCTTGGCGTAATTTACAAAAACAAGTTAGTAAAAAAGATGAGTGGGTTATTGTTGAAACTAGAGGTTATAAGTTTTTAAGCCAATTGTTTGTAGATGCTCGTTTACACTCAAATACGTTTGGTATTATAGGTAAAACTGGCTATGGTAAAACCGAGACGGCTAAACTAGTTTTAGAAGAAAATGTTTTTGTAGTAAAGGCAAATGAATATTTTACAAGTCGTGATTTCTTAGAAGAAATATTACGCTTAATGGGTAAAAATGGCGCTGGATATTCTATTGCAGGAATGATGAAGCAAATAATAACTAACCTATTAAAACTTCAAAATCCATTAATAATAATTGATGAAGCAGATAAGTTGAACGATAAGGTGTTGTACTTCTTTATTTCATTGTACAATGCTTTAGAAGGAAAATGTGGCCTAATAATTATTGCAACTCCATATTTAAAGAAAAAAATTGATGATGGCTTAATGCGAAATAAGAAAGGCTATGCTGAAATATACTCTCGTATTGGTAGAAACTTCCTAGAAGTTCCAAAACCTTCTAAAAACGATATAACTGCAATTGTACAGGCAAATGGTATCACTGATCCGCAAACTATAAATAGTATTTACAACAGTTGTGGTGATGATTTACGTAGTGTTAAGCTTTTGGTACACGCTAACTTAAAAGCATCCGCATAATGCCAGTTTTAACACATATAGCCAAAGTAAAAAACGAAAACTTAACAGTAAAAAATAAAGTGCAAAATACACTTGGTTGGAGCAGTATAGAATATGCTGAGTTTCAAGAGAAAATGGGCTTAGACTATTTAATGGAAGAGTTAGAAGGATGTTTAGACTATGTCAATTTAATAGCTAAAGAGAAACTATTTTGGAGCTGGTGGATTAACCATTGGGTGAAGCGTGATATTGCATTTTTAGCTGATGCTTATGGATTAAATGAACGTTGGTGTAGAAAGCTATATATAGCAAGAAACAACCCTAATTCAGCTTATTTTAACTTAAGTATGAGCTTAATGAAACAAAGCTATGCTGTTATGATTGGAGAGCTTATAAAAGAAATCCATAATGATTGAAATTGTTACAACTTCAGTAGTAATAGCGTATGATATAAGCTTGGATGATATAAGAGGTGAAAGTCGTAAAAAGCCGTTACCTGAAGCTCGTAGAATGATAGCTTTTTTATTATTTAAAAGCAGATTTAAACAAACAGAAATTGCAAATAAAATTAATTGCAGTAGATCATTAATTAGTAGAGCAGTTGAAAAACATTTATTTGAGCTTACTCATTATGAAGATGTTGCAAAAAAATACTTAAAAACAAAACGAATTATGAAAATCAATTTAGAGACAAGAATTAAACAATTAGAAAACTGGTTAACTGAAAATCCTGAAGCAGATTGGATTTTAAGACATGATAAAATTAAAGAGTTAGCAGATTTAAATGAAGAATTATCAGAATTATCAATTAATTAAAAATAAAAATATGAACGTAGTAAATTTTAAAGCAAAAGACCAAGTTTGGCAAGATGAATCAGGTACTAATATACCTTACAACCGAATTAACAAAGTAGAACGTTTAATGGAGCGTTCAAGTGCTAAAATACTAAGAGAAGCTTTAGCTATAAATGCGAAGTTAGTTGCTTTTAGAGATACCATTAGTGATTTATCAATGGAGGCTTACGATGCTTTTATGGCATCTAAAAAGTCGTCTAAAAAAACAAAAGGGAATTTCACATGGTTTAATTTTAATAGAACTATAAAAATTGAAGTAAGCATTAGTGAGCCTATTAAGTTTGATGATCTTACAATTGAAGCTGCTAAGAGTAAGTTTTATGCCTTTTTAGAAAAGAATGTTACCAGTAGTAATGATTTTGTAAAACCAATGATACTTGATGCCTTTCAAACACAAAGAAATGCTAAGCTAGATACTAATAGAGTGCTTAGTTTGGTACGTCATGAAGCTAAAATAAACAGTCCGTTATTTAGTGAAGCTGTAAAGCTTATTCAGCAGGCTATCAGAAGACCTAAAAGTAAAACATACTACAGAGTTTGGGTAAAAGATGAAGCTGGCCAATACAAAAATATTGAGTTAAATCTTTCAAGCTTATAATAGAATGAGTGTAGATATAAAAAAACTATCTGACGAGGAATTATCTGTAAATGGTAAGCGAGTATATAAAGATAGTAACGATAAGTGGGTAGGGCAAAACCTAAACAATATTGAGTCTAAGGCAGCCAATGAATATATAGCATCATTAGAACGCTATAATGATAAGAAAAATGAACTGAATGAAAGTACTAGGAGTTAAACAATTTCACCAAAAAACCTTTAAGCTTTTAGCACTAAAAGCAAGTAAGTTTAAAGGTATTTTAGGGAAAGTTCCTAAGTATTTTACAGCTGTAATTTACGGCTTTAGCGGTAATGGCAAAACAGAGTTTAGCATTACACTGGCAAAAGAGCTATCCCAATTTGGGAAAGTATTATGGCTCTCCTACGAACAGCGACACGGATATGATTTGCAAACAGCAACCAAAAGAAATGAAATGCAAGAAAACTCAGGTAAGTTTTTAGTAGCAGATCCTTTAGAGAATATTGAGGAAGGCACAAGCTTAATAGCTGATTTAGATAACTATTTAAGTTCAAGAGGTAGTGCAGATTATGTGTTTATTGATAGCCTTGATTATACAGGTTTTACAATGGCAGATTATAAATATTTGAAAAATAAATACTTTGGTAAAAAAGGCTTCATTTTCATAGCACACTCAACAAAAAATGGCATTCCAAATAAGGCAGTTACAAGAGATATCATTTTTGATGGTGGTATGGGCTTATTTGTAAAAGATTTTATTGCCTTTCCTGATAAAAATAGATTTGGAGGTTTTGAGCCGTATGTCGTATTTGAAGAGCAGGCAAAAGAACGAAACCCTTTGTTTTTTACGAAAAGGGTAGCAGCTAAAAAACCCAATAACAAACCAAAGGTAACTGTTAAAAGCACACCTGAAGAGTAGGGGTTATTTGCAATAAACTAGCTGAAAGTATAGGGGTAGCTGCAATAAAAACAAGTTAAAACACTAATAATAAACAAGTTAACAAAAATGACACCAAAACAAGTAAAATATGTTAGACAAATTTTAACAAAGGAAGGCATTTCTTATATGGAAAATGACCTAGCACAAGAGTTTAGTAATAACAGAACTCGTGATATTTCTAAATTAACACATCTTGAAACACAAAACTTAATTCACTCATTTGTAGATAAATCTCCAAAAGATAAAATGCAGGGTAAAATTATGAGTATGGCTCATGAAATGCGCTGGGAACTTCCAAATGGTAAAATAGATTTAAAACGATTAGATGCTTGGTGTATAAAGCACACACCATTTCATAAGCCATTTGATAGGCTTACAGTAAAGGAACTACCTAAAGTGGTTGGAATATTTGAAAAGGTGTATAAAAGTTATTTAAAAGCTATTTAAATGCCAATGGATGAATTTACAGGGCTGTGGTATCCTGCTACTAAAATTAAAACTTCAAATGCAGCGAAAAAATGCATGTGCAGCCATAAACACAATAGTATTGAAGTAAGTAGCAATAAATGTAATAATTGTGATAAACCTTTAAATGAAAAATAATGAAAACTAAAAAACATCCAATACTAGATTTAATAGTTAATGAAAATGGCACTTTATTAATTTTCAAAGGTAAAGAGCTTTCTATTAAAACATATAAGCCTAGCCGATACAATTACATTATTAAGCAAGTAAATTTCGGCGGCAGAACACAAGGAGTTGCAAAACTTGTATGTGAAACTTGGAATGGTATGCGTGATGACTTTTCTCAATCTCTTCACAGAAAAGATAAAGATCCTTCTAATGATCACTACACCAATTTATATTGGGATATAAGAGGTAAAGTAAGAACGATACGAACAAAACGTAATAAGCTATCTCAAATTAAAAAATCAGAGCTACCAACAATTATTAAAAGAATAGTAGCTGGAGAAACACTTAAAAATATTGCAAATAATTACAATACCAGCGATATGTCTATTTCTCGTATAAAAAAACGATTTGTAACTGATCCTAAAATGAAACTTAAAGAAGCTGTAATGGCTGCAAAAAATAAATACCAGCGTTCACAAGCTTATGCTAATTACTTAGGGTTTAAAACTCAATCTGAAGCCATTTCTAATTATGGGAAATATAAGTTTCAATTACTAATAAATAAAATAGCAATAACATTATGAGACAAATAGCAGCACAGGCCTATTTAAGAGGTTTTATAGTTGGAGTATTATTAAGTGCAATATTAGGCGGAATGGTAATTATAATATTATTAATAAGTATATCAAACACTTTAGATGAAAAAACTAACATACATAGAATACAAGAAATTGAAACGAGCAAATAAGATTATTAAAAATGCAAAAATACTACTAATAATCACCTTTTTTTTAATGTTAATAAAAGCTTTAAATGGATAAGATAACACTCGTATTAAATACCGATGAGCTTAAAGTAGTAAATGGCATTTGGCAATTAGTTACTAAACAAAATTTAAACACCCCTGAGTTAAAGTTAATGTACGATATAACTTCAAAATTAGCTGTAAAGTTTAAACAAAAATATATTGAAAAGGAGTTTGTTGATGGTAATTTTAAAATGAAGTTAACGTATGCAGAATCTTACTTTTTAAACAAAACATTAAACTACTATGCACAAGGGATGGATTTTGAAGAAAACCCTTATAAATGGAATGTAATACTGAAACAAATAAACTTTTTAACTCAAAAATTAGTATGAATACTTACTTAATAATATTTAAAACATCAGGTAAAAAGTTATTGTTTAAATACAATTTAAACGGCTTTTTAATAGCGTTTAAAACTGATTTGGTAATGACTAAAGAGGGAGTTGACTATTTATGTAAACACTTTCCTTTTGAATTGGATCAGTTACAATTTTTTAGAACACATAAAGAATTTAGAGTTGAAGAAGTAAAACAAGATCTCAGCTTTCAAACATTTTGGAATACCTATAAACATAAGGTTGGAAATAAACCAAGAGCTGAGAAGCTTTGGAATGCGCTTAGTGAAACCGATAAAGCAAAAGCAATTAGTTATATAGCTACCTATAACAATCATTTACTAAACAACCAGGGAATTCAAAAATTATATCCTGAAACATATCTAAACCAAAAAAGATTTGATAATGAGTGATATTAGTTCAGCAATTAAAACGATTGAAACTAAAATACACGGTTTAAAAATTGAACTAAAAATATGGAATGATCCTCGTAATTTTTCACAAAGAATAATAGATGAAGTTACTATTGAGATTAAGGAACATAAAACCGCTTTAAAAGTATTAAAAAATGACACACAAACTAAAAATAACACCTGAATACTTTATTCCAGCTGCTGCTGGTAACAAAGCATTTGAAGTACGTATAAATGATCGTAATTATCAATTAAATGACAAGCTTATACTTCAAGAGTGGAATGGAACTGATTATACTAAAAAGGAAATACACTGTTATATCACCTATATATTTTTAGGTGGTAAATATGGTTTAGAGGCAGGTTACTGCGTGTTAGGAACTAGAATTATAAATGTAATTATACCAAAAAAACAACAATGGGAAATAACCAAATAAAACGATGTGCAAAAGGATTGCACCAGTATAAAGTACAAATACTAACTGATTTAGGAGGCATTAAATATAAAGTATTTACTTGTGTTTTTTGTATGAAGCAAATTAAAAAACTAATAAAAAATGAATAATCAACAGTTAGCAGATAAGTGGATTGCTGAAATGCAAGAGGCAGGATTATCTTATAATCAAATGGCTGATGTTATTCAGCTGGCACGACAAAAGTTTAACGTATTAAGAACTACTTGCGAATGTGGGAACCAACATCCATTAGTAGCCGAATTTGGTAAGTGCGGTTCTTGCTATACTAAAATACTTGGAGAAGATCCAACGTATAGTTAACATTGTTTTTAACGCACCGTATATGGCAATGTAAGCCAAACAAAAATCTTTAATTGGAATATAAACTTGACTGGCTTATTTGCTATATACATTGTTAGCAATTGGGCGGTTTTAAAAACTGAAATTATGAATGCAATACAAGTATTAGAAAAAACAACAGACTATGCTAAAAAGTACAGAATTGAAGCACAGCAATCTCTTGAAAGAAATAAACATATGAACCAAATAGAAGGTGGTGAAAAAGTGCAACAAAGAATTATTGATGCTGTGCTGGTTGATTTTATAAACTACATTGGAATGAAATACGGTATTGATTACGGAATTTATACAAAGGACTTGATGTAGCCTTGTTGCTAACTTAATAGTATAAAAGCTGTATGAATAAATATAAAAATAGTTTAATAATTAAAAACAAGTAAAATGGAAAACAATAGTGTAGTATTAAAAATTGAAGATTACAATTACTTAAGGGATTTTGAAAAAAACATTGTAAATGGTAAGGTGTTTGTGTATTCTAGTTGTTTTGGTTGGGGTGGACATTCTGAAACTAAACAATATTATACAAAAAATAAAGTAGTTACCGAGTTAGCAAACAATAATAAAAGTTTAGAAAAAGAAATTGATAAATTAAAAGTAGAAATAATAGAACTTAAAAATAAAAAAGATTTACAACCAAAAACAACTATTGAAGACATAAAGGAAATGAGCCTAATACAATTTTTAAGATGGAGAAGAAGTTAATATAGCTTTTATACATAGTTGGTGTTTTGTTTTAGGACAATTTAATTGTTGACAGAAAATAAGACACTAACTATAAGAAAACAACAGTTAGCATAAACTTTAACGGTAATACGCTAAAATAAACTGCAACTATCCAATTAAAAAATGGTGTAGCGTAGCGAAATCTTTTTTATTGGTGGTTGGCATTAGTATGACGCAGGTGGTAACACCGAGTAATATTAATTCACTAAACTTTCTTAAAATTGTTGTTGCTAATACCATTTAACCTGAATTATAAAACAATTTTTATACAAATAAAAACAACATGTACCAAAATAAAAATTAATTTGTATATTTGTCGTGACCAACCGTTTTTGGAGAAATCTGAAAACAATTAATTACGATAAGAGTTCACCCAAGGTGAGCAGTTCCGAAAGGGCTGTACTTCCGTCCAAAAAACGGTTGGTCACACCTAAAGGTGGACTCGCATACAAAATTTTCAAATATGACCAATAAGAAAATGAGTACACAAATGGCGTTTAAATTTAACGCTACAAGTCAAGAGGTTCGCAGTCTAATAATAGACAGTGAGCCTTTTTTTGTTGCAAAAGATATTTGTGACATACTTGGTTTGTCAAATTCAAGAATTGCAACAGCTAATCTTGATTCTGATGAGAAAGCTGACGTAAGTTTAACTTACAGCAGCTCAAATGGAACTACACAAAATCGTAAAACTAAAGTAGTTAGTGAAAGTGGTTTATATGCCTTAATTCTTAAATCAAGAAAGCCACAAGCTCGTGCTTTTAGAAAATGGGTAACCAGTGAAGTTTTACCAACTATTCGTAAAAAAGGGTATTATGGTATTATAAATAAACCTAGTAATTTTATAGATATACGAGATGTGCCATTTACCAAACAGCAATTTAACGGTTTTAACATACGTGTAATAGAGTATAAAAACCAAAATTGGTATAGCTTGGTAGATATACACCGTTGTATAGGTTCTCAAACCTGTATTACACAAGCTGCTAAAAAACTAAATACTAAAAAACCGTTGGCTAAAAAAATATGGTTGTTTGGTGCAACACAACCAGCTTGGTACACTACAAAGTTAGGTTTTAAGCTTATAATTAGTGGTAGTAGAGTATTTGCAATTAGTAATCAATTAAAATTAAATTAAGCTATGAGTACTATTAAACAAACCGCAAAGCAAGTAGAAGTATTTTTTAACAATACTATTACTAAAGAAGAATTTTCACAGTATATGCGCCAATTTTTACATGTAGTTGTTTTAAACCAATTACAAGCAGAAGAAAACACTAATAATGCCACTATAGAAAGCGGTTACTATTGGTTAACCCAGTTTATAGAACAAATAGACCCAATGCTTCAAAAAGAAATTTAAACCCGTTAAAACAGCATTAATTAGTTTGTTTTAACTATTTTTAACTTAAAATTAAACATTATGAAAAAAACAATTTTAACAATCGTATTAGTACTAATAACAATTATTTCGTGTAGTAAAGATTGTGATTATGTTAGGGATCACGAACTTATTAAAAGTTTAACAGATCAAATAGATGTGTTAGAAACTAAAATTAACAATACAACGCTTCAGACAGTTAAAGAAATTTACAGAAAGCAAATTGAAACTTTAAAAGAAGAGTTAGATGTTGCCGTTGTTGGTGAATGTATTTAAAAGCAACCATAGTAATAAATGGCTCTAATATGGTATATACTAAAAATTAACTATATTTACACTTCTCAAGGTAATTAAATAAACCGAAGCCAACGTAAAAACCCTCTTTATTGAGGGTTTTTTGTTGCATAACTTTTTTTTAGTATTGGTATGGCATTTGTTAATTTTGTTTTTATCTAAATGCAAAGAGGCAAACAAAAATTATACAATCCCATTGTACCCAAGTCGGTTACTGCAACTGGTGAAAAAGGCAAACGAAATAAAAGCATAGAGGCTCGTAGAGATGCAATGGCGCATCGTTATTATTTTCACGCTACCATTAACCGTTATAGATACGATGATTGTTTAGTAAATCTATCTACCGAGTTCTTTTTACAGCCTGATACTATTGTAAACGAATTGCAATTACGTTTAGACCTTATCAATAATTTAGCAACTAATCAAACTACCACTTCAGAGCTTCGTAAAAAATACCCTTTTTATAACTGGGTATCTAAACTGCTGTAGCTTCGTGGTAAGCAGTTTTAAAACTTGTACTGTTTACTTTGTAGGCATCAGGGCGTTGCTCTTCCAAATTATTAATTCGTGCTAAAGGATTGAATTCAGCAGTTCGCCAACCTTGAAATTTTGAATATAACTTATCAACTGTATCTAAATATTCTAAACTTTTTAAACGGTCAGCTTCAGCAGTTATATTGCTTGTATTTCCTGTAAAATCAAAGCATAACTTAATTGTTACAATAGCATTAACCAATTGTAAAGTGTTGTTAATATTTTCAGATTGCGGCACCTGTATAGTAACCAATGCTGCTGGAAACACTACTGGCGGTCTGTCATAATTCATTTGTCCTTTATCCCAATCTACCCAAGGTATTTCAGGAAAATCAACCGCCATTTTTTTTACAATCTCATTAAATATATTTTTCATAATTACTCGGTGTTAAAATTTCGTGTTAAACGATCTATTAAAATGGCATTTAAAAATTTGCTATGCCCCATATATTGCCTTTTTGGCATTCTATAATTTACATTCCTTGTGTGCGATTTTACTTTTACACTTCTACCAGTTCCCATAAAATTACTATTGGTAAATGAGCGTACTTTAAATGCTCCCTTTACTTGCCCACCTGTGTTATGAATTTTCGCATACGGCACTTTAGTACTTCCAGCAGTTACGGTAACTAAAGATGGTTTAACTGTTGAAGGTCTAATAGAGCGCATTAAAATTCCTGCAGCTGTTAATATGCGCCCTTTACCTCTTGTTTTTTTAGCTGCATATTTAGGTTTTAATGGTTTCCAAGGTTTTTTATCCCATTCTTGTGTTTTAAATCTATCCTGAAAAAATTCAACAGCAGTTTCAGCAACAATATTTGGCACAGCTACATCAAACTTATGATCAAACTTTTCAAACCAGTTATTAATATTTTGCTCGTTATTATTCATTTATTCTTTTTTAACTATCTTTGTTTAAGTTATTTGAGTTAGTGAGGTTTGGCAAGCTCTAGCGGAGTAAGAGAGCTAAACTGTCTTTAAAGAGCGTTACTCATTTAATTAACTCCGCATTTAAACCCTGGTCTATTAGGCTAGGGTTTATTTTTTACTAAAAACCAACAATCCTCTTCTAAACTTTGTGATTACTTTTTTACTTTCTCTAAGTGTAAACCAAGTACTTAGTTTAAGTTTACCTTTACTAATATCTCCAATAGTAATAACGGTTTTATCGTTGTAAATCTTAATGTAAACTATGTCTTCTAACTCCTTACCATTTAACCAAACTTCATCAGGTGTATTTAAAGCTTCTTGCATAGCAGCTAGTAATTTAATTCTATCTTTCTTTTTGCCAACAGTATGCCTGTTAAAGTTTTTTTGATCAACAATTAAAGGCCGTTTGTTATAATCTCTTACAACAGGGTTGCTATTAAACAGTTCTAATTTTTTATAAAAATCAGTTGCCAAAGTATTTGTAATAGGCATTTTTGCCGTTGCCGCATTTTTAATGTTGCTGTATTGCAACAAATTAAAATCTGCTGCTCCTAGGCTATTTAATAAAGATGAGGCCATAGTAGGCAGTTTATGTATGTATTGCTGGTTGGCTGTAAATATTTGACCAATTGCTCCACGATTAACACCCCAACCTTGCGCTTTTTCTTTTGCAAATGCTGGACTTGCCAAATATGCATCTACTTTAGCTCTATCTGCTGCCAATTTAGAAGGGTTAAATTCGTGACGCAATCTTGGTACAATATAGCATCTACAGTTCCATCCGTTTGGTGGGAATAGTTTTGCCCAGCGTGGATCATTGGCTGGTAATATTACCCCTTCTAACAATTGATGTGATTGCCTAACGTGGCCATCACCAGCTGTAGTGTATTTCCAATACGGAAAAACATCAACTTGAGCCATTAAACGGTGATAGGTTGCTGCTGACTCTCCTGTTAATATTGCGGTATTATATTCAGTTAATAACCAATCTTTATTAAATATTTCAACTTGCGCTTTTGCCAATCTGTAAAACTCATCATAACTTTTGGATTTCCTAAATAACTCATTTAATAGCTGTGCTTCAGCTAAATTCTTAGCACCAGCAAATTTGAAAATGTTTTGCTCAAATGCTGTAAGCAACACAGGATCATCAATTCCATATTCAAAGCTTGGTGCATAGTTTAAGGCAATAAAATCTTTATCCCAACCCTTTTTAAAGCCTTTTAATAAGGTTTTAACAGTATAATTAAACAAGTCAAAGTCAAAATGAGCTTTCCCTTTCGCTTCATACATTCGCTTTATAAATAAGTCGTTATTAAAACTAGTATCTAAAGTTAGTTTAATTGTGTGGTGATTTCCACAAGTCGCCCCAATCGTCTCCGTTGGGGCGGATTGAAAAAGCTTTATAAATTGTTTCCAGTATTTAGCAACTAATTTTACTTCTTTCTCTTCAATATCATCATTTTTCTTACTAGGCTTAGCTTCTTTTTTAGCAGCTTTTTTTTCGGACTGTTTTTGCCCTGGTACTTCAAGTTCAGTTTCCGTTGTTTTAGAGGCTTCCAGCTTGGCATTCTTTAAAGCTTCGTAATTTTCAGGCTTTGGAACTCCATAGGTTTCATACCAAAAATCATCATCAATAGGAAGGTTTAAATCAGTTACCATAGATTTGTGCAACTCAAAGCTTTCCTTCGTAGTTAGTTTCGTTTCTTCACCTTGAATAATGAAGCTTCCACCTTGCGTATTAAAACCGTGAGCTTCCAATATTTTAATAAAACGACTGTTTAATGTTTTACGAACAAAATTAATATCACTTTCGTGCTTGTTATTATCTTGATCGCTGTGCGTTTGCGATTGTGAATAACCACTTGAGTCGCTACTTTCAACAGTTTCAGTAGTTCCTAGCAAGGCTTTACTTATCTCTTTGTTTAAGAACTTTAAAAAGTCAGGATGAATAGTTGTGTTTGCACCATTACTCTCCAGTATATTAACTGTAGTTCCATCAGGTCTAATAATAACACCACCAGCACCAATATCTAAGGAGGTTTGCAATTTTACTCTTTGTGCTTCATCAAAACCATCCCAAGTAGCATCAATAATTGGTCTTCCAAAAACTTGTACAAACATAGCGTAATCACCAAGTCCACCACGTTTTAAAATAGCATATTGCGCTGCAGAAACTAACAAACCTAAATCTTTAATCTCGCCAACTTCCATTACTGTTTTAGCATAAATACCTTCTCTAATATTTACACCTTCATCCGTTGTATAGTCAAATGCCACAATGCCAGTTTCAGGCCTATAATTTAAGCGAGGTAATAAGTTTGCTGTTACTTCCCATTTTTCATTATGACCTTTAAAAAACTGTGGCTCTAATATAGAATATCCCCAAAACTTAGAATTTACAATTTCTTTTACAATGGTTTCAAATCCAATAGAATCAATTAACTCATTAATTTCATCAACAGCTTCACCATCTTTATTTATAAATTGCCAGTTTGCGGTGGTGGCAGCATCAATACGTTTGCCTGTAACAGCAATTACATGTCCATCTTGAACTACATCAGCATATAAATCATACAACAAACTTCTTCTTGGATGTCTAGCTTCCGCATTTTGCACAGCACTTCTCCAATTAGGAATATCTTGTGTTGTCCTGTTTACTGGTCTAACTTCAATTTTTTGTATTACAATACTGTTTGGCGCACCAGCAGGAGCTTTCACATTTTTACTATCTTTATTTTTTTTCATTAATAAGCTTTTAAAAGGTTTTTAATAAGATGTTTCTCTTTTCGCATCGCTTGAAACGTGAAATAAAGTATCTTTAGTTTCATCGGTATTTAATGGCCAACCATCAGGCACTATTTTACCATTTTGTATTTTGCCAAGATTTGCAATAGCTTGTTTGTAACGGCTTTCTCTAAACTCCATATCCGCATTTGCATTTGCTAAGGTTATAAAATGCCACGTAGCCATATCCTTTAACCACATTAATAAAGTTTTATCTCTACTGCTACCTGTTTCTCCAAAAATAGTTGCAATATCGTATCGGCTTAAATAGCCTTTTGCTTCTCCTTCAGCAGCTGCAATAGCTTCTGCCATTAGTTCAGCATCGCCTCGGCTAATAACAGTAATTTGTTCAGTATATAAATGTGTTTTTAAATCGGCTTCTAATAACATAATTAATAGTATTTATTTGATTGGTTTCTATTTCCTTTGCGAGTTTCAATTTTACCAGCATCGGCACTTGTTTTACTATCGATAATCCACTTAGCACCCTCAACAGCATCAGGAGCATCATCATTGGCTTTACTTTTAGGACTTAATGCTAAAAATTGTCCTTCCGTATTTACCATGTGATCTGTGTCTTTTATTTTTTCATTAAATATAAGTTTGCCCATACGGTTTAATGGCTCTAAGCTACTTTCGATTCTATGAAATTTATCAGGCTTTTTACGTTCATCAGCTTTTGGGTGAATTGATATTCCGTGGCGTTTATTAGCTGCTACTATTTCTAATTTAATAGGATCATCAATCCAAGGCCATTCAATCATATAGTACACAGGCAATTTTTTACCAAACTCTTTCTCAATTTCATAATTCCAGTCGAGCATTTCAGCTGTGGTAACTTGCCCACAATACATATTTAAAACGTGGTACTCATCTTTCCAACGTCCTAATAAGCAAGTAGCTTTGTAATCTCCTTTTTTCTTGTACGATGGATCTGTGTAAGCAACTAAAAATTTGTACTGGTTAATTGGTTTCATTTTACTGTACACCAATTTTTTAAATACTTTACCATTTACAATAGGTGTATTGAAATATTCTTTTTGTTGTGAAGCCCAACTAATTTTACTTAAAGCTCTGTCAATTAACTCTTCCGTGTTTTTTTGAGGCCAAGTACTTTCACCATCTTTATTTCTAATGTTTACAATCTCGTATTTATCAGCCATTTTCATAGCGTTTTTAATACAACAATGTTCTGCTATAATGTTTCCACAAAATATAATTAACATAGGCTTAGAGATGGAACGAGTTGCATAAACAGCTTGCTCAAACCATTCCCATTTCTGATCAACAATATCAGGGTTACGGCAATCAACATCTGTATCAAAATCATCCATTAAAACAACATCAGGCCGTACTTCCTCGTTCCTAGATCCCCTAGGTGATTGCCCAGCACCAATTGCAACAAAAGAGCATCCACCTTTAGTTATAAATGCTTTCTCTTCCCAATCGCCATAAGTAGCTTGTTTGCCATAGTCATTTATAATTCGCTGGTTACTTTCAAAGTTAATTTTATAAGGCTTTAGTAATTTAATAGCACTATCAGCATTGGCAGAAATTAATAGAACTGATCGCTTTTTTTTGGTTAAAGCTAGTTTTATAACTTCCATCATTGTACGAGCTGACTTTGCCAGTTCCCTGCTCCAAGGTCTTACTTCGTACCATTCAGGATTATTCATAACTCTGTTAGTACTTCTAATATGAAAGGTAGCAGGATTTGAAGAGTAATAATTTGGAAAGTAATATTTAAACCACGCTTCGTGGTTGGCTTCTAAGCGTTTAATACGTTTTAATTTTGCTTCTTGAGTTTCTGCCAAATCAACAACAGTAGAACGTTGTAAATCTTTAACGTACTTATCCCAAAATGCAACGGCTTTATTATCACTTGCTATGCTCATTATAATTTACTTTTTACAAAACCATCAACATAAACACTTAGTTCTTGCGCCTTTTTTAAATCTACTTTTCTAACAAAATCAAGTAGTCCTGAACAGGCTTGAATAATCTCAGGTACTGAAGCTTCCTTTTCTAGTGTATCAATGTCTTTTAATAATTTCCTGCGAGCATCCGCTTCTTTAGAATCTGCAAATCGTTTCCCAGCATCTCTACCTCTAATAACTTCATTTAAAGCTTCCAGCTCTTCATATAGATTTGCTAATTGTTCTTGCCTTGTTAGTAAAATATTTTTTTGGAGTTTATCCCATTTACCCTCAGCATTCCATTTATTAATTGTAGTTGCTGAAATGCCTGTACGTATTGCGGCTTCTTTTTGTGTTAAGCCCTCTCTAGTTATTAGAATTTTAGCATAATCTTTTAGCTGTTCTAATTCCTTTTTTGTTCTCTTTTTAGCTGCCATATATAGCAAAATTGCACCTTATACTGCTAGCTTAAAAATTGAATTTTTGTAAGCATACATCTAGCTACATACATAGCCTACACTAAGCGTATTACTTAATAATATCTAATTTTTTTTAGGGGTAAAAGCATCTTTAATTTGTTGTGAAGTTTGATGAAAATCATATTAAAAACCAAGTAAAATGTACTATGAAAGTATCAAGTAAACGCTTTGTAATCTCAACAGAGACTAAAAATAAGAATGGCTTTAGAGTAAGAACTGAAGGGATTGGTTTAGAGGCTTTTAATTCTAATCCATTAATGCTATGGATGCATAAACGTCCTGAAGGTAAAAGTAAAGATGAAATATTGCCAATTGGGAATATAGTTGAAATTGAGCTTTCAGATGGCAAACTAACAGGAAAACTTGCTTTTGATGAAACTGATGCTTTTGCATTAAGCTTGTATGAAAAGGTTGAAAATGGCACACTTAGAATGGTAAGTGCTGGTTTATTGCCTTTAACGTGGAGTGAAGATATGAATGGCGAAATATGGTTAGAAACTTCCACACTATTTGAAGTTAGTTTAGTTGATATAGGCTCAAACGCTGAAGCCCTTGCCGTTACACTGTACCAAAAAGAAAAAGACAAATTTATTACCCTTTCCTATAACGAAATTTATAACACAAATTTAAAACCTGATAATACCATGAAATTAATTCAATTAAATGCACCTGAAGTATTGCCGTTATTAAAATTGGCAGATACAGCAACGCCAGCTGAAGTACAAGCAGCTATTAGCAAACTTGTAACATTAGCTGCAAAGGCAGAAACAGCTGAAGCCAGTGTTGTAACACTAACTGCTGAAAGAGATGACTTTAAAACAAAGTTTGAAGCTGAACAAGCGAAAGAACAAACCGCTAAAGTAATTGCGCTTGTCTCTAAAGCTGTTGAAGATCGTAAGATTGTTGAAGGTGAAAAAGAAAACTACATAAAATTGGGAACTGCTGATTTTAAAAGTACAAAAGCCATTTTAGATGGTATGACTGGAAGCAAAAAAGTTACAGACCAGTTAACTGGTGATGAAAAACTTTCAGCAGATTTCACAAAACTAAGCTGGAGTGAACTAGAAGCAAAAAATATGCTTGTAACCTTAAAGGCGAAAGATATGCCACTGTTTAAGGAGAAGTTTAAAGCGGAATTTAACACCGAGTACAAAGAAAACTAGCAGCTACAAATAGATGCTTTATTAATAAAAAAGGAAACCTAAAAATTATTTAAAAAACCGAAAGATGAAACACATGAAATTCAATTTAAAGAACTACTTATTTAACGTAGTAATGCTTTTATTTGTAGCCGCATTTTTTATGCCAATTACTCCAGCTGTAGCAGTTGGATCAGCAGCTACTGCATTTGTTACAGGAACAGTATTAAGTGCTGTACCTACAATTAACTTATCAATGATGGCCATTCAGGTCGAAATTTGGCAAAATCATATAGAACAAGAATTGTTTAAAGATAATGGCTTTTTACGATTTAGTTGGAATGCAGATAATAACGTAATTAACTCTAAGGCCGTTCATATTCCACAGTCAGGTGGTAGCGGAAACGTAGTTAAAAATAGATCTACTTTACCAGCAACAATTCGCAAAAGAACAGATACAGATGTTATTTATTTGCTAGATGAATTTACAACCGATCCTGTTGTGATTCCAAATGCAGATACACACGAATTAAGTTACGATAAACGTAACTCAGTATTAGGTGAAGACCGTGACAAATTAGTAGAGGCTGTGGCTGATGAAACTATTTACAACTGGTTAAGATCTCCTGTTTGGAATTCTTACGGTGCAACGGTATTACCAGCTGCAAGTATTTTACCAACAACTGGTGCAGCTGTTCCAGCAACAGCACCTGCTGCTACAGGAAACCGTAAAGCAGCCACCTTGAAAGATTTACAGACTGTTAAAACATTCTTGAAAAATCAAAAAAGATGGCACGAAGGTAAAATGTTTGGTATGTTAACGCCAAGTATGGAAGCTGAGTTATTCCCAGCTGACAGCGTTATTACAGCTACTTATATGCAATCTGTTACGGAAGCTGAGCGTAGAGAAGGTGTAATTTATAAAGTGCAAGGCTTTAAGTTAATGACTCGTAGCTCTGTTACAAGAATTCAAACGGATGGCACTATTATTCCTATTGATGCAGTAGGAGCAACTACAGATGATGAAGCTTCATTATTTTGGTATAAAGATGCTGTAGAGTTTGCATTTGGTGGTGTAGAAGCATTTGAAGACTTAAAAAATCCTACTATGTACGGTGATGTTTATTCATTCTTAGCTCGTACAGGATCAAGAGCCAGACGAACAAACTATGAAGGTATTGCTCTTTTGAGACAAGTAGTATCTGTATAGTATGCTTGAACCAATCCTAATAGCCCTAGGAACATCCATAGCTACTGGTTTTGGTAGCTGGGTGTTCTTTATTAGAAAAAGAAAAGCTGAGGCGGTTGGCGTTGAAATTAAAAATGAAGGCTCTGAAAAGAGTAATGACCGCACAGAAATTGAAAATTACAAGTTAATAGCTCAAGAGTGGAGAGAGTCAGCTGAACGTTGGAAAGACCTAGCTGATGAATATCAAAAGGAATTGATTGAATCACGAAGAACACTTCCTAAAATGAGAGAAGAGCTTGATGCAAATAAACGTGAAATTACAAATCTAAAAAGCCAGCTAACAAAAGCTAACAATAGATTAGCTGAATTAGAAAAGCACTAAACAATGGTAACAAGTATTCAATGTATTAATAAGTATGGAACTCCAACTATTCAAATGGAATTTAAGCATTTGATTTTATGGGATGTTCCTGAAAATATTAATCGTGCAATACCAGCCTTACCAAATAAAATTTATTGCAATAAAGATTTAATAGCTCCTTTATTAAAGGCTTTTCAAAATATAATTGATCGTGGTTTAACCAAGGAAGTAAAAACGTGGGATGGTTGTTTTAATATACGTAAAAAAAGAGGTGCAAAATCTTGGAGTACGCATAGCTGGGCAATTTCAATAGATATTAATGCCGCTTGGAATGCCTTTGGCAAACAGCCTCAAATGTCACCTGAATTGGTAAAATGTTTTACAGATGCTGGTTTTGATTGGGGTGGTACTTGGACAAAAAAAGATGGTATGCATTTTCAACTAAAAGCTATTTAATGAAATCTAAACTAAAAATATTATTATTCTTTTTCATTTGTTACTTGTATTTAAGTTGTAGCACTACTAAGCAAAAAAGTAGTGTTGCAACTAAAATAACTTATAAAGAAACAAAAACAGCAATAGTAAAAGAAAATTTGACAGTTAAAACAAAACAGTTTGGAGATACTTTAAAAGGTAGTATGCCTTTGCCTAAGTTAGCTGACAAACCAGTAATATTGAGAGTTGAAAGTAGTGGTATTAGCTTAGATTTAGCACTTACAAAAACAACAGTTGCTTATAAGATAATTCCTAAAATAACTTCTACAACAACGATAAACAGCGTAAAGGAAACCGATACAAAAGCGGTGGCTGATGTTGTAAGGGTTAAAAAGGAAAAAGCAACACAAATTCAACAACCATGGAGACCACCTTGGTGGAGTTATTTATTAATTGTAGCAATTCTAATAGGTATTGTTACTTACTTTTCAAAACCTATTAAAAGCTTTTTATTACCCATTTTAAAACTATTTAAATAATGAATAAAGAAAACACAAGAGAGAAGAAAATTGAACAAATGTTTGCTTTAAATCCTGAAATGGATGAAGTATTTGTGACAAGCAATGATCTTGGTTTTACAGATGAAGTAAAGGCCAACAGCCACGCTCACGGTTTAAAAGACAAGAAAGTGAAAAAGTACACTCGTAAAGATGTACTTAAAAAACCACCAGCTAAAAGTAAAATTTTAGATCAAGGTGTAAAAAAATTAACTGCTGCTTTAGAAGAAGTAACAGATGTTGCTATTTTAGAAGCTTTAAAAGCTGAAGAAGCTTCATTTGGAGATGAAGCTCGTAAAACAGCCATTGCAGCAATTGAAGATCGTATTAAGGCAATAACTGATGCTATTGATGTAGTTGTTGAAGGAGCTGGAAACGATGGAAATACTGAAGACAATTCAGATACTGGAGCAACTACAGATACTGAAGGTAATTCAGGTACTGATAACTAATAATAATTACAAACTATTTAAAATTATAGAACATGGCAAAATATAGTTATGGTATTGCAACCTTTTTATTTGGTGATATTGATCAAACCACTGGTTTACAAATAAACCCAGTTGAATTAAAAGAAGCTATTTATAGAGACTCTTTTAATATGACTGAAGAGGAGGGAACTACCACCGATCATTATTCAGAAATGGATACAACGCCAAAAGTTTCATTTACTGAAGTTGGTAAAGAAACGTTAACACTTCAAATTATGGAGTCTCAAGCAACAATGTTAGAACGTTTCCTTGGAGGAACAGTTGCAACATTGGATGGATCAAGTGCTTGGAGTAAACCTAGTGGAGCATCTAATATTGAGAAATTTTTAGATATTACTACGGTTGATGGAACACGTATTAGAATACCAAGAGCAAAAGTTACTGGTAGAAAAAATATGCAGTTTAGAAGAAATGGAATCTGGTTAATTGATGTAACAATTACACCATTAACACCAATCTTAGGGACATTGGCAGCAATGGTTATTAATGATCCTGTATAGATGAAAGAAGATCCGCAAGTTGAACAATTTGCAGCTGATACCATTTTACAAAGGGGCGTGAAGGTTAAAATCCCCGCCCCTTTGTTATTGAGGTTAGTTGGTAAAAAAACATTTAGTCTAACAGTTTCTAGTCCTTTTGAAGGCACAATGCATCGAGTGGCCAGTTACTATTTAAGTACAGGAATAACTACAGATAAATTGGAAGGCATAACAACTGAAGCAGCTTTAGAGTTAATGGCAAAACACGGTAAAGCAATTAGCAAAGCTGTAGCCGTAGCAATTCTAAATGGGTATGTAAGTGGATGGTTGTTTACTAAAATGTTAGCAAAGTATTTGCGCTGGCATTTAACACCTAGCCAGTTCTATTCATTTACAACATTGTTAATAATTCACGGAGGAATTCAGGATTTTATAAATACTACCAAATCGGTAAGGACGATGACAATAACACAACCGAAAAAGGGTCACAAAGTTCAAGGGGGTTAAAACAATTAGGTTTAAATAGCCCTTGGGGAATATTATATCAAATAATAAAAGAAACAGGCTGGAGCTTACATTATGTTTTGTGGAAAATTAACAGAGCTAACATTTTGTTAATGATTGCAGATCAAAGCAATGTGAAAAGCCTTAAGGAAGGAGAAGAAGAAGCAATACCGCAAAGTGGTAAAGATTTAGCAAAGCGATTTAACAGAAAAAAATAACAGTAACTAATGGAAAAGTTTGAGCCTGTAAATATTAATTTTGTAATTAACAATGAAGAAGTAAAAGCTTCCTCCGATAAGGTAAAAAACGATATAAAGTCTGTTGGTCAAACTGCTGAACAAACAGCTGTAAAGGTTGACAATCAAATAAAAGGATCATTTAAAGGTGGTGCTGAAGGTGTAGCAGCTACTAATGCTGAACTATTAAAACAGCAACAGCTTTTAGCTCGTGCTAAACCACAATGGAATGGTTTAGGAAATTCTATAAATCAAATCACTAGGGAACTACCAGCTTTTTCATTAAGCGCACAAACAGGGTTTTTAGCTATTTCAAATAATATACCAATTTTAGCCGATGAAATAGGTCGGTTAAAAACAAGAAATGCCGCTTTAACAGCTTCAGGACAAAAAGCAGTTCCAGTATGGAGACAAGTAGTAAAAGGTATGTTAAGCTGGGGAACAGCCCTATCAGCAGGGGTTGTTTTATTAACAGTCTATGGTAAAGAAGTTGTACATTGGATAGGTGCAATTTTTAAAGGTAAAAATGCAATTGATGCATTAAAAAAGAGTCAAGAATCTTTAAATAATGCTTTTAATAGTGGAAGTTATCAAAAAGCAATTAAAGATGTTATACAGCTAAAATCATACATTAATTTAGCTAAAGAAGGTATAATTGATAAAGAAGCAGCTTTAAAGAAATACAATGATACTTTAGGTGACGTTTATAAAAAAACAAATGATTTAAGTGAAGCTGAGCGCATTGTTATTGAAAAAACTCCTGCCTATATAGAAGCAATGTTATACAAAGCAGCTGCAATGGCTGCAACAGCAGATGCTGCAAAACAATTAGTTGAAGACCAAAAGAAAATAAATAAATCTGAAGAAGAATTAGCCAAAGCAAAAGATAAAGCCTCTTTGTTTAGTGGTTTATCAGGTTTAGAAGGTATTACAAATACATCTTTTGGTACAACATCTACCAATCCAAAAGCAGCTGCAGATCAGGCTGTTTCAGGAATTAAAAAAACACTTGATAATATAAATAAAGATTCTAAGAAAAAGGTTGATACTTTTGCGAAGATAGTTGATCGTTTTAATACTAAAGCTGCTGAAATTGCAAAAGCCGCTGGTTTAGATATTTTTGGAGGAGCTGGAGGCGATAAAGGAAAAACTGTAAATCAATATCAAAATTTACTAGATAAATTAGCTGATTTAGACAAAGAATATTCTCGTAAATCTTTTACTAAAGATGAAGAAGAGCTGCAAGCATTAAAAGATAAGTTTGATAAAATTAGATTATTAGTACAACGATTTAATGCCGATCCTAAAAATAAAGCACAAATAATTGATTTGTCGAATCTTAATAAGCTAGAGGAAAAAGCAACTGAAAGCTTAACCTACAGGCAAACTACAGAAAAGCTAAAAAATGAACTTACTGAGCAAAAAAAGTTGTTTGATGAATTTGAAACGTATAAAAAACAATTTGGTATTGCAGCAGCTAAAGAAGAGTTTAAAGATAAAATAGGGGAAGCTCAAAGCTATTACGATTATTTAAAACAGCAACAAAAAGAAAATGAAGCTGCTTATAAAGCAGTAGATAATGGCACAGCTACTGGTGGTCAAATAGAGCGAGTACAATTATTAAATAAGCAATTAAAAGCAGCTTCAGCTGAAGAAAAGAAATTGTTTAATGAACAGTTAGTAGCCTTACAAGATTATCAAACCAAGCGAAAACTACTTATTGAGAAATATGAGGCAGATAGAAAAAAATTAGAAGATGCAGGAAAAAAAGATGAAGTTGCAGAATTAGATCGTCAGCACAATGCAGAATTGGATAGTTTAGATGATGCCAATATTAAAAAATTGCAATCTTACAAGGAACTATTTAAAGGAATTGTTGGCTTAACAACTAAAGAGTCAAAAGTTGTTATAGAGCAGGCAAAGGCACTTATAGAAACTTTAGAAATGAGTGCTGAGTTAAAAGCAGCTATTTTAAAGAAAATTGCAGAAGCTGAAAAGTTATTAGATGGTAATAAATTAGATAACATTTACAAATATGCAAGTGCCATAACTGATTTAGGTGCAGCAGTTTCAAATTTAGGTGAGAGTTTAGGAAATAAAGGGTTAGCTGATGGAGGTGCATTATTAGCTGGTTTAGGTAGCAGTTTAGGAGAAGTACTAACTATTTTTGATAAAATGGATGGCAAAAGTTTTAGCGATTTGTCATCAGCTGGTAAAGCGGATGTTATTGCAGCTGGTATTTCAGGAGCAATTACACTGGTAGGTGTATTTGCTGGTGCTGCTCAAAAAAGAAAAGAAGCAGAAGAAGCATATTATCTAAGTGTTATTGGCTTTCAAAATCAGTATAATTTAAGCCTTCAAGAGCAAGTTCGTTTGCGTAGTATTTTAGATGAGAATGTATTTTTAAAAGACTATGAAGGCAGAATAACAGATGCGTTAAGCTCCTTGCATTTAGCGAATGAAGAATACCAAACAGCTTTAGATAACTTAATTAATAATGGCCAAGTAAAAGTTGGACAACGTAATGCAGTAGATTGGGGATCTGTTGGTGCAGCAGCAAGTGGTGGTGCAGCAGTAGGTGCAGCAGTAGGAAGTATTGTTCCTGTAATTGGAACGGCCATAGGAGCTTTAGTAGGAGGTTTGGCTGGAGCAATAGGAGGTTTATTCGGTGGAAAAAAGAAAAAGGATGTTTATACTAATATTTTTACTCAATGGCCTGAACTTATAGAAACTAGCGAAGATGGTTTAAGACGTATAAATGTTCAGTTAGCTGAAAGCTTATTAGCAAACGAACAAGTAAACGCTGAAACTGCTCAGATATTACAAAATATTTTAGATTGGGATAAAGCATTAGAGGAAGCAAGAGCGCAAATTAAAGAAGTTATTTCTGAACTCTCAGGCTCATTAGGAACAGATTTAAAAGCAGTACTTGTTGATGCTTTTGTTAGTGGTGAAAATGCAGCTATTAAAATGGGTGATACTGTTGAAAAGGTGCTAGAAAATATTTTAAGTAGTTTAATATTTAATGCTGTTTTTCAAAAGGCTTTTGATGATTTGGAACAGCAAATGGCTAATAGTTTTGACATTGGTGGTGATGGAAATTGGGTTGATGATTTTGCACGTTTCTTTGATGCTGCAAGCGGTTTAACAGATGAGTTTAATGCAGCAATGGCAGCTGCACAAGCTGAAGCTGCTAATTTTGGTTTTGATGTTTTTTCACCTGACAGTACCGAATCTCAGCAAGGTTTACAAGGTGCTATAAGAAGAGACCTTACTGAAGAAACAGGAAGTGAATTAACTGGCTTATTCAGAAATCAATACGATATTACAAAGCGAATGTTTGAAATTACGGAAGCTTATTATGAAAAAGAGAAGTTACATCACAGCTCTATACTCAATTTAATAGCAATTAACACTAAAATTGAAAAAAATACAGCCAATACAGTTGGTCAGTTAGAACTAGCAGTTGTAGAGCTTAAAAGTATTGCTAAATACACACAAGAACATTATTATTTAGACTATAACGGATAAATGTATAAAATTAATAACATAGCGTTAGATGATTTTGGAATTATACCAGGGCGAGTTTCAGGTGAAGGAATTGCTATAAAAGGTATGTTTGATTTACCTAAACGTATTGGCGATACGTATAAAGATTGGGATGACTCTCAAAGTGTTGAGCCTTATGTTGATGCTGATGAGTTATTTTTTGCAGGGAGGACAATTTTGTTTGCTGGAATAATTTTAGGTACTAAAACAGAAGTTGAAAATAAGCTCACTATTTTTAAAACGGCCATTACTTCATTTACAGATGTTGTTCGTTTTGAAACTCCTTATGGAACAGCGTGTGTTTGGATTAAAAAACTTACCCCAAAATTATACAGTGAAGGAGCAACTTTTATACTAGAATTAAGAGAGCCAGTTGTTGGCGCAACCTGTCCAATTTTATTTGAAAGTACCATTTATTATTCAGCTGAATATTCAGAAAGTACATTTAAAAATGATTGTGCTGCTGGTTATGATGGAAGTTCGGTACAATTAACAGCTGTAGCTGGTAAATTCACTTCAACATATAGTCAAGCAGCTGCAGATCAGTTAGCAATAGATTGGGTAAAAGAAAATAAACAAGTGTACGCAAATACGCAAGGCACTTGTATTTTGCAACCACCTATATATTACAATGTTAAATTAGTAGGTGAACTTAAAAAGGATAATTGTGCCGTTGGATTTGAAGGGTCTATTGTTACATACGAAGTACCAGCTTTTAAATATAGTTCAACTGTTAGTCAGCTTGCTGTAGATACAATGGCACAAGCTGAATTAGATGCAACTTTAACACAAGCGTATGCTAATGATAATGGATATTGTACAGAGTTGCCTGCTTTTTTCTTAGTAAAAGAAGAATTATGGTTTTGGCTTTGGGCTCCAGCTGGAATTTATCAGTGGTTTGAGGTTGGCGAGAAAATAACAATAGGGCAAAATTATCATTTAATGTTGTTTGGTTTACAATTTTCGCATACAACTGTAGCTACTGATACGCCACAAAGTATTATAAATGATTTTGTAACGATAATTAATGCTACTTCATTTGAGGATTGGGATTTAATGAATCAAAGACCATCAACACTCGATGGTTGGAAAACTGTAGCAAGTTTAGAAGGAAACACTTTAAAATTACAAATACCAGGCGCATCTCAAGGAGGAGGAGCTACTACTTGGATAGATAACTCATAATATGTACACAATAGATAACATAGCGTTAGAAAATTACGGATTGTACATAAGTACACACCAAGGCCAAGCACATTTGCCTGAGCCTAAACAACAATTATTTACTGTGTATGGAACTGAAGGGTATCAGATTACAAAGCGTAAAGCAAATGAGTTGGATTTAAGAGGGTTTATTATTGCAGATGATATAACTGATTTTATTGCCAAAACAACCAATTTAAGAACGTTATTTAATGCATCAGGCACAAGAGCTTTAGAATTAGATAATGGTATTATAACTTGTTTTTCAAAAGATGGTTTTAAAGTTGATAGTGTGAGAATAGTAGGGAATGTATATGCTAAATTTCAAATTAAATTAACTATTGTATGATTTTAAATATTTTATATAAAGCAATAGTTGTAGCATCTGTTGAAATAGATGAAAAAACCGTGTTAACTAAAAAGTTAATGAATGAAGATAGGGTTATTTCTGAATTTACAACCAAAGAGATTCTCCCACTTCGTATAGGTTGTTATATAGTAGTTGAAGGATTAAATTATACAATACGTAAGCTTCCTACCATTGTAAAAGTAAATGATAATACATTTAATTATACGGTGCTTTTTGAGAGCGAATTAGATACTATTAAAGATAAGTTATTAATTAGTTCTGATGGCCTAACTGAGTTTTCGTATGTAGGAACAGCTGAAGAGTTATTAACTATGTTAATAGCCAGTATAAATGAAATTAAAATAGGTTGGCAAGTAGGAACTGTAGATGTAACAGACTCTAAAAAAATTGACTTTGCAAATGAGAATTGTTATACAGCTTTATATAAAATAGCTAACGAATTTAAATTTGAGTTTATAGTAGCAAATAAAACAATTCATTTACAAGCCGCTGTTGGAACACTTAAGTCTGTGACATTTGAATACGGAAAAACAAAAGGCCTTTATAGTATTGAACGAAGATTAATTGCTAATAGCGAATTATATACTCGTGTGTATGGATTTGGCTCTGAAAAAAATATACCGTACACCTATAGAGATAATGCAAAAAGATTGATTTTTGAAGAAGAGTTTTTAGAAAAAGAAGTTGGAGCTTATGGTGTAAAAGAAGGATATTATATTAATGAAGATATTTATCCACAGCGCACAGGAACATTAACAGATACTTCTATTCAATTTATTGCTGAAGCTTATAATGTAACTGAAAGCTATATTACAGATGCTACTATTGATTTTAATATCAATGATTATTTAATTGAGGGTTTAACAGCAAAAATAGTATTTAAAAGTGGCGATTTAAGTGGTTATCAATTTGAGATTTGGAAATTTGATTCTGCAAATAAACGTATCTATATTAATCCGTACAGTGAAGCAAACGGATTTAATTTACCTAATGAAAATAGTTTACCTAAAATAGGTGACTCTTATACTTTGATAGACATTGAAATGCCACCAAGCTATGTTATTGCAGCTGAAGCCGAGTTAAAAGCAGCTACACAAGTGTTTTTAGATGAAAATTCAATTCCTAAAACAATGTATGTTGTTAAAATGGATCAGAAGTTTATAAAAACATTAACTGAAGTAATTTCTATTGGTGATTTGGTAGGTATAAAAGACAACCAAATGGGAATTGATAGAGCTATTAGAATTGCTCAATTAAGTTACCCACTGGTAAATCCAAATAAAAAAGAAGCAATTATAGCCGATGAAATACCATACATACAACGCCAATTAACTGCAAAACAAGCAGCAGCAAGTGCAAAGGCTATTGCAGCAGTGTACACTAAAATAGTCCAAGAAATAAACAATAAAACAATAATTAATAATGAAGTAACTAATGAAACTACCATAGTTAATGAGCCAAATACCGTGCTTATAAATGGTAAAAAATTTAGATATGTAAAAGGCTATGATAATACTACCAATTTAGAAGTTTTAGAAACAGGAGATTTTATAATTGATAATTATTGGGATAGATATACGTATGTAAAAAAATGGTTGTTTTTGGGCGGTATAAAAGAAAAATCTGACAACTGGGATAGAATAGAAACAATTGATTTAACGCCAGCAATATGATAAGTATATTTAAAAAAATATTAGTAGAATTATTAACGGAGGTTGTTACCCCTCCTCATGTTGTTTCAGTAGATGCAAACGGATTATTCACAAAGACTCCGTTTGAAGCAAATCCTGTTTATACTATTGACATTGTTGCTAATCAATTAAAGTTGTATAAAAACGCTGTAGAAGTTAACAGTATGGATTTAAGTATTTATTTAGACGACACAAATTTAGCGAGATTAGTCAGTGGAGTATTGGATGAGTCAACAGGAATTGTAACTTTCACAAGAGATGATTCAACTACTTTCACAATTGACATGAGTAGTTTAATTGGAGTTGTAGGTGGTGTAGCAAACAGGCATCTTGATATTGCAGCTTTGATTACAGATCAACCAAACCAAACCAATCGAGAAATACATTATGTTGACGATGCAAGTGGTGACTATAAACTAACTTCAGGTTATGGATACTACGAATATTTAGGCACTACAAATGGAGATATGACTGATTATGTATTAATATCTTCAGGAAGTGGAAGTTCTGAAGAACCTCCTGCTGTTATGAAATTATTTTTAACAGTTAATTCAACAGATGTAAATTGGGGGGTTATTTTATGGGATTCAGTCGGATTTAATTATCAAATAATTGATAATAATGATGGTAGTATTATTGATAGTGGTTTTTATACAGGTCAATTTTTTGGATATGATTTATCTGCTACAAGTGGTGATGTATCTGTATATATAGATGATTTAGGAATTAATAGTACTGTTGATAGATTTTATGATAATCCAAGTTTATTAAAACCAACTTATATAGATTTTTCTCTTATACCAAATATTAATAACTTATTTTTATCAAATGCAGTCTGTACTTGTATATCGTCAAGTTGGGATTTGTTAACATCATTAACATTTTATGGAGGTACGTGGACTGGTTTAGATTTTAGTTCATCAACAAAATTAACTTTCTTAAATCTAAGATTTACAACAACGTTTATTACTCCATTAGACATAAGCAATAATCCTGACATTACATATCTTCGTTTTAGTCAGTATCATCCAATAAATGTTTCAAACCATCGTAAATTACAGACATTATGGTTAAGCGCAGATCATTCCCCTTTAGACCCTAATATAAACACAACTTATTTACCCGATTTAAGAGTACTATATTTATGGGGACAAAATGAGGATTATGATTTAACAGTAAGAGATCTATCATTAATTACGTCTTTATACATTAATGCAACTACTTTAATCGGTCTAAATACGTTAGTCAATATAATTGATTTTCATGCAAGACTATATAGCGTAGTTGATTTATCTGTAATACCAAGCGTTCAAACAATTGAATTAATAAATACTGTTAACGTTACAATTGATTTGAGATTACTTGTAAATTTAACATCCTTCAATATGAATTATTATTCTGCTCTTATGACTAATATTTATATAGATAATGGACTTAATTCACAAATAACAAAGTTTCAAAGAATTTACGGGACTGATACGAATATCGTAGACGTAACAGTAGACAACCCGATAGATGCAAATAATGAAGTTTCACCATATTTACCAACTGTATGGGTAAAAGATTATTTAACAACACAACGATTTAATTGGATATAAGATATGAAAGTAATTTTATTAAAAAATAGACTTCAAATACTAAAAATTATTCCTGAAATATGGAAGGATCTGCCTAATTTTAATTTAATAAAAAAAGACATAAGACCAAATCAAAAATATGGAAAAGTAAATTTAAGTTGTATAGATAATATAAAAAAAACAGTAACAGTTCCTATAATAGATTTGTCAGATGAAGAGTATCAAGCTAAACTTCAAAATGAAGCATTTGAAATAATAGAATCATTAAAAGATATTATTGCAACATTAGAGGTTGGAGCAAAAAAAATCGCAATAAATAAAGATGGATCAAGAGCTTACATTGAAACTCAAGAGCGAATTTATGAGCGAAAATATAAAATGGCTAAAGGAGAATTGTTAGATGTTAATGATTTACTAAAAGATGAAGCGGTAGAATTTGGATACAGTTGGGATGACTATAAATTACTAATAATATCAAAATACGAAGCTGGAAGAGGTGCATTTGATTTATTTATGAGTATGATAGAACGATCCAGGAGCAAGGTGTTATTCTTTTTAGAAACAAATAAAAACTATAAAGCTATTGAAGTATTAGAATTAATGAAAAGCATTAAAACAACTACACCGATTTCAGAAATACTAGAAACTATGAATCTAATATTAAAATATAAATAATGAGTAACAAACTACAACGCCTTACAAAAAGATTAATGAAGCTTGAGCTTATTTTAAGTGCATTATTATTGGGTACTCCAGCAGTATTAATTTTAGTAAGTGGTGAGCTAAGGCCAAGTATTAGTAACTACCAATACTCAACTGCAATGCAACATTTTACATATTTATTAGGAGTTGCCTCTATAATGTTTGTTGTAAATGGCTCAATTTGGAATAAGCACTGGTATAACATTGTTTTAGGTGTTTCTTTAACTGGTGTAATATTTACACCCCATTTAGAGTTTCCAACGCTTCACAATGTATTTGCTGGCTTATTTTTTATAGGTAGTATATTTGTAATGATTTACTTCAGCTCTTCCAAACAACGCATTTATAAAGTTGCAGCAGGCTTATTTATAACAATAGGTTTACTTGGTCATTTTATAGCAAATTGGTACACATTATTTTTTGCAGAATGGATTGGGATATTGCCAATTACAGTTCACTTTATTGGTGAGAGTATAGGAAAGATAGATTAATTAAAACCTTTGGAAGGCAGGTTTTAAAAAAGCCCTCCAGCGTTAAAAAAAGCTTCTGACACCTTTTTAAACAACCGAGCCAACGGCTACTGGAGGACAAAGTCTTCTAGTTGTCGTTGGCTTTTATTGTTTTAGGGTGTCAGAAGTGCAAATATAGAATAGATTAAATTAAAAATAATAAAAACAATGAAAAATTACAGTACTGCGCCTTTACCGTTTGTAGGTCAAAAACGGAATTTCATAAAAGTATTTAAACAAGAATTAGTTAAAAAAGAAGCCCCAAAAATTTATATTGATTTGTTTGGTGGAAGCGGTTTATTAAGTCGTGTTGCTAAAGATGTACATCCAACATCAAAAGTAATTTATAACGATTATGATAATTATAGAGAACGCTTAAACTCAATTACTAAGACAAACGCAATATTAAATGATTTACGCCCTTTGGTGGCTCATATTCAACAGAAAACTAAAATTGATATATCTACTAAAGAAAAGATAATTAAGCGCATAGCTAAAGAGACAGGCTTTGTAGATTACATTACATTATCATCATCTTTACTTTTTAGTATGAAATATGTTTTATCACTTGAGCAGTTAAAAAAAGAAACATTATATAATCGCATACGAAAATCACCTATTCCTTTGGCTGAAGATTACTTAAAAGGATTAGAAGTGGTTAGTTTAGATTATAAGATGTTATTTGAACAATATAAAAATTACGATAGTGTAGTGTATTTAATAGATCCACCATACTTAAGCACCGACTGTTCTACTTATGCTAGTGATAATTATTGGAAGTTAAAAGATTATTTAGATGTGCTTAAAGTGTTGCATAATCAAAATTACTTTTATTTCACTTCAAATAAGAGTAGCATTATTGAGTTATGCAAATGGATTGGTGATAACACAGGAGCTGTTAATCCATTTGATAAAGCTAAAATTAAAACACATTTTACAACAATGAATCAAACTTCTAGTTATACGGATATGATGTTATTTAAGTGGAATCAGACTACAACATAGTGTGTTTAAAAGGCTTTTAAAGCTATTTTAAAACCTTTTTAGTATGTTTATAAAAATAGGACATGTGGTTTTTCAAACAGTTATAAAAATGGGACGTTTGGATTTTGCGATTTTATACTTTTCCGATGTTTATCGTTAGTTAGTAAAGTTAATCGTTTTTCTGTAATCAACATAATTTAGCAATTTTTTTAGCCATTGTTAGGCATAGTTTTTTAATTCCAAATTTGAGATATTATACTCATTTTCAATTAAATCAAGAGATGTTTCTTTAATGTATTTCCATTTTTCTATATGCCTTGACACTAAAAATGCACTTGTAAAATCTGTAAAAAAGTGCAATCTATTTCTTTGTTGGTTAATTTTTTTTAGTTCAAATAATAATTGACTATCAAGATTTAGATATTTCTGATAATTTTCATTTAGAGTATGTGCATAATTTATTGTCGAACAGTTCTCATAAAAAGCTCCGTAAAACTCATTGTTGCGGTCAAATAAATTTACTGATTCAAGTTTGTTTTTAAAAAAATCTGACATTTTTATTGGGATTCCGCTATTTTGTAGTTTACTGATTTTTTTGTTAAATTTTGGATTCACTTTATGTACAATTATTCCTTTTTTTAATAATTGGGCTTTATTAAAAGTTTCAAATGCAACCGATATTTTAATATAATCTATCAACTTTTCTCCATATGATGTTTCCCAATAAATTTTAAGTTTATCTTCTTTTTTGTCTGATTTTAATTGTTTACAATATTCTTTGAAATTTTTAAATATATAAACGTTTTTTATTGTTCTCAATGAGTTATGTAATAGTTCATTAATTAAAAATAAGCTATGAATTGATTTTGCTTGATAAGCTACTATATCTTTACTGTATTTTGGTCGCATTTCGTCAAATTATGCCTAACGTCCGGTATATAATTTCGTTACGGACAAATCCGATAGGATTTTTCCGTTTAGAAACCAAATATAGCAAATAAGTGTGAAATTCCGATAGGAATTTCAGCCGTAATGAATTATATACCTTGTTAACTGGCGTTATTTATCTTGTTTCTGCTTGGTTCTTTTTCAGCTCGTAGCATACAAATTGGTTTAATTTTAAGATTTCAGATTAGGTTTTGTTCAAAAGCGTGCAAATCCGATGACTGAATTTCGCAAAATAGGAGAGGAGTCGCAATTAAAAAACCAATTTTCAAAAATAAATCTTTTTCACAAGCAATTAATTCCGATTAAGGTTAGCGAGGGTCGGCATTCCGGATTAAATTTCAGTTTTTTTCGGGAGCGATTTATTCCGCCCTGTTTGCGTTAGATTTTCTCTGTTTTTTTATGCCAGTTAACGGTTTAGAGCATGAAAAGTACGATTTATCAATCGCAACTTTTCACTTGTTAAATTTAGTTATTTTATTTGTTAGAAACATTCTGTTTTCCTTGATTTAGCAATTTTTTATGCGCGTTGTTAG
>Ga0256834_1000281_pt1 | contig 37512 bp, 34 predicted proteins | sample 4281140metaG_FD_190536 | JGI IMG/M metagenome (GOLD analysis project Ga0256834, IMG submission 190536) | Hydrothermal vent microbial communities from East Pacific Rise, Pacific Ocean - 4281-140 | ecosystem: Environmental > Aquatic > Marine > Hydrothermal vents | place: Pacific Ocean: East...
AAATAGCCTTTAACGGTAAGCTTTTCAAGCTCTCCCATGCCGACTAAAAGCACACGTTGTACGGTCATGTTTGCAGGCTTTACCAGCAGTAGGGTACTGGCCAGTTTGCCTGAAAAATCATTGGATTTATGCAGTTGCGTGACCAACTCGGTTAAAGCGGTTTGGTTAGGCAGGTCTTGAACGGCTGAGCGAATGCTCCCTTGATCGTTGACAGGAAGAATCAATGTATCGGCTTGGCTGGCTTTGTCTTGAAAGGTAAATTGAATGTGTTTCATCTAAAGGTCTCGTATAATAAGGGTTTTAATTTAATGGTCACTATTTTAACGTGACTGGAGAGCTTTTTGCGAATTCTCGATAAATACCTGCTAAAAGAACTGCTTAAAACCTTTTTGGCGGTGCTGATTGTGTTGTTGTTGATTACTTTTGGATCGGAAGCGACCAAGTTATTAGCGATGGCGGTGGAAGGTAAAATACCAGCGTCGATTGTATTGCAGGTGTTGTTGTTAAAAGTCCCGCCTGCACTTGAGGTGGTGTTGCCACTGGTGGCGTTATTGGGAGTGATGTTGACGATGGGGCGGCTGCATCAAGACCAAGAGATGGTGGTGATGACCAGTTGTGGCATTGCACCGAGTTATTTTCAAAAAATAATGCTGGTGTTTTTACTGCCTATTGCGTTGCTTACCGCATGGATCTCTTTGGTGGTCACGCCATGGAGCTATCATGCGGAGCGGGTATTGATTACTGAGGCACAAACCGCAACGCCTGTATCGGGATTGGTTGCTGGACGTTTTAATGTACTGCCGAATAATCAAGGGGTGTTTTATACCAAGTCGATTTCAGAATCGGGTGAGTTAGAAAATATTTGGATACAGCGTTTATTGCTTGATTCGGATACGATTTTAACCGCCCCAAAAGGGCGTTTTGAGTGGGTGGATGATCAATTAGTTTTGGTGTTGGAATCGGGCGTAACCTATCAAGGCATGCATCGCTATCAAGCAGTGGATGCTACGGTGGTGGTGCAAAAATTTGCGCGAATGGAGTTACTGATTCCAGAGCTGAGTGCCAAGCCAGCACGCCCTGCAAAATATGAGGTAAAAACCTCTGAGCTGTGGGGCAGTGATGATTTACAGCATCAAGCACTTTTACAGTGGCGGCTGGTGACTCCGTTTGGGGTTTTGATCTTGGGGTTAATTGGATTAAAAATGAGCAAAACGGGGCCACGAGAGGGGCGATTTGCCAAGATGTTTTTGGCACTGGTATTGTATATCGTTTACAACCAGTTTTTGGTGGTTGGACGTGATGGCATTGCAGACGGAACGTGGTCAAGTCACATTGGGCTTTGGCCGATTCCGTTGCTGTTTTTAGTGTTGGCACTGGTAGACTTTAAAGCACTGTTTGCAGGCGCTATGTTCAAAAAGAGAGGGGGGGGAGAAATTTCTCCCCCCCCTCCAAAAGGGGCGCAGTCATGAACCGTATTGAACGGTATTTAGCGCAAATTGTGGTCATTTATACCTTGTTAGTTATGGTGGTCTTATTGGTCATTCTTGGTTTTTTCGAATTTATGAATCAAGTTTCTAAACTTACCGATACCTACACTTTGGCAAAAGGCTCGCTCTATACTCTGTTAAAGCTTCCTGTTTACAGCTATGAAATTTTTCCAATTGTGTTGGTTATTGGAACGTTAATGGGGTTGGGAAGTTTAGCGAATCAGTCGGAATTAACGGTGTTACGAGTGACGGGTTGGTCGATTAAGCGTATTTTATGGGCGGTGTTAAAGACCGCGTTAATGATGTGGTTAGTGATTGCGATGGTAGGGGAATGGGTCGCTCCAGAGAGTGAGGCGTACGCCAAAAAATTACGTGCCGAAGCGTTAAATCATAGCTTTTCTGTTGGCTCTAAAAGTGGCTTTTGGATTAAAGACGCCAACCGCTATATTCATGTTAAAAAGGTGCTCTCCACTACGGAGCTAAGAGAAATTACCGTCTATGAGCTGGATGCGGAAGGCTTAAAGAAGCTCATTTTGATTGAAGAAGCGCAGTACCAACAAGGTCAGTGGCAGTTTCAAAATGCCGTGGTACAAACCATCGCATTTTCAGCGTTTACGCCTCCGCCTAATGTACTGTTGGATGAGGTGAATTTATTGCCACAGCTCTCCGTATCGCTAGAACAGTTAAATCGCTTGCAGATGTCTTTTCCGCTTACGCCCGAGGCATTGCAAAATTTAGAAATTGAAACACGCTATTTAAGCGCGTGGGATTTGTATCAACACATTCAGTTTTTACAAGCCAACGACTTGGAAACGGGTGCGTATCAGTTGGAGTTTTGGCGCAAAATGTCGATGCCACTGGTAGTGCTTGCCATGATTGCCATTGTGTTTCCGTTAATTTTTGGCTCCATTCGCCAAGTAAGCATGGGGCAACGGGTCTTTTTAGGTGTATTGTTGGGCATGGGTTTTCACCTGTTAAACCAACTGGTCGGCAACCTAACCGTGGTGTACCACTGGCCAGTGGTATTGGGTGCATTTTTGCCTGCAATGCTGCTGCTTGTCATTGCGTTGATTTGGTTGCAGAGAGTACGCTGATTTTTTAGGAATGGAAAGGCATTTATTCAATTACCAATTGCTCCATTCGATACACCCCTTTTTCTCCTCCCAGTTGTTTTGCTAAAAAAGGCAGGCTCTCTTCCATCGCTTGCCATAATGTCCAAGGCGGGTTAACCACAATCATGCCGCTGGAGGTCATGCCGCGTTCAGTGGTATCGGCTTGCAGTCCTAGTTCAAATACTTGAATGTTTTTAATACCACTGTGTTGAATCTGTTTGAGCATCTGCTCAATGGTCTGCCGTTTTACAACGGGGTACCAAATCGCATAAGTGCCCGTGGCAAAGCGTTTGTGACAGGCGATAAGTACCTCGACAACTCGAACGTAATCTTGTTTTACTTCATAAGGCGGGTCAATCAGCACCAAGCCCCGACGTTCTTTGGGTGGCATAGTGGCGATGGCGGTTTGAAACCCGTCTCGATGAAATTGTTTAATACGATGGTCTTGCTGAAAGTTGCGAGCAAGGGTGTCACTTTCACGGGGGTGTAGTTCACAAAAATTCAAACGATCCATATTACGGGTTAGGGCGGTGGCTATCCAAGGTGAACCAGGGTAGTACTCTAAATCAAGTGTGTTGTTGTCTTGATTACAGGCTTGAATCACGCGCTGATAACGCTCAATAGGGGGGGGTAAATTTTTGGCGTGCCATAGGAGCGCAATGCCATTGCGATACTCTTCATTTTTTTGTGATTCTGCATTGGAGAGTTTGTAAAGCCCCGGTCCTGAGTGGGTGTCTAAATAAAAATAGGGCTTGGGTTTTTGGTTTAAATAGTCCAGCGCATGAATGAGAATGCTGTGTTTCAACACGTCGGCAAAATTACCAGCGTGATAGGCGTGTAAATAACTGAGCATACTTTATTTATGCCTTAATTAAGGCTTCCACCTCTGCAAGTTTTTGTTGAACCAACGCGGCATCCCCACGGCTTTCAATGTTCAATCTTAACAGTGGTTCTGTATTAGAGGATCGAATGTTCATGCGCCATTGTGAAAATTCCAAACTCAGGCCATCGGTCTCATCAATGCTTGGGTTCTCTGTGGCAAAGTGCTTGCGAATACGCGTTAAAATCGCAGGGGCATCTTGCACGGTGTAGTTAATTTCACCACTGCATGGAAAAGCTTTCATCCGTTCGGAGACCAGTTGAGAGAGTGTTTTGCCCGTTTTGCTCATCAGTTCGGCAATCAGCAACCAAGGAATCATGCCACTGTCGCAATAAAAGAAGTCTCTAAAATAGTGATGTGCCGACATTTCACCACCGTAAATGGCATCCTCTTTACGCATACGCTCTTTAATAAAGGCATGGCCTGTTTTGGATTGGATGGGTTTTCCACCTGCTTGTGTTACTTGCTCGATGGTGTTCCATGTTAAGCGAGGGTCGTGAATGATTTTTTCGTTAGGAGAGTGCGCCAATAAAGTCTCGGCGAGTAATCCCACGAGGTAGTAACCTTCAATAAAGTTTCCGTGTTCATCAAATAGAAAACAGCGGTCAAAATCGCCATCCCAAGCGATGCCCATGTCGGCTCCTGCTTTGATGACGGCTTCAGTGGTTGCCTTTTGATTTTTAATCACCATCGGATTGGGCACACCGTTTGGAAAGTTGCCATCCACAGGGTGGTGTAGTCGAGTGACCTCAAAGGGTAATTCGTTGGCTAAGGCATCAAAGGTTGGGCCAGCGGAACCGTTGCCTGCATTGACGACCAGTTTTAAAGGTTTAAGGGCGGCTAAATCAATGTAGGTCAGTAGGTGGGCAATGTACGCCTCTTTATTGGGTTTGTGTTCAACTTTGCCTTGAAGAGGGGGGGGAGAAATTTTATTAAATGTTTGCGTTTCAATACGTTGTTTAAGGTTGTTTAATCCTGAATCGCCACTGATGGGCACGGAATTTTTCGCCACCAATTTCATGCCATTGTACCCTTTAGGGTTGTGGCTGGCGGTAACCATAATGCCACCATCGGCTTGGTAGTGTGGCGTGGCAAAGTAGACCTCTTCGGTGCCACACAGCCCGATATTAATAATGTTCACGCCAGAGTCCACCAGCCCTTGAGTTAAGCCGTGTACAATTTGAGGGCTCTCTAGACGAATGTCATAGCCAATGACCACTTGTTTAGGATTGAACTCACTGGCGTAGGCACGCCCAATTTGATAAGCGAGTGCTTCATTAAGTTCTTCAGGCACTTTGCCTCGAATGTCGTAGGCTTTAAAGGCGTTTAAATTTTGTGTCATAAAATTTCTTTCCGTGTTATCGGCCAATGCCGTAATAAGTAAACTGGTTGTCGGTGAGCCACGATTTATCGTAGAGGTTTCGGCCATCTAAAATCAGCGGGGTTCGCATATTGGTCTTGAGTTGTTCTAAATCAAGCGATAAAAAGGCTTGCCATTCGGTCACTAAACATAAAGCGTCGGAATTTTTTGTGGCTTCATACATCTCCGTGCTAATGTGCACTCGTTTTTGTTGCTCTAACGAAAGGTTTTCGCGCATCCAGATCATAAAATTTACATCTAGCATGGGGTCAAAAATTTGTAAGGTCGAACCTTGATTTAAGAAGGCATGAATGAGCTCTAAGCTGGGAGCACCTTCAATGGAGGCCGAGTTGGGTTTGTAGCTAATACCCCAGAGTGTAATAATTTTGCCTTCAAGGTGACAGTCAAAGTGTTGCCAAGCTTTGCGGAACAGCGCCTCTTTTTGTTGATTATTGATTCGAATTACAGAGTCGAGTAACCCCTCTTTAGCCCCAGAAGGGTTGATGAGTTTATGAATACGGCAGAGGTCTTTAGCAAAGTGGGTTCCACCAAACCCAATGCCTGCGTAAAGATAAGAGGTTCCAATGCGTTGGTCTGCGCCGATTCCTTGGCGAACTTCTTCAATGTCTGCGCCTAACGACTCGGATGCCTCAGACAGTTCATTCATTAGAGAAATACGGGTAGCGAGCATGGCATTGGTGGCGTACTTAGTGAGTTCTGCTGATTCGGGTGACATCTCAATCATCACGTTTTGATTACGATTAAAAGGTGAAAATAAATGCTTAAACTGGGTAAGGGTTTCAGGGGTGCGATGGCCAATAATAATACGATCTGGACGTCTAAAATCCTGAATGGCTCGGCCTTCCGATGCAAAATCAGGGTTTACAATGCAGGGAATTTTAGCTAATTTCTCAATGGTTTTAGTGGTTCCCATCGTAAAATTGGAGCGAATAATAATGCAACGATTTGAATTATGCCCTTTTGACAAGGAAAGAGCAATACGCTTGCCTTCTTCGCATTGTTCAGGATTAAAAGAGATGATTTGGTACTCGGTCTCTAGATCAAATGAATTTGAAATACTCAGTCGTCCAGCATCGATTTGAGTGTCTAATAGCTTGGTTAAACCTGGTTCAGAGTGTTCATTGTCTCGATGTCCCACGAGAACAACGTGATTTCCTGTCTCAGCCAAACAGCCAGCGCAGACTAACGCACTGATGCTGTCACCAAATACATTAATTTTCATGGCGTTGTTTCCAAATGTTTTTTAGAAGATTAGCGGTAGAGCTGTCTAAACCATCAACTGATTGCGCTTTAATGTGCTCAAAAATATTGAGTGCCAGTTCTTTACCCAGCTCAACCCCCCATTGGTCAAAGGGGTTAATATCCCAAATAACCGACTGCACAAATACTTTATGTTCGTATAGGGCAATTAACATCCCTAAATGGTAAGCATCCAATTTTTTTAACAGCAAGGTATTGGAAACTTGATCGCCAGGATAGTTTTTATGTAGATCTTCATTAATATCCCCTGTCATCATGGCTCGGCTCTGTGCTAAGCAGTTGGCAATATTTAAATTATGATGATAATTTGCTCGGTCTTGGTCTGATTGGGATATGCCTTGTGAAAAAAGAATAAAGTCAGACATCACACGTTCCGTGCCTTGGTGCAGCAGTTGATAAAAAGCGTGTTGAGCATTGGGGCCAACTTCTCCCCATAAAATAGGACAGGTTCGATAAGTGACCGCCGTTCCATCTCGTTTGGTACGCTTGCCGTTGCTCTCCATCTCGAGTTGTTCTAAGTAGCTGGCAAAATATTTTAAACGGGAGTCATAAGGTAAAATTGCTTGGGCAGATAGATTTAAAAAGTTGGTGTTCCATACGCCAATTAAACCTAACAGCACAGGAATGTTTTGTTTAAAAGGTGTGTTTTTGAAGTGTTGATCCATGGCATGTGCACCCGCCAGCATGTCGTTATATCCTTGCATACCCAGTCTTAGTGCAATACTAAAGCCAATGGTGGACCATAATGAAAATCGACCCCCTACCCACTCCCAAAAAATTAATTGATGCTCAGGAAGGATGCCCCATTTTGACATTTTAATTGGATTGGTGGATATGCCGACAAAATGGTTCATGACGACCTTATGGTTTGGTGCATGTTCTTCTAGCCACTCTTTAGCCGTTTTAGCAAGCGAGAGCGTGTCAATGGTGGAGAACGATTTAGAGGCAACCACAAATAATGTTGTTGCAGGATCTAAACTTTTAAGCAACTTATGAAGCTGTTGAGCGTCTAACGTTGAGACAAAGTGCACATTAGGTGCGTGTTCGTGTTTGTCTTTATCAAGTGCGTGCGTAACCATTAATGGGCCTAAATCACTGCCGCCCACACCGATGTTGATAATGTCCGAAATGGGCTTTCCTGAATAGCCTCTAAATTGTTTTTGATGAACTTGATTTACCAGTGACTCCATTTTGTGCCACTGTTTGGAAACATCAGGGTTTGGTGTGCTAACATCTCGCAAAGCAGTGTGCCAAGCGGCTCGGTTTTCGGTATGATTAATTTTGTCGCCGTTAAACAACCGTTCAATCCACGTGTCTAATTGCTGTTCAGAGGCAAGATTGAGCAGTTCATCAATAATTTCTGTGTTGATTTTTTGTTTTGAAAAATCAAAAAGTAACCCCTCTTTTTCAAGATGAAACGATTTAAAGCGTTCAGAGTCTTGAGTAAAAAGATTTTTAAGGTGTTGTGTCCGCATGGACTCAGCAAGGGGTTGCAGCATTGTGTACGCGTGGGCATGGATCATTTTGTCAGTTCGATTTTAAAAGTTTGTAACCAGCTTGAAAATTCTTTTCCAAGCTCTGGATGATTGGTGGCAAATTGCACGGAGGCCTTCATATACCCTAGTTTATCACCACAATCATAGCTTTCTCCCGCCAAACAGTAAGCTTGAACACCTTTGCTTTCAATCAGTTCCGCAATGGCATCGGTGAGTTGAATTTCATTACCTGCGCCCTTGGGGGTAGTTTTAAGTAAGTTAAGCACGCTGTTATCCAGTACATAGCGTCCTGTGACCGATAAGTTAGAAGGGGCGTTTTCAGGCGAGGGTTTTTCAACAATTCCTTTCATGGGTTTTGATTCGCTGGCTTCAAGTGACTCTCCTGCACAATCGGCAATGCCATATTTATCCACCTCGCTTTTTGGTACTTTTTCAACCATGATTTGGCTTTGATCGCTTTTTGTGAATGCTGTGACCATCTGCTTTAAATCGTCTGACTCCGTGTTTAAGATGACATCGGGCAAGATTACCGCAAAGTGTTCATCGCCAATTACAGGAGCGGCACATAATACCGCATGACCTAATCCAAGTGGCTCAGGTTGACGCACCGAAATAACATTAATATGAGGAGGGATGATTGCCTTAAGTTTTTCCATTAAAGCAACTTTGTTTTTACGTTCTAAGCTCACTTCTAATTCAAAATTATGATCAAAGTGGTTTTCAATGGCTTGCTTGCTGGAGTGGGTTACCAAAATAATATCGGTAAAACCTGCGTTCACTGCCTCTTCTACCACATATTGAATAAGCGGTTGATCTACTAAGGTAATCATTTCTTTGGGAATCGCTTTGGTAGCGGGTAAGAAGCGAGTGCCTAAGCCAGCAACGGGGATTACAACTTTTTTCATGGTAAGGATCCTATTTTAGTTATTTTTTAATATTTGAGGCGTATTTTAGTATTAAATGGATTGCAATGCGTAATTATAAGAGTGATTTTTTAGGAAGTGCATATAAAAATATTTTTAAATAAAAAAAATATAAAAAATACTTGCGACTAAATAAAAACGCCCTATAATACGCGTCATCAGATAATTGATTTGATGTTTTTCAATCCCGATTAGTTCAGTTGGTAGAACACCGGACTGTTAATCCGTATGTCGCTGGTTCGAGTCCAGCATCGGGAGCCAAATTTTTAAAGAAGCTAGGGTTCGCCTATTGCTCAGTGCACTTGTTGGTTCTGAGCTGGGTGGCTCTGGCTTTTTTTATGCGCAAGGCCGTTGTAAGTGCTTACCTTGTGCGCCTTTGTGCTAATCAAGGTGTTGTTGTGTGCTTTATATTTTGTCGCGGGGTGTAGGTAGGTTAGAATGGGTGGTTTAAACACTTTTCTAAAGCTTGGCAAGTTTTTTTAGCTTTGTCCTTTTGTTGAGTTTGTTGCGCTGTGTTGTTGGTTAACTGGTTGGTCTAATTATAGTTGAGGTTGTTTTTATGTTGAAATTTATTTGTTATGGAGTGTTTTTTTCAGTGGTGGCCTTGCTTTCTGGTTGCGGTGGTGAGGAGTCAGAGGTGGCACAAAACACGCAGGTAGTGGCTAAAGTGAATGGTGAAGAGGTAACGATTCATCAGCTTAATCAGTTGTTGTCTCGTGTTAGGATGCCTGAAGGCGAGTATTCTCAAGCGGACCTTGAGAAGCAGGCTTTGGATAGCTTGGTTGAAAAGACGTTAGTTTTACAAGCGGCTAAAGGGTTAAAGATAGATCGAGAGCCAGCGGTACTTAGTGCTTTGGAAGAGGCGAAAAATAAAGTGTTGATAGAGCGTTATGTGCAAAGGACGTTAGAATCTGTTGCTAAGCCGTCGACTGAGCAAGTGCAGGAGTTTTATGATCGTTTTCCAGAGTTATTTGCTGAACGAAAAATGTATGTGTTTACCAAACTGGCTATTTCGGCTGATGAAGCGCAGGTTGAGCGATTAATCGAGCAGGTAAAGCAGGGGTTAACTATTGAACAGGTTGTTGATTTGCTGAAGCAGCAGGGAATTAAGTATAAGCGGATGAGCGAGGCTAAAGTGGAGGGAAAAATTGCAGGTCCAGTTCTTCAATTTTTGAGTGCGTTGCAAGCGGGTGATATTGGTTATTTAAAAATGACGGATGGTCTGTTAGTGGTGGAATTGCATCGTCTTTTGGATCAGTCAGTTGCTTTAGATGATGCTAAGGGAGCGATTGCAGGGCAGTTGTTGCTGGAAGCGCGTAAAAAGGCTTCTAAGAAATTGGTTGATTCACTAAAAGAGGCCGCTGAGGTTGAATATGTTGGAAAGTTTGCCTCAAGCCCGTGATCGTATTCAGAAGGGTAAATGCAGCTTAGTTGATGTGCATCAACTAAGTGTTTTGGTCTTGCTGATTATTTCTGGTATCTTTAGCCCCGTTGTTTTTGCAGAGGGTGAGTTTGTTCCGTATGTAGGGTTGACAGTGGCAAAGGATGATAACTTATATCGGCTGGATTCTGATGTTGATGTCAGCGTTTTGTCATCTTCTGTTAGTAGGGCGGACACGATTTATAAAACTAGAGCGGGAGTGGCGGTTAATTGGAAATTGAGTCGTCAAAAGGTGTTCGCAGATTTATCAGTGACGGATAATCGGTTTGAGAAGAATTCAAGTTTGAATTATACGGGTCAGGATTTGAGTCTTAAATGGAATTGGTTGTTTGGTAGCTATTTAACGGGGCAGTTAGGCTGGAGTCAAGAGCAAACACTTAGTGATTTTTCGAACACTAATTCTGAGTTATCCAGTAAAAAGTATCAGCAGGCAGTTAATTTTCTCGCTAAGTGGCGCTATGCGCCGGATTGGGAGGTTGGGCTTGACCTCTCTGGCTATGATTTAAGTTATGAATTGCAAGCGTTGCAAGATCGTGACAGGCAAGGTGTTAAGAAAGCCTTTTTTTGGAGTTATATTACGCATGCGGGAAATCGGGTTGGTGTAACGTGGGCGCGTGAAGATGGTTTGTACCCCGAGCGTGGGATCACAGATGTTGATAATGAGTATCAGCAAGATTCGTTGTTGTTGAATGTGGTTTGGCAGGCAACGGTTAAGAGTAAATTGTCGGCAGATGTTGGGTGGAATTCACGTGTGCATCCTACACTTTCTATGAAAAATTATGATGGGTTTAACGCTAAGGTTGCCTATACTTGGTTGCCTACGGCAAAAACAATGTTGAGTGTGGATTTATATCGTCAGTTGGTGTCCAGTAGTAATGCGGATGCAACGTTTAGTGAAAATACAGGCTATGCCCTGAATGGTGCTTTGCGGCTGTCTGAAAAAGTGTTCTTTAATGGTCAGTTTAAAAGTGAAACAAGGGATTATGTAGGGCGTTTAAGTGAGTTTAAAGAGCGTTATGTATGGCTTACTGCTGGTGTGACCTATCAGCCTTATTCCATGTTAGATACGTCTTTAAGGGTGAGTCAAAGTATGAGAGATTCAACGCAAGCTCTTAGAGATTATCAGTCGCAGTCCGTGGTATTGGATTTTAAAGTTAAATTTTAATCGGAAGAGTTCTCTTTCAAAATAAAAGAAGAAGTAGGTTATGAGGAAGTTAGTTTTTGCATTGTTTTTGTCTTTTTCATCGATGGCATTCGCGGTTGAGAGTGTGTTGGATGATGGCGATATGGTTCGTGTTTCTGTTTATGGTAACCCTGACTTGATGACAGAAGCAAAGGTTTCTGCCTCTGGTATTTTAAATTTTCCTTTAATTGGAGAGATTAAGGTTGGGGGGTTAAGCGCACCAGAAACAGAGCAGTTGATTGCCACTCGCTTGGTCTCAGAGGGTTTTTTAAAGCAGGCACAAGTGAATGTTATTGTGTTGCAGTCCAGTGGCCAGCAGGTCTCAATTTTGGGGCAGGTTATGAAACCTGGTAAGTACTCGATTGAATCGGGAGCGAAGTCTCTATTTGATTTTATTGCTCTTTCGGGCGGGGTGTCGGCAAAAGGGTCTAGCGTGGTCACGATTCTTCGCATGGCGGAAAAACCGCCTAAGCGTTTTTCTGTGGATATTGACCAGCTTTTTCTTGAGTCCAGTGTGGATGTTGTTAAGCGAAGTAATATTAAAATGATAGCGGGTGATATTATTTACGTTCCTGAAGCGCCAGTGTTTTATGTTTTTGGTGAGGCGAATCGTCCAGGCGTGTATCGCTATAAGCCAGGGATGACTGTGGCACAGTCAATTTCTGCTGGTGGAGGTGTTTCGGCAAGAGGAACGGTTCGAGGGATTGAGATTGATCGTCGCAATGACGAGGGTAAGTTAGTTAAATTAAGTGCTTCCTTGTCATCGGAGATTTTGGCAGATGATATCGTTATTATTCAAGAACGATTATTTTAAGGGTTAAATAAAATGAGTTTTTACCAGTTTCTGATTATATTAAAGGCAAGAAGAAAAATAGCACTTTTTGCTTTATTCGTTACCGTTATTTCAGTAGTCGTTATTAGTCTTGTATTGCCTAAAACCTATGAAAGTAACACGACTTTGGTTATAAATTATAAAGGCGTTGACCCCATTACAGGTAATAGCGCCCCTAGTCAGTTGGTTCCTGGGTATTTAGCAACGCAGGTGGAAATTATTAGCAGCCCAAAGGTAGCGTTAAAGGTAGTGGACAAGCTGGAGTTGTATGCTAAGCCAGAGGTACTTAACTCGTTTTATGAAGCGACAGAGGGAAGAGGAGATGTTCGCAATTGGCTAGCGAATTTGTTGTTAACAAATCTTAATGTTGCTCCCTCTCGTGAAAGCAGTGTGATTACTTTGGGGTATAGATCGAATAATCCAGACTCAGCCGCTACTTTTGCGAATGCTTTTGCAGAAGCTTATGTTGAAACTAATTTGCAGTTGAAAATTGAACCCTCTAAAAGAACCTCTGAATGGTTTAAGGCTCAGGTTGAGGAGATGCGTTTTGATTTAATTGCCGCACAAAAACAGTTGTCTGATTATCAAAGAGAAAAAGGAATTGTTTCTGCGGACAAGCGGATGGACGTTGAAGCCGCGCGGTTATCACAGCTTTCACAGCAGTTAGTGGTTGCACAGTCAGAGTTACAACATCAAAAATCAAGGCAGGAAGCCGTGTCAAGGGGGGGGGTAAAAAATTTAGACAGTGCTGCTTTAGCGGATCCTATTGTTAGAGACCTTAAAGTGTCACTTGCACGTTCGGAGGTCAAGCTTTCTGAATTGGCGGAACGTTTAAGCGAGCAACATCCTGAATACCGTGCAGCAAGTTCAGAAGTACGTAGTTTAAGGCGTAAGCTGTCATCAGAGTTTCGTTTTGCAAAGGATCGAATTAAAGGTGATGTAGCCATTGCTCAGAAAAAAGTAGCAGAGCTTAAAAGCGCGATTGAAGTACAAAAACAAATGTTACTGGGGATTAATGACAGTCGAAACATGTTAGATATTTTTACGCGTGATGTCGAAGATGCACAGCAAATTTTAAGTCTTGCAACGCAGCGATTGAACCAGCTGGCATTAGAGGGTACGTCTCAAGAAAGTGATGTTTCTATTCTTAATGTCGCTGTGGCTCCGATTAAGCCTATCAAGCCAAACCTAATGATTAATGTAATTTTATCGATATTTTTAGGTTCAATATTGGCCGTAGCAGTGGCTCTTTTAGCAGAGATTTTGGATCGACGTGTTCGGTCAGAAGGTGATATTGTACAGAGCGTAGGCTTGCCTGTTCTAGGAGAGGTTAAATGTGTTAAACCAGTCTCTAAAAAATTGATGTTTAAAAATCGTGTGCTGACATAAAAATTAGGAGTTAATGTGGAAAATCAATTGATTGAAGTAGGTCAAAAAAAACGCACGATTGGTCACTTATTGCTAGAGACTGGTAAACTTAAGCCGCAAGATGCCGACCTTATTGTTAAAACCCAAAAAGAGCTTGGTTTACGTTTTGGTGATGCTGCCGTTAAGCTAGGTTTGATTACTGAAGAAGATATTATGCAAGTGGTCTCTAGGCAGTTTGATTATTCTTGCTTGCCTGTTGGAGACGATGCGATTGATGCAAAGGTACTGAGTGCTTTTCATGCTTACGGACAAGAAGTTGAAGCTCTTAGGGCGTTAAGAAGTCAGTTGTCTCTACGTTGGTTTACAGAAAATAAATCATTGGTGATTACATCACCTAGCCCTAAGCAAGGTTCTAGCTATATTACAGCAAATTTAGCCGTTCTTTTTGCTCAGCTGGGGCAAAATACCTTACTGATTGATGCCAATATGCGTGCGCCTGTTCAGCAAAATTTATTTCGCACAACGAATAAAATCGGGTTATCAGACGTATTAGTTAAGCGTGCAGGTTTAGAAGCTATCCAAGCAGTTTCTAAAATTGAAAACCTATCTCTGCTGTCCTCAGGAACAATTCCTCCGAATCCTTTGGATTTGTTGGGGCACTCAAGGTTTGATAATCTAGTTGGAGTATTAGAAAAAAAATATGACATTATTCTTATTGATACTCCAGCTATTCTAGAAAATTCCGATGCGCAAGCGATGGTAGCGGTAACAAAAGGAGTGTTGTTAGTTGTGAATAAAAATGGTGCAAAAATTGCAGATGTAGAGCTTGCAAAACAGCAAGTCAGCGTTGCAGGTGCAGAGCCTGTGGGCGTTGTTTTAAACAATGTTAAATGTTAAGTGTGAATTAAAAAGTATTGTAATTACTTAACGAGTAGTTTAATGTGTAGAATGACTCATTGATTACGGAGCATTTTGTTTTTACGATTGAATGCTAAATAAGGTTTCGGTCATGTTTGGTTGGTTTTATTTTTTTATATAGGAGGCTGTAGTGTCCAATAAAGTTGCGTTAATAACGGGTGTTACAGGTCAAGATGGTTCGTATCTGGCTGAGTTTTTATTAGAGAAAGGTTATGAGGTTCACGGGATTAAACGTCGTGCTTCCTCATTTAATACACAAAGAGTTGATCATATTTACCAAGATCCTCATGTAGATAATAAAAATTTTATTTTACATTATGGCGATTTAACTGATTCCTCTAATTTGACACGAATTTTGCAAGAAGTTCAGCCAGATGAGGTTTATAACTTAGGGGCTCAATCTCACGTAGCGGTTTCATTTGAATCTCCTGAGTATACGGCTGATGTCGATGCCATAGGAACCTTAAGGTTGCTGGAAGCCATTCGCCTGTTAGGTTTAGAGAAAAAAACAAAATTTTATCAAGCCTCTACATCAGAATTATATGGAGAGGTTCAAGAAACGCCCCAAAAAGAAACAACACCCTTTTACCCTAGATCACCCTATGCAGTAGCCAAAATGTATGCTTATTGGATCGTTGTAAATTATCGTGAATCTTATGGTATGTATGCTTGTAATGGTATTTTATTTAATCATGAATCGCCACGTCGAGGTGAAACTTTTGTTACTCGAAAAATTACACGTGGTTTAGCCAATATTGCACAAGGCTTAGAGACCTGCTTGTATATGGGGAATATTGATGCTCTACGTGATTGGGGGCATGCAAAAGACTACGTTCGTATGCAATGGATGATGTTGCAGCAAGAGGTTGCAGATGATTTTGTGATTGCAACAGGCGTTCAATATTCTGTTCGCCAATTTATTGCTTGGTCTGCACAAGAGCTAGGCATTACGCTAGAATTCAGTGGAAAGGGACTTAATGAAAAAGCAATCATTAAAGCAATTGAAGGGAATAAAGCGCCAGCCCTAAAAGTAGGGGACGTGATTATGCAAATTGATCCTCGTTATTTCCGTCCTGCAGAAGTTGAAACCTTATTAGGTGATCCTGCAAAAGCAAAACAAAAGCTAGGCTGGACACCCGAAATTACAGTACAAGAGATGTGTGCCGAGATGGTTTCTGAAGATTTAAAAATAGCAAGGCGTCATGCGTTATTAAAAGAGCATGGTCATGATATTCCAGTGGCTGTGGAGTAACTTGATGTCTTTAAATGAACAGAGCACCATTTTTGTTGCAGGTCATAAAGGAATGGTTGGATCAGCCATTGTTCGTTTATTGCGCCAAGATCCTCGCAATAAAGTTGTGACGGCAACACGTTCAGAGCTGGATTTAACCAATCAGCAGGCTGTTAATCATTATTTTAAAAAAAATCACATTGATCAGGTGTATCTTGCTGCAGCAAAAGTAGGAGGTATTCATGCGAATAATGAATACCCCGCTGAATTTATTTACGAAAACTTAATGATTGAGTCAAATATTGTACATGCCGCGCATTCAAACGGTGTACAGCAGCTTCTATTTTTGGGATCCTCTTGTATTTATCCTAAGTTAGCTGATCAGCCTATTAAAGAAGAAATTCTTTTAACTGGAAAGCTAGAGCCTACAAATGAACCGTATGCTGTCGCCAAGATTGCAGGGATCAAACTTTGCGAAAGTTATAATCGTCAGTACGATAGAGATTATCGAAGTGTTATGCCAACAAATTTGTATGGTGAAAATGATAATTTTCATCCTGAAAATTCCCATGTGATTCCTGCTTTATTACGACGTTTTCATCATGCAAAACTAAATAATGACTCTGTTGTGGTCGCTTGGGGGTCGGGCAAACCAATGCGAGAATTTTTATATGTAGATGAAATGGCCGAAGCTTCTATTTTTGTTATGAATTTAGATAAAAAAGTTTACCAACAAGAAACTCAACCAATGTTATCGCATATTAACGTTGGTACAGGCATTGATTGTACAATTAGAGAGCTAGTTGAAACGGTTGCTCAAGTTGTAGGGTTTGAAGGTCGTATTGAATTTGATGCAACAAAGCCCGATGGCGCACCAAGAAAGCTGATGGATGTTTCTAGACTGGAGCGTTTAGGTTGGAAAGCAAAAATAAGCTTAAAAGAAGGGTTAACACAAACCTATGCTTGGTTTTTAGCAAATCAAAATGACTACCGAAAATAACCCTTTATCTTTAATCAATTTTAAAAAAATTGTTCAGTATTCACCTTTGTTTGCAATGGACTTAGTGCTTGTAAACCAACGAGATGAAGTGTTAGTTGGTAAGCGCCTAAATGCTCCTGCAAAAGGATTTTGGTTTGTTCCTGGTGGTAGAGTTTATAAAAATGAATCATTAGAGCAGGCCTTGCTGCGAATTGCTAAAAGTGAATTAGGCTTAATATTAAAGCCATTAAACCAAGTGACATTACTTGGATTATATGAACATTTTTATGACGATAGTTTTTTTAGTAAAGAGATCTCAACGCACTATATTAATGCGACACATGTTTTTAGAGTGAAAAGCTGTGAACTAAACTTCCCTAACTCACAGCATAGTCAGTATTGTTGGTTAGGGATTGACTCTCTTACAAACAATGAATCGGTGCATAAATACAGTAAAGTTTTTTTGCCTGAATTAGTTAAATGGCTAAACTCATAGAATTTAAGAAATGATAAATATTATTTTATGTGGTGGTTCAGCTACGAGTTTATGACCCTTAAGTCGTACTATGTAATAAGTACAGGGTTTAGTTTGACTAAAAAAGGATTGATGATTTGAGCTTAATTAATAAAAAATTTAATGAGATGAATAAAATTGAAATTACAAAGCTTTCGATTCTTATTCCTTTTTTATCTGCTTTTGTGCTGCTTTATTGGTCTATATATGTTCAGTTGTTCAATGAAGTATGGGTAACTGATGAGCAAGCACATGGCCCTATTGTTTTAGCCATTGTTATTTTTTTGTTTTGGAGTAATTGGAAAAATTTAGATCTTAGTGGCAGTACATCATCTAGTAAGGTTATGGGTTATGTATGTATGTTAATGAGTGCATTGTTATACATTATTGGAAAGTCCCAAAACCTATTAGAGTTTGCTGTTCTATCACAGTTTTTTTTACTATTTGGTTTCTTTCTAGCTTTTTTTGGGTATTCGAGTGTAAAAAAATTATGGTTCCCAATTCTATTCTTACTGTTTTTAGTTCCTATTCCTGGTGCTGTTTTAGCAATGATAACGTTACCATTGAAAATAGCAGTTTCTTATGTGTCAGAACATATACTCTACTTCTTTGATTATCCAATTGCTCGAACAGGCGTGATATTACAAATTGGTTACTATAAATTGTTAGTAGCGGATGCATGTGCAGGAGTGCATACGATTATCTCTTTAGAAGCAATGGGTTTACTTTATTTATATCTAATTAAAAGTACTTCTGCGCTTAGAAACATAACATTAGCGATTCTTATCGTTCCAATTGCTTTTGTAGCGAATGTTATAAGGGTGATTATTTTGGTGTTAATTACCTATCACTATGGTGATGAAGCTGGGCAAGGATTTTTACATGATTTTGCTGGATTTGTTCTGTTTTTTGTTGCTCTCGTATTTATTATCTTTACGGACACCTTTTTAAGGTGGATTTCTAAAAAAATTAAAAAAAATGGACGTAAAAATGAAAGTATTTAATTTGCCTGTAATAATTATTTCAGTACTAATGGTTTTTGCATATGTTATGGCAAGTTATTTAAAGCCTACTGAATATATGGCGGAATTAAAGAGTCAAGAGTTATTAGAGAATATTGTTCCAAAACAGTTGGGTGACTGGAAGGCCAGTGAAATAGAGTTGGCTTTAATTAGGGCACCAGATGTTGAAGAGAGTTTAAATGAAATTTATTCAGACCTTCTTGAAAGAAGGTATAACAATCAAAATAGTGATGAAATTCTTTTATCTTTAGCGTATGGTGCAGATCAAAGTGGTGACCAAAATCAGGTTCATCGTCCTGAGTTTTGTTACCCCGCTCAAGGACTTAATATTTCGCATGTTCGAGATGAAAAAATAAAATTGGATGAAGAAAGGTTTTTATTAGTTCGTAGACTTTTAGCTACTGCACCAGGTAGAGTTGAACCGATTACTTATTGGATAGTGATTGGAGATAAAGTTACCTTACCAGGGATTGGCAGAAAATTGGTTCAACTGGAGTATGGACTATCAGGAAAAATTCCGGATGGATTACTGTTTAGGGTTTCTTCGATAACACAAGATGTTGAACTTGCTTATCAAAATCAAGATAACTTTATTAAAGAGTTATTTTATGGGCTTGGCGTTAAGCAAAAAAACATTTTTTTTGGTAGAGGGGGAGGGCTGTAAGCTGATTCAATTAATTGTTATGTTGTTGGCACGATATAACACAGTAAACTTTGATATGAACTACTGAATTTAGGCGGAATACTCTTTTATTTTTAAGCACCCAGCTTATTGTCTTCAACAGAAGGGATTTGGAGGTTGTAAGGGAAGGGTTTTATTTTTTGAGGGAAAAATGGAAAAAACAATTTTAACTTACGGTACATTTGATATGTTCCATATAGGGCATTTAAACCTTATTAAGAGAGCTTCTGAATTAGGAGATAGATTGATTGTAGCAGTATCAACAGATGAGTTTAATTTACTGAAAGGCAAAAAATGTATTATTCCTTTTGAGCAAAGGGCAGAAATTGTAAGGGCTATAAATGGTGTTGATTTAGTTATCCCAGAAAATCATTGGGAGCAAAAAATCAGTGATATTCAGACCTATGAAGTTGATATGTTTTTAATGGGAAATGATTGGGAAGGAAAATTTGATTTTCTAAATGAATTTTGTGAAGTTCAGTATTTGCCGAGAACGGATGGAATCTCTACGACAAGTTTAAAAGGTTCTTTAAAAAACTTTTTATCAGTACCAAAAGAAGAAATATTAAACGCTTTCGAAATACTTGAAATTTTGAAAAAAGATTTTGAATGAAGAATGTCAGGTTTTGAAAAATTTCTCTACAGTATTACAGGGCAACTTAGTTTTAAATTATTTTCTTAGTTGTTTCTATCTGTAATGGTTATAAAAAAATAATGAAAATAAATTTTGATTAGCTCTGTATATTTTGTTTAGTTTATTTATCTGGCTTAAGGTATGGCAGTAGCGTTAGCATATCATACGGGAATGACTTTTATGAGAGTTAAATAGATAGCATAACAAAAGGTTTTTAATGAAAAAATACATAGTAAAAATAGCTTGTTTAGTCATATCACTTTTAGATAAAGTAATACCAAAAAATAATGATATTGTCGTTTTTAATAGCTTTCCAGATCTAAGTGATAATAGTTTTGCCTTATTTGTTCACATACTAGAGAAGTACCCGCACAAAAAAAACGTATGGCTTGTAAAGACTCTGAAGAATGAAAAGTGTCAAGCGATTATTGCTGAATTTAGCAATAGTAATAATTTTGAAATTATTGGTCGGGATACATTTTTTGGGATGTATTATTATTTAAGAGCAAAATATGTGTTTTTTACCCATGGAATATTTAGTGATGCCAAAATTGCGAATAAACATTGCGTAGTAAATCTTTGGCATGGAATGCCATTAAAAACAATTGGATTATTGGATAATAATCCAGCTATACCAAACTTTAAGTATGGCATTGCAAATTCAAGTTTTTATCAAACAATAATGTCGCAGGCATTTGGTATAAAAAAACAAAATATTTTAATTACAGGGCAGCCAAGAAATGACCTTATGTTTCAAAAAAACAATTGTTTAGAAAAGCTTGGCTATGAACACAATAGTGATAAAAAAATTGTTTTATGGACACCTACTTATAGGCAATCAATTGTTGGAGACATAAGAATAGATGGAAACGTTTCTAGTGATTTTCCAGTAGTCAAGTCAAGTCAGTTAATTGAGTTGGATGAATTTCTTGAAACCATCAACACAAAAATAATCGTAAAGCTACATCCCATGGATATTTTAAATAATAACGTATTTTCTCAATATCGTAATATTAAAATTATTAAAAAAGGTGAGCTTGAATCTGTAAATTGCCAGCTATATTCATTGTTGGGGGCTGTGGATATTTTATTAACTGATTTTTCATCAATTTATGTTGACTATTTGTTACTAGACAGGCCTATTGGTTTTGTCTTAGACGATTTTTCGGCCTATTCTAAGTCAAGAGGCTTTGTTTTTGATAAGCCAGGAGAATATATGCCGGGTCAAAAAATAGCTACTTTTGAACAATTAAAGGATTTTTTGTACAAAACAGTAGTATTAAACAAGGACTCTTTTGTTAATGAACGCCAAAGGGTTAACAAAATGCTTAATAATAAGTTTAATAATTCTTCTGAAGAGCTATTAACTTTGATAGGTTTCGGATAATTTAACGTCTTATTTTGAGCTTTTGATGCCAAAATTAAATGTTTGTTGGTATTAATCGTTTATATCTAGGTATTATTGATAGAAAACTTGTAAGTCAGTGCTGTCGGTATTTTTTAATTAGCGTTATAGCAGAGTGTAATTTTCCAGATTAAGGTTTAACTTTATGCCCAAAAAACTTTTAATTTCAGCCTATTCGTGTCAGCCAAATAAAGGTTCAGAACCTGGTGTTGGTTGGGCTTGGGTGTGTGAACTTGCAAGGCTCGGTCATGAGTTGCATATTCTTACAAGAGTCAATAATAGAGCCAATATTGAATGTGCTCGCGATACTATTCCGAATACACAAAATGTACATTTTATTTATTATGACCTGCCCACGTCATTTTTAAAGATTCAAAAAATACCTTTTGGTATACAAATGTATTACGGGTTATGGCAATGTGGCGTTTATCATGTAGCGAAAAAACTGATAAAAGAAATAGATTTTGACTATATACAGCATGTAACGTTTGTCTGTATAAGGCAGCCAAGTTATTTAGCTTTGTTAGATAAGCCTTTTATATTTGGACCTGTGGGAGGAGGAGAGGCTGTGCCATTTAGGCTTAGAAAACATTATAGTTGGTCTCAATGGTTTACGGATTTATTTAGAGATGTTTCAAATTTGTTTATAAGGCTAGATCCAAGGATGTGGCTAATGTTTTCACGTAGTAAGCATATTTTTGTTACCTCTGAGCAAACGAAGCACTTAATACCTAAACGATTTCATAAAAAAATATCCACCCAATTAGGCATTGCGTTAAATCAAAGTGAAGTATCAGATTTTAGGGTTAAAATGTTTAATGTTGATCAAGGGATTAAGCTTTTATTTATGGGGCGTTTCCTTGAGTGGAAAGGAATGGGGTTAGGGTTAAAGGCATTCTCAGAATATAGTAAGCGATTTCCAGATGCAACGCTTACCATGGTCGGCACTGGTAAGGCTAAGATATTGTGGGAGAAACTTGCTGTAGATTTAGGTGTTGAGGATAGGTTAACTTGGATTGACTGGGTTCCTAAAGAGGAAGTGGATGATCTTTACCTGACTCACGATGTGTTATTGTTTCCCAGTCTACATGATTCAGGAGGAATGGTCGTTCTTGAAGCTATGGCTCATGGATTACCTATAATCTGCTTAGACATAGGTGGGCCAGGTTTAATTATGGGAAGTGAAGAAGTGGGTAATATCTCTATTATCAATAAGAGTGAACGGGATATCATTAAGAGTTTAGAAGCATCAATGGTTCATTATAGTCATGTGTCTATATTAAATGATGTTTCCAAACGGATGCAGGAACATTCTAAAAGGCATACTTGGACAAAGCTAGTAGAAAAAGTTGGTGTACAAATTAAATCGAGTATCAAGCTGTGACAATTATTCAAAGCGAGGCGTTAAATTGCTCTTAGTTCAAATAATATGATTAAATTAGATATTCCCTCTCAAGATGCAAAGTTATGGTCCTTGCTTGATCAAGGGCTTGTCTCAGCATCTAATTTTTTTATTGGTATCTTATTAGCAAGAGGTTTGGGAATTGAAGCGTTTGGTTTATACGTGGTCGGCTTATCTTTACTCTTATATGCAAACACCTTTTTACAGTCTTTAGTTGTTGGTCAAATGATGTCTATTTTGCCTCCAGTAGATAAAGTTAGATATAAAAATTTTTTAGTACAAGGTTATTTTGGCTATGCACTATTGATCTCTGTGGTTGCCAGTATCTTTGTTTACATTCTTACTTTTGTTATTGATTATTTTTCAGAATCTCTTAATTTACAGTATTTACATCTGATTATAGGCGTTACTGTTTTTGGGTTTATGATTCAAGATTGGTTAAGACGGTATCTTTATGCGACCTCTAATCCAAGGGCGGTATTTATAATTGATATCGTGGCTTATGGTGGGCAATTTTTGTGTTTATTTGTGTTGTTTTGGAATGACCAACTCAGTATTGAAAGAGCCTTTATGGTTTACTTTGTCACATTTTTTTTGACTGCACTATTGACGGTATATTTTTTTAAGTTACAACCTAATTTTAGATACTCTAGGAGACTATTCGTAAAATTTTGGAAAATTAATCGTGACTACCTCTATACAGGGCAGCTAAACTGGTTCGCGGGTTCAGGAATTATTCTTATTGGGGCTGGAATGATTGGTGCCCAAGCTGCTGCGGCAATTAAAGCTGTTCAGAATTTACTGGGTCCGATTGTTGTTCTTTTTCAGTGGATGGACAATGTGATTATTGTCAAAGCTTCCTTAGTTTTTAAAGAAAGTGGCTATACTGGAATGACTGAATATCTTAAGAGAATCGCGTTATTTGGTTCGTTAGGTCTTATGTTTTTTATTGTCGTATTAATCTTTTTTAGTGAATCGCTTATTGTTTTTATTTATGGCAGTGAATACCGTATATTTGCGTATTTAATCGTATTCCAGGGGGTGTATTACTTGTTCTTGTATTTATACAAAATAGGTTCTTTTTATTATCGAGTGTTGGAAAAAATTACCATTTTAGTCATATCCAGTTTTTGGTGTGCTTTTGTCTCTATTGCTGTAGCAATGGTTTCTGTGACCAGTCTGCATGAAGCTGGACTTATGCTTGCATTAATTTCAGGTGTGGTGACTGCTTTGTTTGTGCTTTTAATAAAGCATAATAATTTCGTAAAAGTTCAGCTTTGAGTTGTTTAATTTTAACCGTATAGGAAAAATCTCAGGGGCTTGCCCTCTGGCTGAATAATTTACAGGGGGTATTTTTTCCCATTGTGAACTATTCGCTTATGGAGTGACAGAGAAATGCGCACCCATTGTATATCGCTTAATGTATCACTTTGTATGGATACCTCCAAGTATCGACACAAAGTGTTCAATGAACCATACCGTACGATATTGAAGATAATAATTCAAAAAATAGGCTATGACTACGATATTGATATAGTTGTTCGAGGAGTTCCGAAGATGTCGTCTAGTAATGTAAATTAAAGAGTTTATTAGCGAGAGAGTTTGTTTGAATATATCCAGAAATAAAAAAGCAATATTTCTGGAGTGGTAAATTATGGACACAAAGTTACTTTGTGGAAACGATAGGAAATTCAGATGAAAAGACTATTAGGAAGTATGCTCAAGATCAGTTAACAGATAACGATAAGATAGAAATAAAGTTAGAGCAATTGAAATTGTTCTAAAAACTCGGTCGCTTGTGACCGAGTTTTTTATCGGAGTTCCTAGAAAGAATTTTATACTATTTTTGGGGGAATGTGAGTGGTGTTTTAATAAACCAAAACTACAGTTGTAATTAAAGATTTTAAAACAATGGGTTAGGCGGTAAATGGGCCGGTTATCTAGGGCAACCCCTTAAAAATTAGAGCTTCTTATCTTAATAATTATAGAGAAAAAAACATGAACAAGCATTCATATCTAAATAACATCCTACTTTTGAATTATTCTAAAACCATTTACAGTTCGTTGTCGTTGTCGTTGTCGTTGTTGATTGTTTTTTGTGCAATAACTATAAGTTTTTTTATTGTAATTGCTCCACAGTTAGGTGTTATTGCTGCAGGAATATTATTTCTTTTTATTTCAATCTTTATCTTATATAAAAAGCTTGTACCAGGAGCGCCTTTATGGGCGAAATTTATTTTTATAGTTGTATTGGGAGATTTTATATTAAATTATGGCTTTACTAACTTTTCTGTGGGTGTAGGGGCGACTAAGGTGACGGTTGCTGAGCTGGTTCTATTAGTCACTTTGATTTATCTTTTATTTAAGGCTTGGCCTGCTTTTTGGGTATCTAAATTAGCCGCGCTATGTTTGATCGCATATTTTATTGTTCCCACTGTTGTGCACTTGCCGTCCAATTTAATGGGTCTTGGCGCAGTCGCAGCTCGTGATTATTTACCTTTGGTAGATAGTCTGTTTTTTTTTACAGGCATGGCTGTTGTATATATAGCGGGTAATAAAGAAACGTGGTTGTTGTGGCGCAATAATTTTATAAGAATTTTATTGGTTTTAAGTGCATTTTACCTTAGTCTGTACGCAGTGCAAGACTGGATGCTGCAGTATTCACCAAAAGTTACAGGGTACCAGCAAGCTGTTCCTCTTATTGGTTATTATGCAACGGGTAATGTTTTAGCATTAATGGGGTTGTTGGCTCTTATTTTGATACCAAACATGTTTTCACCTAATCAATTGGTTAGGCCGTTTAGCCTTATTTTATTACTATTTGTCTTTGGAGTTGCTTTTGTTTTATTGCAGTCTAGGACGACCTATCTTGTATTTATATTTTTTTTATTGATTCTTGCTTTGTTTGGTTATGGTTCCGCTGTCGTAAAGGTATTTTGGCTAGGGGTATTTGTTGTTTTTTGCCTTCTTATGGTGGATTTGTCAGGTATTGAATTGCAAGGAAGGGTTGGAAATATTGGGCTTGAGATGGTGTTTTCACAGTTAGGAAGTGTCACTGGACAAGGGGGATTTGAAGCTGGAAGTGATGGTGTTAATAAAAGATTGGATTGGTGGGCATCGGCTATTAATCGTTGGCTTTATGATATAAAAAGTATCACGGTTGGCATAGGGTTTGGAGAACCATTAACGACTTTTTCTGTTATGGGGTCTGGTGGTGAGGCCGTGGTTGTAAGAGAGCCACATAATAGTTATATCTCGGTTTTAACAAGAACAGGCTTGTTTGGGTTTATTCCTTGGCTAGCCTTTCATGTGATTCTCCTAGTAACCGTTTTTAGAGAAGTTTTGATTAGAAAATCAAGGGGTGATGTAGAAAGTGCAGGATATTTTATTTGGATATTGTTCTTGTTTTTAGCGATTTTATTTTCAGCTTTTGTACAGCCAGCTTTTGAATCGCCCCAGTTTGCAGTGCCTTATTTTTTTATAGCAGGAATGGTATTGGGTCAAATAGCACTTGAAAAGAAAGGCTGGAAATCATGATGTTGTGCCGAAAACTTATTTATATTACACCTTTTTTAATGTTTTTTAATGCCTCTCAGTCGTTTGCTAACCAAGCTTCTGATGTAACGTATATTGTTTTAGATAAACCAAAGCAAATTTTTCAGGGATTTGGTGCAAGTCAGACAAGAACAGGTGTTCTAAAAATTAATCAAAACTACGGCTCTACTTTGGTTAAAAAAATGTCTAAGGAGGTCTATGAGAAATTAGGGATGAACTGGGCAAGGCTATGGGTTCATTCGAGAGAGAATGTAAGTTCTGAGCTAATGAAATATCGATTTTATAAACATTACATTAATAGTGGGCTTTATAATACGTTAAAGGATAGTGGAGTTCAGAAGTTTTTACTTGCTCCTGCTAGAGGAGAAGAGGTACCTAGGGAATCAATGTTTGAGTATGCTAATAAACTTGCAAGGTTTATTGCGGATATCTATAAGGAGAGAGGGATTCGAATTGATGTAACAGGAATTGCAAATGAACCTCAAGGATTTCAGCATCAACAAATTGTTTTGGCAGCTAAGTATTTGCGACAGGAGCTTGATCGATTAGGCATGTCGCATGTGGGTATTATTGGGCCAGAATGGGCAAGTGCAGATAGACATGCGGCTGATGTTTTGGAAGCACTTCAGTCTGAACCTGAGTCTTGGGATGCATTACGTGGCATTTCAACACACAGTTATAATATGGGGGCGAATCGTTTAATTGAAAATTTTGCTCTTGATTCGAATAAAGAATATTGGATGACAGAGGCTGGACGGGCATTACCAAGCGTTATTGATGAAAGCCCAGGGGATACTGATGCGGCTTCGACTGTTGCGGCTCGTTTTCTTAATGATATGAACTACTCTGTAACACATTGGTTTTGGTTTCTTGGTTTCGGGCACATTGACAAGCACCCTAATAAAGACTCGGGTCAGGTTTTAGTTAAACCTGATGATCGTACTGGTGGTATTAAATTTAACACAAAGTATTTTTATTTAAAACAGTTACGGCAAACGTTTGATTTAGGAGCTCGGTTTTATGCCATAGTCCCGCCCAAAGGTTTAAGAAATGTTTGGTCCTATGGGCAAAAGCCAGCCATTACATTATCAGCGGCTAAAAACCCAGATAACAGTTGGGGGATAGGGATTGTCAATACGACGGGCATCCCTTTCTCGAACCAATTAATGCAGTTTTATGAAGCAAAAACTTATTCGGTGGATATTTTGTTGCCTGCTGATGTGGGTAATAAAACGTTTAGAGTGTATCGTAGTCGTCCTGATGGGATTAGAGAAGATAAAGAGATTTTAGAATTAAAAAACGGGGTTCTTTCTATCGATATCAGTCCTCATGAGCTAGTTACTCTGAGGTCTTTATAGCCTTGCACTGAGTTATGAAAAAGGAGGGTATTATGAAAAATAGTGTTGTTGTAAGGTTATATTTATTTTTGGTAAAAAAAAGGGGGGGGGAGTAAATTTAATATTGTGAGGCTTATGTATCGAATCTATTGTTTAATGCTCGGTAGTGAAGTGAATTGTAAGTTATCAAAAAATCTGGTTTTACCGCATCCATATGGCATATTTATTCATCGTGATTGTAAAATTGAAGAAAATGTTGTGATTATGCAACAGGTCACGCTTGGCATAAAAGATTTACAAAGTAACGGGGTGCCACATATTGGTCAGGGTTGTTATATTGGTGCTGGTGCTAAAATTTTAGGCGATGTTAAAATTGGTCAAAATGTTAGGGTAGAAGCGAATGCTGTTGTGACTCGAGATGTGCCGAGTAATGCAACGGTTGTTGGCTATAATCGTGTGATTGAAGAAAGCTTGTAGCTTATTTATTTGTGTATTTTCTTGAAAGATAAGGAGATAGTTTGTATTGGGCAATTGAGATGTATTTATGAAAATATTGGTACTGCATAATAAGTATAAAATAAGGGGGGGGGAAGATTCTGTTTTTGAAACAGAAGTTGAGCTTTTAAAGCGCAGGGGTAATTTAGTAGAAACCGTTGTCTTTAGTAATGATTCGATTGTGGGTTTGCAAGGAAAGTTGCGAGCATTGATGGGTATTACAAATAATACCGCCTCATTAACAATGCTTGAAGGTCAAATAGCAAAATTTGAACCTGATGTTATTCATGTACATAATTTTTTTCCTTTGCTTTCTCCAGGGGTTTTTACTCTGGCTAAAAAATTAAATATTCCGATTGTTTTTACGGTTCATAATTATCGATTACTTTGTCCTAGTGCCCTACTGATGCGTGATGGTTCACCTTGTGAGGCTTGCTTGAAGAAGCCTTTTGCATGGAAAGCGGTTATGTATAAATGTTACCGTGACTCTTATTTAGAAACGTTTGCGTTAAGCTACATGAACTATTCGCATAATGTGCAGGGCACTTGGCGAAACAGTGTTTCTCGGTATATTGTGCTTTCTAATTTTGCAAAATCTAAATTTTTAGAATCTTCATTAAATATTCCTGAACAAAAGTTAGTAGTTAAATCGAATTTTGTTGAGGATCGTGGTTACTCTCATGACCGTTCAAATCGTTTTTTATTTGTAGGGCGCTTATCAGAAGAAAAAGGAATTCAAACGTTACTGGATGCGTTTATTGGCTCTGAATATTCGTTAGATATTATTGGTGGTGGTCCTCAGGAAAAGGAGGTTGCTGCGCTTGCATTAGGGCATGGTAATATTGATTATTTAGGGTTTCAAAATAGTAGTTTTGTGCTTAATGCAATGAAGCAGTGTAAAGCGTTGGTGTTTCCTTCCATTTGGTATGAAGGGATGCCAATGACCATTTTAGAGGCATTTTCGACAGGTTGCCCCGTTATTGCATCGAATATCGGCGTTATGGCGAGTCTGATTGAACATGATAATACAGGCTTGCTTTTTGAGGCAGGTGATTCAGAAGCGTTACGGTGTCAGTTGAATTGTGTTACTGAGCAAATGAGTTTTTCTGCTCGAGACGAGTATGTAAAGCGATATACGCCTGAAGCAAATTATGTTCAATTAATGAAGATTTATAATGAGGCGATGAATGAATAAACTGCCAATTATTAGCTCTGGTATCACCGTTGGTTCTTACTCAGAGATCGTAGACAATTTTTTTAATTTAGTAGCAGAAAAGCAATCTAGTTATGTGTGTATTTGTAATGTTCATATGTTGATTGAAGCATACGATTCACCATCCTTTGGTAAGATAGTCAATAATGCAGACATGGTAACGCCAGATGGTATGCCAGTCGCAAAAGGAGTTAGCTGGCTTTATGGCGTTAAACAGCCAAGAGCGGCAGGGATGGATTTAATTGAGTCTCTCTTTTCTGAAATAATGCATCGTGAAATGAAGGTGTTTTTGTTTGGGTCAACAGATGATGTTTTACAAGCTATTACTAAGAAGGCAAAAAAACAATTCCCGACATTAAACATTGTTGGTGTTTTATCCCCCCCGTTTAGAGAGTTATCTGAAGAAGAGAAGCGTCTGATGGTTGAGGAGATTAATCGGGTAGAACCTGACTTTGTTTTTGTCGCATTAGGTTGTCCTAAGCAAGAGAAATGGATGGCTGAACATAGGGGGCTGATTCGTGGTTGTATGGTTGGCTTAGGGGGGGCATTTCCTGTGTATGCGGGTACTGTAGCTCGGTCGCCGAGTTGGATGCAAAACAACGGCTTGGAGTGGTTGTACCGCTTATATAAAGAGCCAAGAAGATTATGGAGACGTTATTTTCATACCAACACTAAATTTATTTGGTTGTTTGGGGTACAGTACATAAAGCAAAAAATATTTAAGACTAGGTGAATAGGTATTTTTTCTGATGGTGTTGCGACTATGCACTATAATACCCATCAGTTTTGGTGGCGTGAAATTTAAATATAAAGCAGAATAATTCTCTAATAGGGTGATGAAAGCCACTTGACCATTATCTAAAAATGGTTGGTTTATTCTTCAACAAGTATTGTGGATATTGGAATGAAAGTATTAGTGGTAGGTGGGGCAGGTTACATCGGCTCTCACATGGTCAAGATGTTAGTAAACGCTGGGCATGATGTGGTTGTTTTGGATAATCTCTCTACAGGGTTTAGAGCGTCTGTTAAGTATGGTCGCTTGGTTGTTGGGGATTTAGCCGATATTCATCTATTGGAAAATCTATTTCAGCAAGAGTCATTTGATGGCGTTATGCATTTTGCTGCGAACAGTTTGGTGGGTGAGTCGATGACCAATCCTTCGAAATACTATCGAAATAATATGGGTAATACGCTGAACTTGTTGGATGTAATGGTTCGTCATCATGTAAACCACTTTATTTTTTCTTCAACAGCGGCCACATTTGGGGAGCCTGAATACAGTCCTATTGATGAAAAACATCCTCAGTCTCCAATTAACCCCTATGGAGCCAGCAAGCTGATGGTTGAGCGTGTTTTACAGGACTATGCCTCGGCCTATGGTTTAAATTCGGTGTGTTTACGTTATTTTAATGCCTGTGGTGCCGATCCTGAAGGAGAGCTGGGTGAGTGCCATGATCCAGAAACGCATCTAATTCCATTGATATTACAGGCGGCATCAGGTCGCAGAAAATCAATTACGATCTTTGGCAGAGACTACGATACGGAAGATGGTACTTGTATTCGAGATTATATTCACATTCAAGATTTATGTTCTGCACATGCTTTGGCATTAGATTTAATTGTATTTGGGCAAAAAAAAGGTGCTTTAGCGTATAATTTAGGAAATGGTCAGGGGTTTTCCGTACAGCAGGTGGTTGATGTGGTACAAAAAGTGGTGTCAGAAGATGGTTGTTCTTTGCAGATTGAAGAGGGGGAGCGCCGTAAAGGTGACCCTGCTGTTCTGGTGGCAGATGCAACACAAGCAAAAAAAGTACTCAACTGGCAGCCAGCGTTTGCAGATTTGGAGGTGGTTATTCGCCATGCTTGGGCATGGGAAAAAGTATCATCTAATTTTTATAAATAATGACATTATGGTAGAGCTATTATTTCGTGATCCAAGGTAAATCAAACTTACAGTTTAGTGAAGATTCTAGGCCTGCACTTAGGCTTGTGGATATTATTGCGATAACGCTGAGTTTATTCTTGGTTATGGCTTGGAACCATGTTTCGTTTAGTAAAGATTATTTGTTGCTATTAATTGCAAGCCTCGTCGTTTTTAGCTATACGGCACAAGCCATTCAACTTTATCAACCTCTTCGTTTAAATTTATTTACTCAGCAGTTTTTATTATTATTTGCTTCACTAAGTCTGACTTCTTTATTGGTGACGCTTGTTTTATTTTTAGCAAAAGAGGGCGAATCTTATTCTAGATTAGTGTTAGCATTTTGGTATTTAACTTCTTTGTTTGCTTTAATTGGGTGGCGTTTACTTTATCGAAAACTGAAACGTAATTCTTATTTAAAGGGTAAAAATTTATGTAAGGTTGCTATTATTGGAATGAATCAAACAGGTTTGAAGTTGTTTAATGAGATTAACAATCACCCTGAATTAGGTTTTAAATTTGTTGGTTTTTTTGATGACAGAGAAGCTTCTCGATTAGAAGGTGATGCATCTTTATTGATTGGCTCTGTTAGGCAAACGATTGAAGGGGCACAGCGAAACGAGATCGATTGTGTTTATATCTGTTTGCCAATTCAGGGAGAAAAGCGCATTGTAGAGATGATTCAAGCATTAGGTGATACAACTATTGATGTGCATATGGTACCTAACTTTTTATTGAATAATTTAATGCACGGGAATGTTGGACGTGTGGGTTCTTTGGATACGATCAGTGTGTTTGAATCGCCTCTTTCTGGTATGAAGGATTTTTATAAGCGTTCTTTTGATATGGTCTTCAGTGGCTGTGCCTTAATCGGGCTATCTCCTGTTTTTTTGGCGATTGCGATTGCAATTAAACTGGATTCAAAAGGAAGCATTTTTTTTAGGCAAGATCGTTATGGTTTAGATGGTAAGCGTATTGGGGTATACAAGTTTCGTTCCATGAAGGTAATGGAGAATGATGCGGTTGTAACGCAAGCAACCAAAAATGATAGCCGAATTACAAAGGTGGGTGCTTTTTTACGCAGAACATCATTGGATGAGTTACCGCAGTTTTTTAATGTGTTGGTAGGCGATATGTCTGTTGTGGGGCCAAGACCCCATGCCGTTGCACATAACGAAGAGTACAGAAAACGAGTAGATTATTACATGTTACGCCATAAAGTACGCCCAGGAATTACTGGTTGGGCACAAATTAATGGTTGGCGAGGCGAAACCGATACGCTTGAAAAAATGGAAAAGCGGGTTGAGTATGATTTAGATTATATTCGTCATTGGAGTATTTGGTTTGATATTAAAATTATTTTTTTGACTTTGTTTAAAGGGTTTGTAAATAAGAATGCTTATTAAGCTAGTTCTTAGCTAGGTTTTAAACATTTAGTCTTAAAATATTTTCGGTTAGTTAATAAACACCAGCTCTCAGCCCCCCTTGTTAGGGGGACGTTCATCAATTATATTTTTTTTTCCTCTCTTGAAACCGCTCTGTGTCCAATGTCAGTACGGAAGTAGGCTTGTTCCCATGTGACTTGTTTTAGCCCTTCATAGGCACGTTTTTGTGCGGCGGAGACGGTATCGCCCAGTGCGGTGATGCACAGTACGCGTCCGCCTGAAGTGATGACTTCGCCCGCTTCATTTAAATAGGTGCCTGCGTGAAAGACTTTTAAATCAGATGCGGTGGCGTTGTCTAATCCTGAAATGACATCGGCTTTGCGATAGGTGTCTGGATAGCCTCCCGCAGCCATGACCACACCTAATGCGGCACGTTTGTCCCATTGTGCGCTAACGGTATCGAGTTTGCCGTCAATGGCTGCCAAGCAGAGCTCGGCTAAATCGGACTGTAAACGCATCATGATTGGTTGAGTTTCGGGATCACCAAAACGGCAGTTAAACTCTAATACTTTAGGGATGCCATTGGCGTCAATCATGACGCCCGCGTATAAAAATCCTGTGTAAGGCAAGCCGTCTTTTGCCATGCCTTCAATGGTGGGTTTAATCACGGTGTCCATAATGCGGTCGTGAATTTCAGGGGTAACCACGGGGGCGGGAGTGTAAGCGCCCATGCCGCCCGTGTTTGGCCCCGTATCACCATTGTTACGGGCTTTGTGATCTTGTGAGGTCGCCATGGGCAGAATGTGTTTGCCGTCTGCCATCACAATAAAGCTGGCCTCTTCGCCCACCAAAAACTCTTCGATGACCACGCGAGAACCCGCGTCCCCAAACTTATTGCCTGCTAGCATGTCGGAGACCGCTTCTTTGGCCTCTTCAATTGTGTCGGCTAAAATCACACCTTTGCCTGCGGCCAGCCCATCGGCTTTGATGACAATGGGTGCGCCGACTTTGTCTAAGTAGGCGTGTGCGGGTTCAATTTCGGTAAAGACATCGTACGCCGCCGTTGGAATATTGTGTTTGGCTAAAAAGTCTTTGGAGAACGCTTTAGAGCCTTCCAGTTGTGCTGCGTTTTTGTCAGGACCAAAGCATTTTAAACCTGCAGCTTTAAAGGCGTTAACAACACCAAGCACCAAAGGCACTTCAGGCCCGATAATGGTCAATTCAATCTGATTCTCTTTGGCAAAGGCAACTTGCGCTTTAATGTTTTCAACACCAATGTCAACATTGGTAAGATTCGGCTCCAACGCAGTACCTGCATTGCCTGGGGCAACAAATACTTGAGAGACCTTATCCGATTGAGCGGTCTTCCAAGCCAAGGCATGTTCACGACCTCCGCCACCAATAATTAATACGTTCATTATTCAATTCTCTTTTTTTGAAACTATAGTCATTATAACGACCGCCATAACCGGAAATTTACTGTGTTTTTTTGTGCTAGTCTTTTTCAGCGCAAAAAAACACGCAGTGAATTGTCCGCGTTGATGGCTCTTGTTATGTTCCTATTTTAAACAGGAACAACGTTGTTAGCGCACGGCCCTTTCACTATGGACTACTCTCTCCTACTGTTTATTGGCCTTTTTTTCCTTTTTCGCAGCGCGTTTTTCTTTCATAGTTTTCTCAGGTTTCTTTTTATCTGATTTTTTTGAATCTTGACCTTTAGCCATAAGTTTCTCCTTCAGCTTTGTTGATAAAACATTATATAATCTATTAAATATCTTGTATTCAAAACATAACTAACGTGTCTCAGATAGTTCCTGAAGTAGGCCAAATCAAGGCAAAAAATGTGAGTTTACACACTGTACATGTCCATTTTTTAACGCAGAGTTGACCTACTTCAGGGGCTAGCTGAGCCGTTAATGTTTGAAGTGGCGCATCCCTGTGAACACCATTGCAATGCCGTGCTCGTTTGCTGCATCAATCACTTCCTGATCGCGCATAGAGCCACCTGGGTGAATCACAGCGGTAATGCCTGCAGCGGCCGCGGCATCAATGCCGTCACGGAATGGGAAGAAGGCATCGGATGCCATCACGGAACCCGGTACTTCCAGTCCTTCATCGGCGGCTTTAATGCCAGCAACTTTAGCGGAATAGACTCGGCTCATTTGCCCAGCACCCACACCAATCGTCATGCCGTCTTTTACATAGACAATGGCATTGGACTTCACGTATTTAGCGACTTTCCAGGCAAACAGCAGGTCGGTCATCTGTTCTGCGGTCGGGGCAATGTTAGTGACCACTTTTAGATCGTCTTCTGTCACGGAACCTAAATCGCGGTCTTGCAGTAATAATCCACCGGTGACTTTTTTGTAGTCATAAGTAGGCAGTTGCTCTGTTAGTTCACCACAGACCAGTAAGCGTAAGTTTTTCTTCGCTTCAATAATCGCTTTGGCTTCGTCGGAGACCGTTGGGGCAATAATGACCTCCACAAATTGACGATCGACAATCGCTTGTGCGGTTTGAGCATCTAATTCGATATTGAAGGCGATAATGCCACCAAAGGCGGAAGTGGGGTCGGTTTTAAAGGCGCGATCATAGGCTTCAAATGGAGTGCTGCCAATGGCAACGCCACATGGGTTGGCGTGTTTAACAATGACACAAGCGGTTTCGTTAAAGGTTTTGACCAGTTCTAAGGCCGCATCGGTGTCAGCGATATTGTTAAAGGAGAGTGCTTTGCCTTGCAGCTGTGTGGCGGTTGAAATAGAGGCTTCATTTTGAGTGCGTTCGGTATAAAACGCCGCTTTTTGATGCGGGTTTTCGCCGTAACGCATGCTCTGTTTTTTAACAAATTGGGTGCTGTAGGTACGAGGGAAGGTATCAGCCGTGTCTTCGCTAAACAGGGAGCCAAAATAGTTGGCAATCGCGCCATCGTAACGAGCGGTTTGTTCAAAGGTTTTAATGGCTAAATCAAAACGGGTGGCGTGTGCCAGTTGTCCGTTATTGGCTTGCAGCTCTTCTAAAATACGAGCGTAATCAGCAGGGTCTGTAACCACGGCGACGTCTTTATGGTTTTTAGCCGCTGAACGCAACATGGTGGGCCCACCAATGTCGATGTTCTCGACCGCATCTTCTAAAGAGCAATCCGCATTGGCAACGGTGGCTTCAAAGGGGTAAAGGTTGACCACCACCATGTCGATGGGATCAATGCCATGCTCGGCCATAATCGCATCATCGGTGCCACGACGACCTAACAGTCCGCCGTGAATTTTAGGGTGCAGCGTTTTAACTCGGCCGTCCATCATCTCTGGAAACCCGGTGTAGTCTGATACTTCGGTCACGTTAAGCCCCGCGTCTTTCAGTACTTTGTAAGTACCGCCAGTGGACAAAATGGCAATGTCCATGGCAACAAGGGATTGGGCAAACTCTAAAATGCCTGTTTTATCAGAAACACTGATCAGTGCGCGGCGTACGGATTTCATCGGGTTATTCTCCAAAAATGTTGTCAATAAATAGGGGGGGTAATCTTTTTACACTCTGTTTTAACGCTTAAATAAGGTGATACTGTTGCATCTTTTTTCTAAGGGTATTGCGGTTAATCCCTAAGGTTTGAGCCGTTTGTGTTTGGTTGTTGCTGTGTTTTTCTAATACAAATTGGATCAGCGGTTTTTCAACTTGCTGAATCACCATTTCATGCAAATTGCAGATTTGCTCATCTTGCAATGCATTGAAGTAGCTTTCAAGCGAAAGAGTGACGTGTTCACTTAATGAGTTAACGGGTTCAGCGGTGGGAGATGGTTTGAAGTCACTCATAAAGCAGGGGTCTCAAAGTATTGTTGAATTAAGTCTAGCTGTGCTTGTGGCGAGTTTAGTGGGTTAAACTGTTTTCGCAGTTGATCGCCGTGCGGTAGGTGTTGTCCATACCAGCCAATGTGCTTTCGGGCAATGCGTACGCCAAGGAGATCACCGTACAGTTGATGCAACCCTAAAAGGTGTTGCAACATGGTTTGGTGAAACTCCTTCAAGGTGGCGGAATTACGTATTTTTCCCGTGGTAAGGTAGTAATTTATCTCACGAAAGATCCACGGATACCCTTGCGATGCTCGTCCGATCATGATGCCATCAGCAGCCGTATATTTTAATACAAATTTCGCCTGTTTTGGGCTACAAATATCACCATTTGCAATGACGGGAATATTAACGGCTTGTTTAACGGCTTTGATGGTGTCGTATTCGGCATGGCCAGAAAATTTATCGGCACGGGTTCGACCGTGAACCGTAATGGCTTGTAAGCCGTGATCTTGCGCCAAGAGGGCAATTTGTACGGCATTTTTATGTTGTTGATCGGTGCCCGTTCGTATTTTAACCGTAACGGGTACATTGACCGCTGAGACCACCGATGCAAAAATATCGGCCACTCGCTCGGGCATCGCCATCAGTGCAGAACCTGCGGCGACACTGCACACTTTTTTGGCAGGGCAGCCGAGGTTTAAATCAATGATTTGCGCCCCTTGCGAGACTTGCCAGCGTGCGGCATCGGCCAGCTCGTTAGGATCGGTGCCAATCAGTTGAATGGCTCGGGGTTCTGGGTCGGTGCTGTTGGCATGGCGGGTTGATGACTTTTTGGAGTTGCGTAAGTTTTTTTTAGACGCCACCATCTCCGCCAAGGTATGGCCTGCGCCCTGTTGACGGCAAATTTGGCGAAACACCGCATCGGTAATGCCCGCCATGGGGGCGAGTACCACGGGGTTTTCAAATTGATAAGCGCCAATGGTTAAGGTGGGATGGGTGAACATGGGTTAAGTTTTTGTCCCCGCCAGCAACCCCCACTCCTCTTGTTGCTCAAAGGTGCTGAGTTCAATTCCAAGAGTGCGATAGTGCGTAATGAGTTCATCGGCTTGAGAGGCCAGTAAACCCGATAAGACTAAGGTCCCCCCTGATTTCAATAGACGATTAAATTCGAGAGCAAGCTCTTTTAAAGGACCCGCTAAAATATTCGCGATTAATAGGTCACAAGGGGGGGGAGAAAAATCTTCAACCAACGCAAACTCAATGTGCTCTTGATTGCGTTTAGCATTTTGTTTGCTGGCGGTGATGGCTTGTGGGTCAATGTCGGTGCCTGTTACCGAGGCGGCGTTTAATTTTTGAGCCGCAAGCGCTAAAATACCTGAACCACAGCCGTAATCAATGACCGCCAAGCCTTTAGGTGCATGCTGGTCTAGCCATGTGAGACACAGAGAGGTGGTGGGGTGTGTACCAGTACCAAATGCTAATCCTGGATCTAACATTAAGTTAACCGCTTCTGGTTTGGGTGGCTGTGTCCAACTGGGCACAATCCATAAATTTTGCCCAAACTGCATGGGTTTAAATTGATCCATCCATGCGCGAATCCAATCCTTATCTTCCAGTTGCTCTACTTTATAAGTGTTGGCGGGTACATCAGGCATAAGCTGAACAAGCAG
>Ga0256834_1000282_pt1 | contig 37509 bp, 55 predicted proteins | sample 4281140metaG_FD_190536 | JGI IMG/M metagenome (GOLD analysis project Ga0256834, IMG submission 190536) | Hydrothermal vent microbial communities from East Pacific Rise, Pacific Ocean - 4281-140 | ecosystem: Environmental > Aquatic > Marine > Hydrothermal vents | place: Pacific Ocean: East...
AGGCCATTGGCGGCGGTGCCAACCTGCACAATGTCTGTTTTCAGGCGCGAGTCGCTCACCATTGGTGGCGGGGGCGGGGGAGCTGTATCACTGCCACCGCTTGCGATTGCAGCGGCCATCAGAACAATCATAAGGATCGGGACGACCATTGCTCCGCCGCTGCTGGTTGTTTCGGCCGCAACGATTTCCGGCTCCATTGCCGGTTCGACAAGGTTGCCGGCAAATGTGCTGGTTGCTGTCAGGCTAACAATCATAGCGCCTGTTATTAGCATTCTTCTCATTCTGGTGTTCCCTCTAAGTGCGATAATATTTACATAAAAACAACTATATATAGCGCTTCCGTAGCGTCAATCTGCATTTTGCTTATTATTGAGACTGTATTGGAAAACCCACTAAATAAGTGGATGTTTACCTCTTGGCGGGGTAGAATGAACGGTATCATAAATGGGAAGCGAGTGTGTAATGGCGATTGACCAAAAACCGACAACAAAGCTGGGAAAAGCCGCAGCAAAACCTGCAGTGGGAAAACCCGAAACGAAACCTGCCGTCGCCAGCAAGGCGGCAGTTTCAGCACCTGTTCTTCGAAAGAAGGAACTGATCGAGCGGGTCGTCGAACGCTCGGGTGTGAAAAAGAAAGACGCCAAGCCCACAATCGAGGCCATGCTGGCTGTTCTGGGCGAAGCCTTGGCGGCGGGTGAGGAATTGAACCTGCAACCGCTGGGCAAGGTGATGGTGAAAAAGACCAAAGAACTGGCCAACGCCAAGATGATGGTCTGTCGGATTCGCCAGCGCAATGCGGTGGAGGATGACAAAGTGGTGAAAATCCCGACCTGATTTCGGGCCAAGCCTTGCCAATATACGAAAAAAACAACGCACCCCGATAAGAGGTGCGTTTTTTGTGTGAAAGGGGCTTGCATACCCCGTGCAACTCGCGTTAAACGCCCCCACAAGGGTGATTAGCTCAGTTGGTAGAGCGCTTCGTTTACACCGAAGATGTCAGGAGTTCGAGTCTCTTATCACCCACCACTTACCGCATTGAAAACATTGCGTTTATTATCTATATTTTCCAACTTGCGAAGTGTTCCTTGGTTCAGTGAACCCATCTATGTCCAGAATCGCCGCGGCGTCGGCCAGATGCTCGGGCATGAACCGCGCATAGGTTCGGTAGGTGATGGTGGTATTGGAGTGGCCAAGGTATTGCGCCACCGCCTCGATTGGCTGCCCCGCCGCCAGCATTTTCACAGCAACGGTGTGCCTGATCTGGTGGATATTCACGCCGTGCAGGCCCGCGCGCGTCAGGGCGTTCGAGAACCCCTTGCGGATTGATTTCACCCGCTGGCCGTTATATTCGACCACCCACTGTGATTGCCGCGCGCTGTAGGCCGTTTGCAGGGCGGTGCGGGCCATGCGGTTCATTGGCAACACGGCGCGTCCCTTGCGGCTGATGCCGTCTGTCTGGCGCAAATCAATGATGCCGCGTTCAAAGTCGATCTTGTCCCATGTGCGGTCCAGTATTGCGCTGACGCGCGCGCCTGTGGTCAGCAGCAGGATCACAGCCAACCGGACATGGAACGCCTGACAATTGTCGATGATCCGCACGATTTCCGAATCCGATAGCGGCCTGACATCCGATGCCGGTTTTGGCGGCAGTTCGATGTGCGGTACCTTTTCGATCAGCCCTGTTTTTTGCGCCCATCGCATGGCGCTGCGCAAGTGGCCCAGTTCGGTGTGGACGCTGCCGATGGCCCTGCCAGCATCCGTGCGGGTCGCCAGATATGACCGGCAATCATCAACCGTGATCTGGTCCGGCCGCAATTCCCCGAACACAGGCAGCACTGCGCGCCCCGTCCATTTCATCGTTTCTGCTGTTTTCTTGGCGCCAAGGTGGGCGATATATCCATCCCACAGTGCCGATACCGTCGCCCCGTCACGGCTGACGGTTTCTTTCAGGTATCTGTCGCGCGCTTCGCTTTCGGCTGCCGCTCTGGTGCGTGCCGCAAGCTGATAGCGCCTGCGCTTGCCATGTTCGTCGTACCAGATGACGCAGTATCCACCGCGCAGGCGTCCGATTGTAATTTGCAATTCTCTATCTCCTCAACCACATACGCCGGTATTCTATACAATTTCCCCAGCCTGAAATGCGGCAGGGAACCGGCCTCGCACATATTGCGCACAGTGGTAGCACTAACACCCCACCTGTTGGCAAGGGTGTCTGGGGTGAACGGTGGTGTGGCTGGATAGGTCATTTCCGATCCTTTATCGGTCTGGTTGGCAGGATTGGCTCGGCCCTAGCTGGCCTGTCGCCAACCATCATCATCGCCTCACCGCCGATATAGATTGGCGGCATTCCAGAGCCGTTTATCCTGACCCATACGACGCCAGTTTCGGTGACCTGTTTCAGTTCCTCTTTGGACAGTCGCCAGCAGGATATTATCTGGCTTCCATCGGCGTATACCTGCAAATCAACGCAGTCAGTTGCGCCCTTTGGGGCTTGAAATACGTGATTAGCCCCCTCGAATCCGACACCTGTTGCCATTATTCGCCCTCCGCATTCGCAATCTCTGCCAATTTTTCTGCTTCTATCAAATCTCCGACCATCACGTTTGCAGCCTCTTTCGCGGTATCGACAAGGGCAGATGCGCAAACGGCTATGATGGCTTCGGCGTGTTCTGGCCTGATGTTCATGTTGATTGCGCCGGATTCCCCGCTAATGGTTATCTGCCCCGCAAGCCGCCCCTTGTGCTTTCCATATTGATTGCGATTTATTGTAAGCCGTTCTAGTCTCATCCCATCACCTCATAATTTACAATTTCTAGCAGAACATCCGCATGGCACGGCTGGTCTATCCCGCACCAGCACACCAGATCCTTGCGGCGCAACAGGTGGCCATAGGTGCGCAGATTGTCCTGTGCCTTGATCACGCCAACAACGGGCGGGTGTGGTGGCTTTGTGTTGCCAAAACCAATCCACCCAGCCATCGCCGACCTGTATAGATCGACGCATTTCTGTGCGTTGCCATGCACCCCTACAATGTATGGATTGCCAAACCGCGACGTGCGATCGACAACCACCGACCCGCTGGGTTTGCGCCAGCCCTTCGTTCGTTTGCGCTGTATGCGTTTAGGTGTTGTCATTTTCTGTTCATCTCATTTTTGTAACCGGTAACAGCTTTTGCAAACCACCTTCCTGCCAGTCCTGGGAACAGCAGGAAAAACCAAAGCGCCAAGGCTAAAATGTCTGTCATTTTGATCCACTCCCTTCCCGTTTTAATTTGCGTTCCATCACCGCGAGATATGCGGTCATCAGGTCCAGCTGGGTAGCGGTGTATTCAATCCGGCCCGTGCCTTTGCAGCAATTACATTTTGTCATTTTTTTGCCGCCCTGATTGCATGATCCAGTTTTGCCACGGCCATTACAGCCGGTTTCACAGCGGGTTCTGCATCGTCATATTTGATGCCACGCCAGCGGGCATTGAGACGGGGCAGCAGGGCGCGCGGGATGCACTCCCAGTTTGACGGATCGGTGTTTGTTTTGTCACCGTCCAGACATTTCAGAACGTGACCATCCGGCACAGGCCCGTTCTGCTGTTCCCAATTTATCCTCTGCACGGTTTGCCAACGCGATTGTATTGGTTGCCCGTCATGGATCTTGCGTTCAATATAACCATCACTGGTTATGCGTTCGGTCCCGATCGGTTGATATTTTGCCCGCGCCGCCCCCATCATACAGCCTTTTTTGAATGTAGTGGCCGCGCTGCCCGGGTGCAGGCCAACCTTTTTCCCCTTGTTCCACGATTTCTGACCGGCATGAAACTGGCCGGTGCGTCCGGTCATCCAGCCCCTGCGTTTACACAGGGCCACATAGTTTTGCAGGGTCACGTCGCGGCGGCCAAACCGTTTGACGAATTCGGCGTGGCTGATCCGGCGCACCTGTGATTTGTGTTCCTCGATCCAGCGCAATTCGGCCTCGGAATATTTGATTGCCGATCCCTTCATTTTTCGCCACCGATCTGGGGCAACATTGGCAGGACGTTCTGGCCGTGTTCTGCAAACAGTTTCGCCGCCTTCAACTGCAAGTCGGCGTTGGCATTGATTTGGTCGGCCACATCAACGATCGCCTTGGCGCGTTTGGCCTCGTCCTCGATCTGTTCCGGTGTCAGATCCTTGTCGCCCAATCGTTCTAGCTGGGCGTACAGATGGTTGTTTAGATCGGTCAGTTTGTTTTTGGTCATGCCTGCACCCCATTCATCCGATCCACATTGCAAAGGTGCGGCTCAAACTCGATCACCACCACCCACGGGTTTGTTTCCCAACCGAAGCCGCGATCTTCGTTGATGTTGTTCCAGAGTTCGGTGAAAGCACCGATGCGCCACGGATAGATGTTTGTTTCGCCGTGAACGCTGTATTCTGGATTGGCAGCGGTCCAGAATACCGGACATGGTGCGACCCCCTCGGCGGCGGCATCTGTTTCGCTGATATCCTGCAATCGCTCGAACCGCACATCCGTTACCGACAGCGTTATCCGGCTGGCCCAGCGTGGCATGTGCATCCCCTGCCGCAATCGACCCCATGCGTAATAGGTATCATCAGGCCCCGCCAGATAATGGACCTGTGAGCCTTTGGCCAAGTCTCTTGGCGGTATCTGGTCAAACTTTGGTGGCGTTCCCCACTGTTCCCGAACATACAGCAGATCACCGGCCTCGATGCGCGGGCGGATGCGGTGTGTTGTGTCACCTGTAGCCGTATTGATTTTCAATATCGGGCTGTCGGGGAAGCTGTTATCGACCCATGCCAGATCGCCAATATGGTGGCCGCGCCATTCCTGTGGCCACGCACCACCGTCCCATGTGGTTGTTCCGGCTGTTGCGATACGACGGGTTTGCGTTTTGCCGTCACGGCATTTTATCTGGCGCAAGACGGCACGAACCATGCTGCCGCTCATTAGGATTGGTCTGATGGTCATGTCCGCACCTCCGGCATTTGCAGCCACTCGCGGCCATCCAGTAGGCGACCGGCAGTTTTTGGCCCAACTTTCAGGTATTCCACCCCATGGCGCAAAAAAACATTGTCTCGACACGCTACATCATCCCAGCCATCCGGAATTTCCCAATTGTCTCCATCCCATGGCGCAAATTCACCCCACTGTTTGAAATGGAACGGCACACCAGCATCCACGCATTGATCGCGCAATGACCGCGCCCAGTCCGGGTGCATCGGTCTGGCGTTCGGGCCGGATTCGCCGCCGCAGATTACCCAGTCGAGCTGTTCAGTTAATTCGTATTTCCCTGGAATATAACCATTTTCCCGCGCGACCTGCTCTATCCCATGGAGGGCAGAGATGGTTCCATCTATAAAATGGAAATCCACAGGCCCCAGCAGCGGTTCACACGATACAAACCGTATGGCTGCCGGTGTTTGCAGCAGCGCAGGTATGCGCAGATCGGCGGTGGTTTGATCCTCGCAGGATACGCCCAGCCAGACGTTGGGGAGTGGCAAGGTGGAAATGGCGTCGTCAATGTCTTTTGTCTCACGCAAGGTGACACCAGTTCTCCTGCCGGCAAGAAGAATATCGAACTTCCGCGATGGCGACTTAAGACTGGTCATATACTTCCGCATCCGTTCCGCCCGTTTCGTCAATATCTGGAACGTGTGCTGCGGTCGCATCGCCATGACGGCAAACACCTGGTCTATCCATTCGTCCGGCACGTTTTCGTGAAACAGGTCGCCCATGCTGTTGACGAAATAGGTGGTGGGTTTTTTGTGGTGCAGCGGTTTCAGCATTGCCTTTTGCGCAAGGTTCATTTTGCCCGTCCAGACCGGATTGCCATTCACCAGTTTGGCCGTGCCGTGGTATTGCGGTGTTGACGGGTTGTGCGAGAACCGCCACGCCTGCCGCATCGCATAGCAATTCGTGCAGCCCTTGGTGTCGATGGAACAGCCGACAATCGGGTTCCATGTTTCGGTGGTCCATGAAATGTTGGTCATTCGCAATTTTCCTGTGTTGGAACCGCATTGACGGTTGGATCGCCCTCAAGGGCGCATCGACATGCCATTGCAGCCAATTGCACGGCCTCGTTGTAGACCTCCCACCAATCGTTCGACTTGCCTTCGCGGATGTGAAGCATAGCTTTCGCTAATTCGCCGGATTCTTCTGCCATCGCCGCAATTGTCGGGTTTGGCTGCGGGAATTTTTCCACAGCCCTTAGAACCTCGATGTGGACATCACTTAAGAACGTGTCGAGGGCTTGGTCGGTCACTATGTTATTGGTCATTTCGCCACCTCATACCTACCGCGCGTTTCCAGGATTACACCTTGGCTGATCAGGTCTGAAACAATGGCCTCTGTGGCCATTGCGCCGGTGCCTGCCCGATGGCAAATCACACCAATGCAGTTAGGCGCGGGAACGTGGCGACAGGCTTTCACGATACTTGTCGTAAGCGGGTTATTGTGATCAAAATTGATCATCATTCAATCCTTTCAAAATACCAGCGCGATAACCGCGCCTATAATCATCGCGGCGACAAGGGCGCCTGCAATTATCAGTGCGGCAAACGGGAACATGCACAGCAATGCCCGTGCGATTGCAATTGGTGTTGGTTTTTCCGGTTTTTCTGGCGCTGCAATTGGCTGGAACCGGCGTTCTGCGACCATTCGTTTTAGGGCTGGGCAGTCATGGCTGACAGCGCCATCAGGGCAGCCGCACGCGGGCCAGTTTGCGCAGTCAAAAGTGCTGGCGGGTTGCACATCGGCAGACCCGCCAGCGAGTGGGCCGCGCACGTCACAGGCAGTTGTTGCCCCGCGAGCAGTGGGGACGGTGCGCAGCAGGCGTTGGTGTTTTTTGCGTGTCATGCGCCAACCCTGTCCAGAACGCCCAGCAGCAATTCGGCGCGGGCGTGTAATGGATGGGGGCGGCTGCCACGGTGGTTGACCACGGTCTGGCAGGCGTTGCGCAGATCGGCGGCTGGCACCTGGTGGTCAGCTGTGATGGTGGCGGCGGCGTGTTCGGCCTGAATGTGGTTTTCGGCGACACGGATCCAGTTGCGGATCGCCTCGGCGTCGGTGCTGCCGTCTGCTGACAGGTGGTGGACCTTGATTTCCACCATGTGGCTGGACCAATTATCGCCAGCGCGGGGCTGTTCGTAATAACCGCCGGTTTCGATCGCGGCGTTCATCATCGTATCAATCCGGCTGGTCAGCGTTTGCGCTGTCAGGCGGGTGACAAGGTGCTGGATTGCGTCTGTCATGTGATTAACCCTCGTTTGTAAAGGTGCGGGATGCGGCCGATCCGGTTGGCGATCGCGTCGCAGGTTTCATCGTCAACGATTCCGGCGGCTGCCAATGCGTCCGGCAGGGCTGATTTCAGGTCACCTGCGGCTTTTGCGATTATGATCGCATCCACCAGCAGTTCGGTGGATGATTGTTGGCGCACGTCATGCCGCCGCTTTGGCTTGCCATAGTTGACGATTGGTTCTAATGGCAGCGGCGGCGGTGGTGGTTTGAAGTGCTGGATTGCGTCTGTCATTTGTTCGCTCCTTCACTTTTCTTTGGGGCATGGCGTCGTCGCAACATGCCTTGGTGTTGGCCTGTCCGGTGTTCCGAGCGTCCGGCGTTCGGTGATCATTCTGGTGCGCATCTGGTTTACCAAAATTCGGCGCTCGTAATGCTCCAGCCAAATCCACGTTCCGGCGTCCTCGCCCTCGGTCATTTGCTCTGGAAGCAGTGCAAATACGCGGTGCCATTTGGTAACTCGATCAACGTATTGTTCCAGTGTTTCACCGCCCCAGCGCATCACATCACCCCCATTGCGAATAGTTCCTGAAAGGTGCGCACCACTGTGTGGGCGATGACCAGGCCGGTCAGAAAGGCGGCGGTGAATGTGAGGGTGCTGCGGATCATTTTGCGGCACCGATACATTTCCAGCCGCGCGTTGCGTGAAGCTGGTAGCGTTTTTTGCCAACAGTTTTGAACCGGTTAAGGTATCTGCTGCCCCAGCCTCTGGACGCGCGTCTATTGGGGTATGTGGTGGTAAATATTTCAGTTTCTTCTAGTGAGCCGATCACATGAATTGGTGCAAAGTCAGGCATTACGCGGCCCTCCGGTTTATTGATTCCAGCGCCTCGCGGGCGGCGAAGCGTTCATAGCTGTGCGGGGACAGGTCGATGAGGGTGCGACAGGCGATCATGATGACGGCGGGCAGGGATGCTGCTGTGCCGCGCCGGATGATTGCGCGGGCACGGTCCAGCCGTTGCTGGCTCAGGATCGCGGCGCGTTTCGGGTTGGGAAAGATATGCTGCATCGGTAGCCTCCATCGGTGTGTTGATGGTAGGCTAAATAAATGGACAAATGGCCAAGGTCAAGATAAAAATGGACACATGGCCAAAATAGGCCAGACTGTCAGGCAGGTGACTTGGCGGATTGTCGCTATTTTTGCTGGTCGATCAGGCGTTCCATCGCATCCAGCATTTTGCGCAGGGACTCAAGCCCCTCTTTATCAACGGCTGCGTTGACGATGATTTTACCATCGCGAATAGATACGCCTATATCATTGTGCCCGAGTTCGGCGTGGGTGCCGCGCGGGTCAACTGTTTCAGATTGCGGCTGTGTTTGCGTGTCAAAGGTATCATCGCCTTCGCTAAATCCAGCCGTTTCTGGTTTGATACCAAGGGCTTTCGCGATCTTTTCCGCGTTTTCCATTGAGGTTGAGGCGTTCTCGCGGCGTTTCAGTTTGCTGATTGCGTCGTAACTGACGCCTGACCGGCGGGATAATTCTGCCACTGTCATGCCTGTGCTTTCAAGCGCGGCAATCATCCTATTTCTAAATCTATCTGACATGGTTTTTGCTTACTCTTGGTTTTTTCTTGCGTCCAATGGCCATTTGTCCTTGACAACAATTGGACTATTGGCCAATAAACGGGCCATGAATAATGAAAGCATCACATCCGAACTGAAAGAATATTGCGCCAAAACGGGGCTTAGCGCCTCGACTGTGTGCGTTCGGGCGGTCGGGAACAGCCGGTTTGTCGAGCGGTTCAAGCGCAAAAAGCAAAAGATGGACGAGGATATTGCGCGGCTGCGGGAATACATGGCCGAGAACCCGCCAGCGGACGAAATGCAGGAGTCCGGATGATGTCCAGTTTCGCCCTATCGTCACCTGTCGCACGAAATGCCGGTTGCAGCACGATATTCTGTCCATTTTGTCCAGATGTCGTCAAAGCTGCGCTTGTGGGCGTGTTCAAATTTAGCGATGGTCGCTGTTTTCATTTTTTCACTGGCCTCGCGCCAAATTTTAACCTTTTCCGGGTTGTCAAGAAATTCACGCACAGCATCCGGCGTGGCCTCTGGGGCGGATGGATATCCGGCATATCCGTCTGCAAATCTGTCGGCGCGGATGAAGTCATTTTCAACTGCGCAAAGGGATGTGATCGGAATGCCGTCGATGTCTGTTTTGGGCGCATTCAGATACCAGATCATCGTCCCCAAAATAGCGGCGGATATCACCGCAATCGTTTTTGTTTTGGTGGAAGCCATACTTCAATCCTCGCGATTATTTTTGGTATTCTATCTGATGATTATCAGGGGGCCAACTGATGCCGACCCCCTGTTCCTTTTCTGTCGTTTCAAATGTTCATCACTCACGGATTGAACCTAAAACGAAAGAATCCCAAATGTCCCATCCAAAAGTTTTTGGAAAACCTTTTGACGCACACAGATACAGGGTGGTTTTTCCAGACCTGTGGGCGGAATTCCTGCGCCGCAATTTCCGCAATTCTGTCGATGTGGCCTATCACTTTGACGTGACAGACCAGACCGCCGAAAACTGGCTGAACGGCATCAGCCGCCCGACCGGAGACAAGGTGGCATTGGCGGCAATGGCCGCACCGGTCGAATTTGCCAGACACATGGGGTGTGCGGCATGATGAATTCGCGGGCAAACGGGTTTGGGAATGCCCGCTTGGACACCTATCGGGGGGCGGGTGTGTCCGCGTGTAGGCCCCCCACTTACCTCCCTGTTAACTTGGCCGCGCGGTTCACGCTGCGCGGCCCTTTTTGCGGGGTGGTGTAGGTGTCCTTTTCGAAAATCACCGACCGCGATGCCTTTGCAGAACTGTGGTGCGATCCTGACGTGACATATGCTGATTTGCTGGCTGAATTCGATGTGAAATCGCACGCATCACTTTATCTGGCGGCCAAGCGGTTCGGATTGCCGTCCCCTAAACAGGTCAAGAGAAAGAAGCCGCATCAAGGATTGCCGGTTGCCGATATTGCCGCAATCAAGGCGCGGTTCGAGGCGGGTGATCGGGTTGGCGACATCGCCGATGATTATCCGATATCGGAAAAGGCGATTTACCAGATGATCAAGCGCAAGGGTTGGGTGCGCGGCGGGGATCAAGGCAAGCCTTGCGGGTTGGCGCGCGAGGTAGCCATGCGTGCCGCCATGCCTGCTGTGTCCATGCTGCGACGCCGTCATCGCCCTGCTGTGCGTGACGGTCTGATTGACCGGTTGGGCGAGGAAAAGATCAAGGCGCTGCGCCGCACCGATGGTAAATATGCCGCGTTGCAAAAGCTGGGTGAAAAGTGGGGCACATCGGCGCGCACAATGCAGATGTGGTGGCATCGGGTGAGGGTGTTATGAGCCTGCTTGCAGATTTCATATCCATCCGCCCCAACGGTGGTTTTGATTTAATCATGGCTGATCCGCCGTGGCAGTTTGACAACTGGTCAGAGGCTGGCGAGGAAAAGAATGCGATGGCGCATTACGATTGCACGCCACTGGAATGGATTTGCGACATGCCGGTTGAGGCTATGGCAGCGCCTAATTGTTTGCTGTGGCTGTGGGCCACCAATCCGATGTTGCCGCAGGCATTGCAGGTGTTGGACCGTTGGGGGTTCGAATTCAAGACTGCCGGCACATGGGTGAAACGCACCACGCGCGGCAAGGACGCGTTTGGCACCGGATATGTTCTGCGTTCCTCGAACGAGCCATTTTTGATTGGCACAATCGGTTCACCAAAAACCACGCGATCCACCAGATCGACATTGCCAACCTATGATGACGGGTTTCATTCGCTTGCGGATGGCGGTGACTGGCCATCAGGCAGCATCACGATCGAGGCCGTGCGCCGCGCCCATTCGCAAAAACCGGACGAGGCATTTATTGCCGCCGAGGGTTTGATGCCGCACGCGCGGCGGATCGAGTTGTTTTCCCGCACCAACCGCGCTGGCTGGACCACCTGGGGCAACGAGGCCGGAAAGTTGGGGGCTGTGGCATGACTGACCCATTTCTGAAATCAGACAATACCAGGGCCGTTATCAGACCGAACGACCGGAATCCGAAATTTCCAACATGTGCCACCCACCTGCGGCGTTGCTGTGGTGTCTGTGTGCATTTCGACGGCGACATCATCCGCACCACGGCGCGTTGCAATCTGTTGGGCGGTTTGCGCAGCGGGTTGAACCGGGCGTGGGATTGTCAGGACTGGGCGCGCAAATCGGCGGGCCGCGCATCATGAATAACACTGCCGTTGCCTTTGGATTATTTGCCAGCACCGTGGCGTTAAAAGCCAAGTGCGGGCATTTGACCGACCGCTGGCGTGCCGATCTTGCACAAAAGGCATTGGAGTTTGTTTGGGATGATGACGCTGCTCGTCTTGCTGTGCTGGCATTTATGATTACCAGTCGAGAATCCCCAGAAGCTGCTGGAGAATCGCTGCTGGATTTTGTTTGCGTCTGGATTGGTTCTCGTAGCCCAAAACATGTCGGAATGGTGCTGCGGCATATCGAGGCCGAGCCGGAATACGAGTGGCAAAAACGGGCGGATTTGCAATGAATGCAGCATCACAAACCCTGCTGATGCAGGCGCGCCGGTTTGGCAAGACCGCGCGCATCGACAAGATCGCCACGCTTGAGTGCATGGACGAGTTGAACGCATTCAAGGCGGCCTGTGAACAACAGGGGCACCCCCTGACGCAAGGCGAGGTGACAACACTGGCGCACCGCGCACGGGAATTGCAGCGGGGTGGCCGGTGATGATATTTACACACGATCAGGCAAAGAAATATAAGGATGCTGCGGCAGAGCGGCGCGCAAAACGTGATCAGTGGTTTAAATCCGCGATTGATGAAGCCAAGGATTTGAGCGTTAAAGACGTATTGTTCAAACTTGGCATCCATGACCTGCGCGCAGCAAGTGGCTGGTATTCTGGCCCGTGTTTTGAATGTGGCGGGACAGACAGGTTCAATATCAGCATCGATGACAAGGGGTTTTTCTGTCGCCATGACTGCGGTGTGCGCGGCGGTGACATGATCGCGCTGACCATGCAATTCAAGCGGATTGAATTCAAAGAGGCGTTGGAATTACTGGTCGGCGGGATGGATATCGCGGTTGATCCAAAGGTCATTGCGGAGCGCAAAAAGAAGTCAGAGGCCAACAAGAAAAAACAGGACGCATACAAAGCCAAGGCCCGCAAGCGTGCCCGCAAGGATGCCAGCGTGATCTGGCGCAAGGGGCGGGGGCATCTGCGCAGTATGCTGCACGATTATTTCGAGTTGCGCGGCATCACCTATGACATGCTGCCTGAATTGCCGGATGTTTTGCGCCTGATTCCTGATCATCCTTATGTCAAGAAAATCGGCGGCCAGCTGGTGACCGCGCATCGCGGCCCCTGCATGATCGGATTGATCCAGTCGCCGGATGATCGGGGTGCGGCGGTCCATCAGACATGGATTGACCTGACGCAGGACAACGGCAAGGCGCGGATCACGTATGGCGATGATGTGCTGCCGTCCAAAATGGTGCGCGGTTCCAAAAAGGGCGGTGCGATCCGGCTGCACACCCCGCTGGCCGCTGACACGCTGGTGATGGGCGAGGGGATTGAAACCACCATGACGGCCCTTGCCGCCCAGCCGATTGCCGGTGCGGCCTATTGGTGCGCCGTTGATCTGGGCAACATGTCGGGCCGGATGCAGCGTGGCAAGGGCAAGCGGTTCGCGGGTCTGCCGGACATGTCTGACACAGCAGCCTTTGTGCCGCCCGCATGGGTTAGGCGTTTGGTGTTCATCATGGATGGCGATTCCGAGCCGCGCATGACCCGCGCCAAACTGGAGTCCGGTTTGCGCCGCGCAATGGCCGTCCGCCCCGGTCTGGTGGGGCAGATTGTAGAGGCTGGCGTTGGTGTGGATTTGAACGATGTGCTGAAAGGGGGCGGGGAATGAGTGATCGTTATCGCAAGATTGATCTGGCCGGTTTTGACGGTTTTCGCCATTCTTCACAGGATGCACCGGAATTGAAGTGGGTTGATATATCCGATCTGGTGATTGATGACACCTATCAGCGCAAGCTGGAAAAGCGTGGACGCAAGAATATCGAGGCGATTGCCGCCGATTTCTGGTGGAGCCGTTTCACGCCGCTGCTTGTTGCGCCGGTCATTGGCGGGCGGTTTGCCATCATTGATGGCCAGCACCGCACCCATGCCGCCGCGATCTTCGGTTATAAATCTGTTCCGGCAATGGTGGTTGAAATGCCGCTGGAGGAACAGGCCCGCGCGTTCAGTTGGGTGAATGGTAATGTCACCAATGTGACGCCGTTCCAGATATTCCGTGCAGCACTGGCCGCAGGTGAGGATTGGGCGGTGCGGGCCAATGCCGCGGTCAGGGCTGCCGGTTGTCGGTTGATGACTGCTAATGCGTCAACGGTGGCTAAAAAAGGCGGTGAGGTTTATTGCATCGGCCTGGTGCGTGGCCATGTCGAGGATGGCAACGCATGGGCCGTGACAGCCGCGCTGCATAGCCTGCGCCAATGCGCGGATGCGGATTGGCCGGTGATATATTCGGCGACTGTTTTGCGCCCGTGGATTACCTGCCTGCTGGAACACGGTAACCCCGGCGAACAAATGCTGGTCGAGTTTCTGGACGCTAACTGCTTGGATCGGCTGTTGTCCGGTGTGGACAAGATGCGTGACACGCCGAAATATTTCAATAAATCCCGCCAGTTCCTTTTGAGCCGCACAATGTTGGCTTTATTCAAGGCGTTCCTGCGCGAAAAAGCGGGTGCAGCATGACTGACAATCTGGAAAAGGTGAAAGACAAGTTCGACGCCGCCGAGGATATCGCGCCGGTGGATGGTCTGTCTGTGCCGCCAGAGGATCAGCCCGGGCAAGAGCCGCCCGCACCCAGCCAACCTGACGGGGATGAGCCGATCGAGGCGCGAGGTGCCGCATTTCCGGAAAACGACACCGGCAACGGCCAGCGGTTCAATCTGTATTTCGGCGAGGATGCCATTATGGTGCCGCGTGTTGGCTGGTTCCTGTGGGACGGCAAACGCTGGCAACAGGATCACGATATGATCGCCGTGCGCGCCAAGGCGCAAAAGGTGCAGGACCATATCATTGCCGAAATCCCGCATATGGATTTGGAAAACTGGCAGCGGGCAGAACTTGAGGCAGAACTTTCCACCCGTTGCGCCCTGGCTCCGCTGGAAGCAATGGAACGGGACGCGCGCACGCCGGAACAACAGGTCGAATACGATGATTTGCGCCAGAAACTGGTCTGGATTGGCAAGATCAAGGAACGCAAATCCAAGATGAAGTCAGAGCATCGCAGTTTTGCCAAGACCACCGGCAACAATGGTCGCATCAACGCTATGCTGACGGAATCAACCGTGCATCTGGCGCGCGAGGTTGATGATCTGGACAGTGACCCGTTGACCGTGAATACAGAATCCGGCGTGTTGCGGTTTTCCGTGACCGGCGGCACTGGCGAGGGGTTTTCCAAAGTTTCCGATGTGGTGCTGGAACCGCATGTGCGCGAGGCCACAGTTACCGGCCACAACGCGCCGCAATACATCACCAAGATGCTGCCGGTTGAATATGATCCGGACGCGACATGCCCCGGCTTTGATGCCTTCCTTGAACGGATCCAGCCGAACCGCGATATGCGCGCGTTTTTGCAGCGCTGGTTCGGCCTGTCGATGACATCGCTAACCGGCGAGCAGAAATTTGCATTCCTTTACGGCGATGGCGCCAACGGAAAATCCGTGCTGGTCGATCTGATCGCGCGTTTGTTCGGCGATTATTCCGCCACCGCCAAGATCGAGAGCCTGACTGGTCGCAACCGGCGCGGTGGCGGTGATGCCACGCCCGATCTGATTCCGCTGGTTGGCGCACGCATGGTGCGGGCCAGTGAACCAGAGGAAGGCGAGCGCCTGAAAGAGGGTATGATCAAGGAATTGACCGGCGGCGAGCCGATACTGGTGCGCCAGCTGCATTCCGATTTTGTCGAGGTAAAGCCGAAATTCAAACTGACGATTTCTGGCAACCACAAACCGGACATCCGCGGCACGGATGATGGCATCTGGCGGCGCGTGCTGCTGGTGCCGTTCGATGTGAAAATCCCGCAAGCCGAGCGCAACGAAAAGCTGGGCGATGAATTGTTCGAGCGCGAGCGCGCCGGTATCCTGAACTGGCTGGTCACCGGCCTGCTGGATTATCTGGAAGGCGGATTGCAGGAACCACAGCAGGTTCTGGATGCGACCCTTGAGTATCGCAGCGAGAGTGACCCGTTCGGATCGTATTTGCAGGAATGCTGCATTGTAACGGGCAATCCGCCTGATTTCACCACCGCGCGTGACCTGGTTGACGGGTTTAACCTGTGGCTGGATATGAAAGGCGATGGCATGTATGGCCAGCGCACCGTTTCGCTAAAGCTGAAAAAGATGGCCAACCGATACCGTGACCCTGCCACTGGCAAGGTTTACACCTCGGCCAAGCAGCGCGTCACGGGATACCGTGGCATCCGGTTTCAGGACATGTTCCAGAAAGACTTTGACGATGCCCCGCGCAATGCGCAGGGCCACCCCGTGGCCTCGACGTCCAGATCGGCGTCCGGTGGCGGCGGTGATGGTGATTTCCGTTGACCGTTTTGGTCAACACCCACGCGCCACGCGCCGACCATTCCCCGCACCCCCTTATCCGACTTCGGAAATCATTACGGTCCGACCGGTCCGAGACTGCATTTTGTCGGTCGGAGATCGTGAAACGGGGTTTGGGGGAAGTTGTTTGTATTCAACGGTTTGCGCCTGAATTGCGGCCCGAACGGCCCGAACGGCCCGAGATGCGAGGTAATGCGCGCGCGGTTTACCAGACGGGGTTTGGGGGTAAACTGTTGTTCCATGCGTTACTTGGCATTTCAGGCCGTTCGGGCCGTTCGGGCCGTGATCCACCACATTTACACCGCATTATCAACTGGTTGGCATTAACGTATCTCGCTCTATCTCGGGCCGTTTGTTTACTGTTTCAGGCCGTTCAGACCGTTAATTCCAAACGAGAAAACAACATATTGTTAGAAATAACAATGCAGCCACTAAATATAGAAAAAGAGGGCAGAGCATGACGGTTCAATTGCAAAGAGGTGATCAGTTGCGGCGTGGAAAGGTGCGGCTGGTGTCGATCCGTGGATTGCTGGAATGGGCTTTCCAGAAAGAACTGGCAAGTCTTGATTTCAACGAGGTCCAGAGTTCGTCCGGTTGGCTGCCATCATCTGTGTCGATGGAATACAAGATGATGGAGCAGGCCAAGCTGGGGTGCCGTGTGGATGGTGGTGGCAGGTCAGACCCGCATCCCGATGCTGACATCGTGGTGTCGGCATTGGCAGCATTGCCCGAGGCATTGGGCGGTCGGCGCACAGCGATGTGGATTGCGGAACTGGCGCGTGCTGGTCGCGAACCTGACTGGATGCCGGACGCCACACCACGGCTGGTTCCTGGCGAAACGCATACCAACCGGCACGGCACCTTCGCCCGCACCGATGACGCTGCCGGATTGGGGGCTGAAGGTTGGGCGCCACAGCCGCGCCGTAATCGCAAGGGCGTGGTGGTTCATGACCGTGTGTTGTTCTGTCCGGCGCGCTGGTATCCGACAGGTTCGCAGATCGCGGCGGCGCGGCGTGCTTATTTGCATTGGTATTCTGTGCTGCTTGAGTTGCGCAACACCTTTCAAATCCACAACAATCTGTCTGCGCATGTTGTGACGGACTCCATGCCTGTGTTGTCGCCATGGAAAAAAGGCTTGACGAAATCCTAGGTATATTGACATATAGCAGTCAGCCGAATTGCGCCCGAGGGGAAACCCTGCGGGCGCTTTCGTTTGTCCGGGTGGAGCAGTTGGTAGCTCGTGTGGCTCATAACCACGAGGTCGCAGGTTCAAGTCCTGCCCCGGCAACCAGTTTATGAATGGAGCGATTTGGCGGATGTTTAAAGTCGAATGGAACGGCGGGCAGTTTGAGCGCGGTCTATCTGATGTGGCCAATCGTCAGTTGCCGTTCGCGCTTATGTTGACGATCAATGACGCCACCGACGATATCAAAGCAAACACGTTAAAAACTTTGGAGAAGAAATTCGACAGGCCGACACCATTTACGAAGCGCGGGGTTTATACCCGCCGGGCTAGTAAACGGCGCCTGATCGGCGAGGTTGGTTTCAAAAAGATACAGGCGGAATATCTGATGTTGAACATCACCGGCGGTATCAGGCTTCCAAAGCGTAATGCAATCCTGATGCCGGTGGCGCAGCGCAAGAACAAATACGGGAACCTGCCGCGTGGTTCTGTTAAGCGCGCGGTGGCGCGACGTGATACATTTGTTGCCAGTAAGAACGATCCGCGCACGCGGCACTTACAGCCCGGCATCTACAAAAGGAAGTCTAAAAGCAGGCGGCGTGCTGCCGGTGCTGTTCTTCTGGTGTCGTTTCGTGACCGAGCAAAATATCGCAAGCGTTATGATTTTCATGATGCGGCGGAAAAGACTGCACTGGTCGTTTTGCCGCGTCATTTCGTCAAGAACATGCGGCGGGCAATGGCAACGGCAAAATAGTTTTGGGTCCTTCCGGCCCATTAACAGCACGCGGGTAATTCGCGCCCCGTGGGGTTGGGGTTTTTGGCAAATTTCGGAGGTTTGAGAAGGGGTTGTTGTTGGTGTTGTTATGACGGAAAAGACGGCTACACCAGAAATTGAGTTGATCGAGGTTGATGTGACGCCTGATCTGCAGGCGAAACTGGACCGGCATCCGTTGCCGCGCGGTATTGCGGATGCGGATATGAACCAGGACGAACTGGCGGCGGCACTTGGGACTTCTGTCAATACAATCGGAAAATGGATCAAAGACCCAGATTTTCCCATTGTCGAGCAGGGTGGGGCTGGCAAGGCATATGTTTTGCGATTGTCGCATTGTTATGCTTGGAAAATGGACCGCGACGACAAAGACCGTGCGCGATCGGAGCATAACAAGCAGTCGATACAGAAAATGCAGGCGATGTTGCTTGGTCTCGATATGGATGACCCGCAAGCACAGCTGTCGACAAAAGAACGAAGGGAGTTGAACGAGGCCGATTTTGCCTATTCGCGTGCAGCGCAAATGCGGCGTCAGCTGGTTCGGTTGGAAGAGGTCACAGACCTGATCGAATCCATTTTCAAAATCATGCGTGATGGTGTCGAGGGATTGTCGGACAGGCTGGAGCGTGAATTGAGCCTGAAACCTGAAGAGGTGGCACTGGTGGTTCGTGCTGGGGCTGATATTTTGAAAGCAATGTCTGAAAAAATAGAAGCTGCGGAACTGAAAGAAAAACAGGCGGCCGATGTCGAGGTCAGCAACCGTATGGTGATCTGATATGAATGTTTCGGTGATGAATTTTGAACCGCTGCCACCATATACGGATCCGCGATCTGCACTGAAAATTGCATTGCCGGCATTGCGTCCAGCCGAGGCAATGACGGTTACCGAATCGGCTGAAAAATACATGCGTGTCAATGTTGGCGGGCAGTGGCAGGAATTCAGACGTGATGTGACGCCATACATGGTTGAGCCGACCGATATGATTGCATCTAGATCATATCGCGGTTTGGTGTTTATTGGACCGTCGCAATCCGGAAAAACGATGATGCTGCAATCGGCGACTGTTCATGCGATTACTTGTGACCCGAGTCGCATTGCATTGTTTCAAATGACCAAGGATGCGGCGTCAGAGTTTGAAAAAAACAAACTGGCGCCCATGATTAGAAATAGCCCTGAAATTGCATCGCGGATGAGCAAGGGGCGCGGCAGTGACAACATTCATCAGAAACTGTTTGTTGGCGGCACGCAGTTGACGCTGGACTGGCCTGTAATTTCAAAATTGTCATCGGCAACAATAAGGTTGCTGCTGGGAACGGATTACGACCATTTTCCGGAATCAATCGGATCGGAGGGGGATGCCTATTCGTTGATGCGGGCGCGGGCAAAGACGTTCATGTCACGCGGTATGGTGGCAATCGAAAGCAGCCCTGGTGCCCCGATTGTTGATGAAACATGGAAACCTAAAACGCCACATGACAGCCCGCCGGTTCGTTATGGTGTGTTGTCTCTGTATCCAGATGGCACAAAGGCAAGGTTGTATTGGACCTGTCCTGATTGCACAGGCGAGTTTGAGCCGACATTCAAACGGTTGAAATATCCGAAGGATGTTTCACCGGCAGAAGCTGGTGCGGCGGCTGAAATGGAATGCCCGCACTGTGGCGTTCTGATTGGGCACCATATGAAGCGCGAATTGAATAGCGGCGGTCGCTGGTTGCATGAAGCCGAGGACGGCACACTGGTTCCAGTCGATAGTCCGAAGATACGGAAAACCGATTTGTTGAGTTACTGGATGGATGGTGCCGCCGCCGCATTTTCGACGTGGAATGATTTGGTCATGCAGTTTGAGCAGGCATTGCAAAAATACACAGCGACGGGTGATGAAGAGGCATTAAAGACAGCGATGAATACTGGACAGGCGCAGCCATATTTGCCGCGCGGTTCGGTGTCGGAAAACGAGATTACATTACAGGGGTTGAAAGACAAGGCTGCCGACAGCCCAACCCAGAAAGGGATTGCGCCAGCGTGGGCGCGATATATCACCGTTTCCGTGGATACACAGGCCAAGTATTTTTCGGTCGGCGTTACGGCGTGGGGTGAAAACGGCAGGCACCAGCCGATTGACCGGTTTGAATTGCATACGCCGCCTGTGGATGCACCAAGCGGTGCCAGTGACCGGACATTACGGCCTGACAGGATCGCCGAGGATTGGGCTGTGCTGGAAAGTCTGACCAGCACTGTCTGGCCGGTCGAGGATAGTGATTACGGTTTACGGGCTGTTTCGGTGGCTGTCGATATGCAGGGCGGCGGGAACACGACGACAAATGCCTATAAGTTCTACCGGGGCCGTCGCAAGGCAGCCGAGGGTGGCAGATGGTATCTGACCCGTGGATCCGGTGGGAAGCATACTGATCGGGTGTGGTTGAAGGCCCCGGAGCGCACAAACAACAAGGGCCGCCGTGTGGCGTCTGACATCAAGATATTAAACATGGCAACTGATCGTTTGAAGGATGCCATGAGTTCCAGTCTGTTGCTGGAAGATGTTGGAGAAAACTACTGCGGTGTGCCGATCTGGATGGACGAAAGTGAATTGCTCGAGCTTACGGCCGAACGGTTGGGGCCAAAGGGATGGGAAAAACGCCCAGGCATGGTGCGAAACGAAAGCATTGACCATCTGGTTCAGGCCCGTGCCCAGCACATTTTTCGTGGTGGTGAAAAGATTAACTGGTTGTCGCCACCAAATTGGGCGCGAGATGCGGCCAATAATATCAATTCAGTGAAGCTGGACGGGGAAGAATCCCCGACTGTTGTCAAAGCACCTGTGCGGCGTCGTCGCATACCGCGCAAATTGTTCTGAAAAAAAGGAAACTGGAATGGCTTATACCCAAGCCGATTTGGACCGCCTGCAAGCGGCCATCGCCAAAGGCGCGCGCCGCGTTCGTATGAACGGAGAAGAAGTTGAATTCCGTGACCTGAAAGAAATGGAGCGGATTGAGTCCAAGATCATGCGTGCAATTGCGACCACCAAGAAATCACGGATCATCCCAGTTTCAACAGTTTCTGGGTGGCGGTGATTGGCATGGCGAATTTTAACCAGAGTTTTGCATCCCGTTTAAATGGTCTGATTGCGACCATTGCGCCGCAATACGCTTTGCGCCGTGAGGCAGCGCTGACAAAGCGCAATATGTTGATGTCGTCGGCACATTATCAGGCTGCAGGCCGTGGTGCGCGTTCCAAGGATTTCCGGGTGAACCGAACCGATGCAGTCGAGGCAGTGCGCTGGGATCGTGATCGCATCAGTTATATTGCACGCGATATGATGCGCAATAATGCTCGGGTGGTGAAGGGACGTCGCCAACTGACCAATAGCGTGGTTGGTGCAGGCATCCTGCCGACTGTCAAATTCTCCGATGGGCGTGGCGGTGATAATTTGCGCAAAATGATAGAGGGGTTGATTGACGATCATTGCCTGACAACTGATTTTGATGCTGATGGCAGGATAAATATGCTGGGCCAACAATCTGTTGGTTTTGGCACAATTGTTGGTGATGGAGAGGTTTTGTTTCGCCGTCGGTTCCGCCGCCAAAGCGATGGTTATGCCTTGAATTTTCAAGTGCAGGTGCTGGAAACGGATTTTCTGAATACCCAGATCGACGGGCCGCTGGCGAATGGTAATTATGCGCATCAGGGGATCGAGTTTAACAAGCAGGGGCAGCGGGTGTATTACCACCTGTTCGAGTATCACCCCGGAAGCCGTTCAGGTGCAGGTCTGCCCAGATCAAAGCGGATCAGTGCCGAGAATATCATCCATGCGTATGACGTAACACGTCCAGGACAGCAGCGCGGTGTGTCATGGTTCGCGCCAGTGATGACGCTGTTACATGATCTGCAAAAATATCAGGATGGGCAGGTAAAGCGGCAGGAAATCGCTTCCCTGTTCGCGGCTGTTTATCAGACCAATACGGAGTCAGATGAACTGGAGCAGGATATGGGGGAGCTGTCTGCCGGATCAATCCTGACCATTGGCGCCGAGGAAAAGATGGATTTCACAAATCCGCCAAGCGTTGAAGGTTATGGCGATTTTATGAAGGCCACTGACCGGGTGATCGCGGCAGCGCTGGGGGTGACATACGAGGGGTTCACCGGCGATTACAGTCAGGTGAATTACACCAGTGGCCGGATGGGCCGCATGGATACTGACCCAGGAATACAGAATTGGCAGCGCAATTTGATGATTGTTCAAATCTGCGCCCAATTCGGGAACTGGATCAAAGAGGCAGTGCAGGATGTCGCCGACATTGACCCGCGTGATTACAAGCTGGAATGGACGCCACCAACACGGCCAGTTGTTGACCCAACCAAAGATTATAAGGCTGATGCTGCGGCAGTTGATGCCGGCCAGATTTCTCGACGTGCGGTGATCCGCCGTCGCGGTGATGACCCTGTGAAGGTTGAAGCCGAAATTCTGGAAGAACGTAAATGGGAACGTAAAAATTCCGTGTCATTTCGTAAATCAACAAGCCCGGCTGCGGGTTCAGACAAAGGGGCAAGTAAATGAGCAAGCAAAACCGGACACTGATGGCAACGCGGATGTTTAACACGCCATTGATGATTGACGCAGAAAAGGCGTCGGTGATCGTGCAGGCATATGGAACGCGGATATTGAACATTCAGGATGATGCTGCAGTCAGTGTTGCTGGCGTCGGTGATGTTTCTGCGGATCGCTGGAATATGGAGCCGTCGGCAGGTTCACTTCTGGGTGATGGCACCTATCGCAACGTCAAGCGGCGCGGTGGTTATCTGAACTATATGGGAATTGCGGTGATCACGGTCACTGGCACACTGGTTCGGCGCGGTGCCTATGTCGGGGAAAGTTCAGGCATGACCAGTTATGAGGGGTTAGCTGCGCAAATCCGCGCGGCAACAGAGGATAGCGAAGTTCGGGCGCTGGCGTTGGAGATTGACAGTTTTGGTGGCGAGGCGGCCGGGATGTTCGAGTTGACTGAACAAATCCGCACGGCGCGCGAGGTAAAGCCGGTTTACGCTTTTCTGTCGGATTATGCGCTGTCAGCCGGATATGCCATTGCAAGTCAGGCAGATCACATCACTGTTCCGCCTTTCGGTAAGGCCGGGTCAATCGGAGTGGTCACAATGCACGCCGATTTCGAGCAGCAGTTAAAGCAGGATGGTGTCAAGATCACCCTGATCCATTCTGGTGACCACAAGGTCGAGGGGAACCCGTATCAGGCGCTTCCTGATGCAGTGCGTGAACGTATCCAGAGTGAATCAGACAAGATGTGGACAGCATTCGCCCAGGTGGTCGAGGCTGGTCGCCGTGGCAAGATCACGATGCAGGACGCCCTGAAAACACAAGCTGCGGTATTCATGGGGCAAGAGGCTGTTGATGCCGGTTTGGTGGACGAGGTTTCGGAGGCACGGCCAGCATTCGCGCGGCTGGTCGAGATGCTGAACCCGCCTGCAATGGCACAAGGCGGAACCATTCATGGAAGTGGCGCAAGCGTCCTTCACGCTACTGTTTCACAAGTAGGCGCCAACCGTTCGGTGGTGTCTGACGTGCAGCTTCAGGAGCTATCACAATTACTGGAAACATCAGCGCTGACAATGGCGCCGGGAATTACGAACCGCGGCTCCGGCTGCACAACCGGGGCTGACGCCCCAACAACCGAGGAGACGGACATGTCTAAATATGTCAAAACGCCGGATGCTAAAAAGCAAAAGGCAACCCCTGTGGACGCAGGTCAACAGGTTCAAGGTGGTTCAGATACTACTGCGCAAGCGGCAGTTGATGCAGAACGTGCGCGCACGTCAAAGATTACTGACAAAGTGGCGCAGGCCGGTCTGCCCGCAAGTTTTGCCGCTGGTCTGATCAGTGAAGGGGTAAGTGTCGAGGATGCATATGGCAAAATTCTGGACGAAAAAGCGGCCAAGGCGCTGGATGGCGGCGAAATCAATTCAACATCTGCGCAGATCGTTTCTGATGGCGTTGATCGCACCCGTGCCGGTGTTACAAATGCCATTCTGGCGCGCGCAAATATGGCGGGTGGCGAGCGTAACGAGTTCACCGGTATGACCCTGCGCGAAATGGCGCGTGTCATGCTGTCAGCGCGCGGTATTGTCCCACAGGGTGGCGTCAATGGTCTGGCGTCAGCGGCTTTTGCCCCTGCGATGGCATCTGGCGGAATGCACACAACCAGCGATTTTGGCAATATCCTTGCAGATGTTGGTGAAAAGTCGATGCTGCGCGGGTTCGAGGAAATCGCGGAAACATATGACCAGTTTACATCTGTTGGCAATCTGACTGATTTCAAGCCGACGCGCCGTGTCGGCATGGAAGCCTTTCCTTCGCTGAAAAAGGTCGAAGATGGTGCTGAATTCAAGTATGCAACAATGGGCGATCATGGCGAAACTGCGCTGCTGGCGACCTATGGCAGCCTGTTTGCAATTACCCGCCAGACCATCATCAATGATGATCTGGATGCATTTACCAAGGTTCCGATGAAGATGGGCCGTGCGGCGCGTCGGACAATTGGCGATCTGGTGTTTGCAATTCTGAACCTTAACCCGAAAATGTCGGACGGGACTGCGCTATTCCATGCTGATCACAAAAACCTTGCGGGGGCCGCAAGCGCGCCATCAGAGGCGGCGATCAATACTGCAATTACTGCAATGGCCACACAGAAAAGCGGCGATGCTGTTCTGAATGTCCCGGCAAAATATCTGCTTGCCCCACCTTCGCTGCGGTCTGTCGTGTTGCAGTCGTTGAATTCAGAATATGCGCCGGATGATACGGCAAAGGCGGGCACGGTAAAGCAATCCTTTGCATTTAATACCGTGCGCGATGCTGCCGAGCCGATCTTTGACGCGCGCCTGTCCGGGACTAGCTGGTTTATGGCGGCTGATCCGGCACAAGTTGACACGATCGAGGTTAGTTATCTGGATGGTGTTCAGACACCGTGGCTGGACCAGCAGAATGGCTGGACGGTTGATGGCACCGAATTCAAGGTGCGGATTGACGCAACGGCAACAGCATTGGCTGTGCAGGGGCTGTTCAAAAATCCCGGCGCATAGCGCCTGACCAATAATGAAATGAAACAAGGGCGGCTGTGTTGGCCGCCCTTGTTACAACCTGTTTAATCCGGTCAACGGAAAGGAAAAACGATGAAAAACTATATTCAAACAGGCGGTGTTGTCACCGTTATCGCGGCGGCGGATGTGGTGTCCGGTGCCGGTGTTCTGGTTGGTGCTATCTTTGGTGTGGCTCAGGCAGATGCCGTATCCGGCGCAGAAGTTTCTCTGGTGCGTGGCGGCGTTTTCGAGTTGCCAAAAACATCTGCGCAGGCATGGACCGCGGGTGTCAAGGTTTATTGGGACGATACCGCCAAGGTGGTCACAACAACAGCCACGGCCAACACGCTGGTGGGTGCGGCGATGGAAGCGGCAGCGAACCCGTCTGCAACCGGCATTGTTCTGTTGGACGGTGCTGTTCGCTAATGTCGAGTATTTTTGATGGTGCCGCCGGTCTGATCCGTGGGGTTATCGGCGGCGCCGTCACAATTTACCCTGGCGGCGTAGCGACTGACATCGAGGCGGTATTCCGAGAGGAGCCGATGTTGGCTTCTGGTGGTTATGAATCCGAACAAATTACCGTTGTGCAGCCTGTGTTGCGGGCAGACCGTAGGGACGTTTTTGCATTGGCTGTCGGGGATATCGTGGATCCGCATAATGGCAAAGCATATCGGGTTGTTTCCGATCTGCCGCAAGGGTCTCCAGCCGATGACGCCACGGTTGAAATCGAGTTGGAAAAGGTTTGAAAGGAAATCTGATGGGAAACATTAAAATGCGGGTGGTTTGCACCCATGAACATAATGGAAAGTGGGTTTCGCCCAACCAGATGATCGAGGTAGATCCATCCGCCGTCGGTGATAAGGTGCGGCTGCAGCGTGCTGAAATTATCAGTGCTGACAAAAAGCCCCAAAAGGGCGCATCCGGCTCTGCTGACTGATGGCTGATCATGTTCGCAAGCAGGTGCGCAATGCGGTCGAGACCGCATTGCCAGTGTCCATGCCCGGTCTAACCCTGCTGAAAAGCAACGCCAAGAACATTGACGGATCGCAATTACCTGCTGTTCGCGTCATCGCGCGCCGCGAGGTTATTTTGCAAGAGGCGATGGCCGGTTGGGGTGTTGACCGCGAAATTGAACTGAAAGTTATCGTGAATGATTTTGACGGTGACGATCTGGATGACGTGATGGACGCGCATGGCGCGTCTGTCGAGCCAGCTATTTTGAGCATTCTGGACGTGTCCGGAATTGTCGAAGTTGCTGAATATCTGGGTAGCGAAATTACCCTTGAGGGTGTCGGGGAGCAACGCTCTGGTGCCATTGAACTGACTTTTCGGGTGGTTGTTCAGACCCCCGAAGGTGATCCAACAACCGTAGAAAACTAGGAGAAATAAGATGGCACGTCATAGTGGCAAAAACGGAATTTTGAAAATTGGTGGCACGCCTATTGGTGATGTTGTTGATTTCGATTTTGAAACAGCTGCAGCAGAAGTTGATGTTTCTGCGCTGAACGACGCATGGGATGATTATGATTCCGGTTCGTTGAGTTGGTCCGGAAATGTGACCGTTCGTTTCAATACGGCGGATGCGCAGCAGCAGTTGCTGGTTTCCGGCGCGGTTCTGGCAGCCGAATTGTTTACCGAAGGCGATGCTGTCGGCAAGGTAAAATTCGCCGGCAATATTCTGGTCCTGAATGTTGGGCGCGCGGTTTCCCGCAACTCTGCCGTTGACAAGAAGGTCAGTTTCCGTGGCAAGGGCGCGTTGACAGATTCGGTGATTGTCTAATGAGTATTCTGGACAATATCAAATCCGACTTTGCGGCCAAAAGCGGCCGCAAAGTCGAAGTGCATGAATGGGATACGGTGATCTATTTCAACCCGTTGACCATGTTCGAGCGCAAGCAATTGAATCGTGGTTTGCGGGCCGGTGACCAAGAAGGATTGCTGCTGAATTTCCTGATCCATAAGTCATTGGATAAGGATGGAAAGCGCATTTTCGAGGATACCGAGGAATCGCGCGCAACGCTGGAGACAGCAGCTGATGCAGCGATTATTGCGCGTATCGTCCAGGCAATGGAAGAAGTGCCGTCGGTGGATTCTGCAAAAAACGGCTAGAGCGCGATATCGAGGAATTTAATACCTTCGCTGTCGCGCATCGACTTCACAAAACAATTTCGGAAATAGAGGCCATGACAACCGACGAGTTTGTTGGGTGGCAGGCCTATTTTTCGATGATACGGGAATAATCATGCCATGATGAGTGCGCTGAATTTCAGGATCAAGGGGCAGAACGACACTGATCGGGCTTTTGCCAGCGTCAAGCGCAATTTGCGCGGGATCGAGGGCGCACTGGCAAGTGTCGGAGAGCGTGCGACGCGCACCGGTCGCAGTATGCGAAACATTGGTGCTGGTCTGACTTTGGCGGTGACGGCCCCGGCAATCATGGGGTTCAAATCGTTGCTGTCTGCCGCTGGTGACTTCGAGCAGTCAATGAACCGTGTTAGGTCGCTTTCTGGCGCTGTTGGTAGTGATTTTCAGCGGTTGGAACAGCAGGCAAAGGATCTGGGTGCATCCACCAAGTTTTCGGCGACACAGGCCGCTGACGCGATGGGGTTTCTGGCGATGGCTGGTTTTGACACAGACCAGATCATCGGTGCGATGCCATCAACCTTGCAGTTGGCAGCGTCTGCTAATCTGGAATTGGCAGACGCCGCAGACATCGTTTCCAATGCTTTGACGGGGTATCGCAAGGATGTTTCAGACTTGCCTGCCGTTACAGATGCAATGGTGAAGGGGTTCACATCGGCAAACATGGACCTGTTGCAACTGGGTGAGGCGATGGTTCCGCTGGGGCCGATCGCGAGTTCTGCAGGGCTGCGGTTTAATGAAATGACCGCTGCCATCGGGATGCTGGGTAATGCGGGTATTCAGGGGGAAAAGGCAGGTAACACGTTGAAGCGTGCGCTTGCAAACCTGTTGGATCCGACCCCGAAAGTCACGGCAGAGCTGGAGCGGTTGGGTGTTTCCGTAACCAAGCCAAACGGCCAGCTGCGTGATCTGTCTGATATTTTGCAGCAGCTGGAGCCGCACGCGAATGACACCGCCGCCATTTTACGCATTTTCGGGCGTGTTGCTGGCCCCGGCATGGCCGCTTTGTTGGCGCAGGGATCTGATGCATTGCGCACATTCGAGCAGGATTTGAACAATTCGACTGGCACTGCCGCGCGGATCGCAGCCGAGCAAATGCAGGGTTTGAATGGTGCGCTGATTTCATTGAGCAGTGCCTATGAGGGGTTGAAAATTGCCATTGCAAGTAGCGGTATTCTGGAGTGGGTGACGGGCATGGTTCAGGGGTTGACCGAATTCCTGCGCGGTCTTTCAGATACAAACCCGGCGATATTGAAGTTTGGCACGCTGATTGTTGGTTTGACAGCGGTGATCGGCCCATTGGTGGCGGTGGCTGGTTTGGCGACCATCGGGATTTCCGCCTTTGCCGGTGCGCTGGCTGTAGCCGCTGCGCCATTCGCCATTGTTCTTGGGTTGTTGGGTGGTAGTGCGGCGCTGTTTTACGCCTTTGCAGAAAATGCAGGTGATGCGGAAACGGCCACCTATGATGCGGCAATCGGCACTTCTGCATTAAATAAGCAGTTGGGTGTGTTCTCAACGACAGGCGCCCCCACGGCCGGTGCGGCGGCAATTGCGTTGGCAAATGACAACTACACATTGGCCCAGAGTTCGTTTGACGCAGCCCGTGCAGAATTGGCGCGTATCAGGGCATTCCAAACGGCTGGCCGTGCGAAAATAGGCGACCGGGTTGATGAAACAGGCATGTCCGAGGAAATGGACGAAGAGGTCCAGCGGTATGAGGCGCGGTTGCAAAAAGCCGAAGCGGCCTTGGCCGAAGCAGAGCGGGGGCGCAAGCGTGCCGCGTCGTCTGTAACCGGCTCAACTTTCAAGCCAACCTTGGCCGCAATTAAGCTGCCGCCAATTGATACGACCGAAATTGATAATTCGCTTGGGAATATCGGAAATAAAAGTTCTGGTTCGTCTGGCGGCGGCGCTGTCACAACGGCGAATGAACTTGCGGCGGCCTATGACCGGGTACGGTCCAGTCTGGATTCGTCGTATCAGTCCGCAAAAGAATTTGCCGATGCCGAGCAGGCCATCAATGATGCGATGGATGCCGGTATTATCAGCCGCGAGCAGGCTGATGCAGATTTGGACCGTTTGCGCAAAAAATATGACAATCTATCGGATGCACAAAAGCGTTCGGCGGATGGGGCCACAGGTTTTTTCAAGAGCATCATTAATGGTTCCAAAACTGCAGGCGAGGCGATTTCTGAAATGTTGGCGCAACTTGCAGATAAATGGTTGACTGCCGGTTTGAATAACATGTTCACAGGCTTGCTGGGTGGCGGCGGCGGTGGCTGGCTGGATTTCCTGTTCAGTGCTAACGGAAACGTGTTTCAGAATGGGAAGGTTTCTGCCTTTGCAAATGGCGGAATCGTCAATTCAACAACTGCATTTCAGATGGGCAGCGGTGTCGGGATTATGGGAGAGGCTGGGCCGGAGGCAATCATGCCGCTGGAGCGTGTCGGCGGTAAGTTAGGCGTGCGCAGCACTGGGTCGGCGGAAACGACCGTTATTCGTTTGGAAATGTCACCAGATGTCGAGGGTCGGATCGTGGCCGAGGCCGTAAACCAGTCTGCCATGCAAACGGTTCAGATTGTCGGCGTTGCCACATCCGAGCAGCAAAAGGGCCTGCGTGGGTCAGTAAACACCCTATCAGAGCGCGGGACAAGCACATGAAACGTGAAATAATTACCATCCCTCGCCTGATCGTGCGCATCCAGTCATTCGATTGGGAAATCAACTGGCGGGGCCAGCGGTCAGGTGAGGGGCAGACCGGAATTTACCAGACCGTGATTAGTGCATTTCCGCGTTGGGAAGGCACGTTCGATTTCAAGGTTTTTCGCGAACAAATTCTAAAATGGCGGGCTGTTCATGCTGCCGCTATGGGCGAAATCAATATCTACCGGATTGAAATGTTCGATCCGCAGGGACTGGATTTCCTAGCGCAGTCGCCGCCGAACGGCGTTCCACATGATGGCGGCGCGGTTTTTCAGGGTGGGGCAGGGTATTCCTACGAGCCGTTTGTTTTGTGTCCGGCTGGGGCATCGCGCGGCGACACATCTGTGATTGTCGAAACGCCTGCCGGTGAGGCGGTGCCAACGGCGGGCCGGTTAATGAGTTATGATGATTGGCCGTTCATTGTGACGGCTGTGCGCGATCATGGTGGTTCGCAATATGCGCTGACTGTCAAGCCGTCAATTCGCGGCGATATTCCCGCCGGTGCGCGGATCAACCTGCGGGCGCGCGGGCTGTTTTACCCAGAAAATTCAGATGGCGGAAATGCATCATATGGGCGGAACAGGTTGTCAAATCCAAGCATGAAAATGGTGGAGTATCTGAACAGATGACTGCAATACCGGAAGGTTTTGACCTCCGCGATGATGTCGTCGGGGTTCTTGACCTGTGCAATATCAACACGCCGGATGGTGATTTCGGGTTCATGCCTGGAACCGATGGTAAATTCATAGATGTGAACGGCAAGGAATGGCTGGGGTCAACCATTCTGACCGTTTCACGCCTGCAAAGCGCGATTGACGGTGTGGCCCCGTCAGGCAGTGTTGGAATGTCGTTTTTTCAGGATCCTGATCAGCCGGATTTGATTGCTGAAATAAAACGTCTGGGGATTGAATATGTGGATGGCCGGCCAATCACATTTTACTGGCAGCCGATCCGCGCGCCCGAGGAATTTTATGCGCCAACAACCCCGCCTGTGCAGTGGCTGCAGCGCACGATGCGCACCCTGTCATTCCGGGCAAGCGGCGCACTGGACCGGTCTGTCACATTGGGATTTGAAAGCTGGTCAGAGGATCGCAAGGCGGCGCGGCGGATTATCATGAACACAGACGGCCACGCCAAGTTGATTGGCGAGGAAAACCCGTCGCTTGAATTCATGCCGACTGTGGATTTCGAAGAAGAAAAGCTGTTCGGATGACGCCGCTGTTTCAGGAATTGCACCGCTGGATGGCGTCCCCGCATGTCTGGGGTGTGACTGATTGCATCACGGTTCTGGCCGATTGGGTGCAGGTCGTGACCGGAACCGACCCGATGGCAGATGTGCGCCTGACCTATTTCGATGCGGCATCATGCCAGCGCGAAACGGGATTTATGCGTGATCCTGTCGCGGTTTTCGACAAATACGCCGCCACTGCCGGTTTGCAGCGCGGCAATGAATTGCGGACCGGTGATATTGCTGTGATCCGGCGCCGCGATGTGGCCGATCCGTGGCCGGTTGGCGGTCTGTGGACCGGCAGTGCCTGGGCCTGCAAGGGGCCGAGCGGCGTAACAACACTGGCCCCTAAAATGGTCGAGGTTATTGCATTTTGGAATGTTGGATATGAAGCGTAGCGCGATCATCGGGGCATTGATGTTGTCCACCGCTATTGTTGCACCGCAAAGGGCTGCGGCTGACCCTATAACCGCATTTATTGGTGGTGCATTGAACGCCCTTGGCGCTGGCACATGGTTGGCATCATCTGCGGTTGGGGCGTGGACGGCCGGTTTTGCTGTCGGCGAGTTTCTGGGCGGCACAATTGTTGGGCGTTTGTTGGTCTCGGCGGGTCTGCCATACATCAGCAAAGCACTTATGCCGCAGCCAAATATTCCGGCGCCATCCGCGCGGATGGCAAATTTCGCGCAGCCGATCACTTATGCAGAATGGGTGTTCGGGCGTACCCGCAAGGGTGGGCCGCTTGGATTTACAGCGTTTTCCCCGCATGTTGATGTAGTCACTGGAACGTCTGGGTCGAAACGTCATTACACAGTTATCAGCGCGGCGCATCCGATTGAAGGGATAGTCGAACACTATCTTGATGAGCGTTATGTCGAAATAGATTCTGATGGTTTGGTACTGACGGCGCCGATGGCAAGATATTATAGAATTCGCCCATTTTATGGCGATCAGGTAGCTGATGCAGAACTGGTTGCGGCATTTTCAGAAATCACGGCGGCGCATGATTTCAAAGGTCTGTCTGGTGCGCATATATGGGCGCGGCGTCCACCGCAGTCAAAATTCAGCGAGATTTACCCGACTGGGCGCCAAGGTGCCTATACGCCGGTGATTGATGGGCACAACGGCATTTATGATCCGCGCACAGACACATTTGGATTTACCCGCAACGCCGCCCTGATCATTGCGCATTGGCTGACGGCTGTTCTTGGCCAGTCTGTTGATTGGGATGAGGTTGCGATCGAGGCGGACGTTTGTGACGAACCTGTAACAAACCGTTCAGGGGCGACACAGCCGCGGTGGCGTCTGGATGGTACGATCAGTGATGAAATGGAGTTTGACCAACAGCGGGCGCAATTGGCCGGTGCGTGTGATGCTTTCATTTATGAACGGGCAGACGGCAAGGTCGGGTTTAAGGTTGGGCGCTGGATCGAGCCTGAAATCACACTGACACAGGCTGATTTTTTCAGTTTTGAAATGACGCAGGGGTCGTGGGGATCAGGCGCGCCGACCGAGGTTGCCGCCAGTTATACAGAGCCGAATAACAATTGGCGCGAGGCGTCATCAGCCCCGTTTGTAGTCGAGGAAAACGAACGTCAGGTGCGCGATACCCCGACGCTGGCATTTTCATCAAGTCACAATCAAACGTGGCGCATGAACGTGCGATTGGCCAAAACAAAGCGGCCAAAATACCAGCTGCAGGGCACCGTTGGAATGCTGGGGTACGCATTGCAGGGTCAGAGGTTTATTCGTGTGGAAAACGCGGAAATGGGCGTGTCTGAATATTTCGAAATTGGCGAATTATACCGGAACGAAGGCGGGTTCACCTTCAACATTGTGGCAAATTCTGTCGAGCCATCCGATTTTAACCCGGATGCTTTGGCGGATGAGCCTGAACCGCCAAAACTTAACAAGGTGCAGTCTGATGATACTGTTCCGGTAGTTGTTGGGTTAACGGGTGTTACGCTGTCATCTGATGCGTTCGTGGGCGGCGGGGTCAAATGGTCCTGGCCTGATCAGGATCCAAGTTTACGCCAGCGCCTGATGCTGGTTGTCAGCGGTCAGGACGGCACACCGGTTTCACAGATTGTCGATGTGCCGGATGGGCAGTCGTTTTACATACAGACAAGCCTTGCGGATTCCGGTGCAACTGCGCAAATCCGAAATGTTACGTCTGCTTATCGCGTGTCTGATTGGTCACCTGACCCGCCGATCAGTGTTTCTGTTGTGGCTAATCCAACGCCACCTGTGGCGCTGGATGCGTTCCAGCCATCCGTAAATGTGCTGAATGTAGATGTGACATTTATTGCGCCGAACGATCCAAATTATGCGGCAACCCGCATCTGGCGGGCAGACGGCAGCACGGCCTTTGGTGATGCTGCCCTGGTGCGCACGGAATACGGCATTCCAAGCAATTCTGATGTTTGGACGGACATCGGACCTGGTGCCGGTGATCACACATACTGGGCCGCGCCAATCAATGAATCCGGTGTCGAAGGTCCGCTGTCCGGCCCTGTCACTGTAACAATCTAACAATAAAAGAGGTGTAGACATGGTTCTGCCGAACGAAGAAATCTGGCTTGGAAACCCGCCAACACCAGATCACGAGCCTGACCGCGACCAGATCATTGAAAAAATGGACTCCCTTGAAGCGCGTTCTGGTTACGCCACAAGGGATGCTGCGTCTGCGGCATCGCTGGCGGCGCAGCCTGCCGGTTCGATCGTCACGCTGGCAGGATTGAAATATATTACCGATCCTGCTGCAACGGGCACAGCCAGCGCGACGTATGATTTGGGCGTGGATGGTTTGCGGCCATATGGCGAAATCATTGATCTGGCTCAATTCGGCGTGACCCTCGACGGCACAAACGAAACCGCAACGGTTCAACGGGCATTTGATGCGGCGGACGCGTTTGGCGTTTCGATCACCTGTGGTTCTGGGACGCTGAAATGCGGCACGATCAACGTAGGTGCCGGTGTCCGTGATATCGACCTATCCGCTGCGGAATGGGTCGGTGATGTAGCGCTCACTGCTGCCCCACGCCTGAACGTGACCGCCGCACCAGCCATATCTGGCCGCCGCTATGATGTGCGCATGAACATGGCAAACGGTGACCTGATCGGGATCGAGGGGCTGTTGGTGGACAGCCACTTTGGCGGGGTCGAGATTTACGGTTATACGAACCATGCGCTGCTGAACCACATCGGTATTCGCCCAGATGCCGGTTCGACCAACTGTGATTTTCGCGGGTATAAATGGACTGGATATGACACCCCCACACAGCGCGGGATCGGTATCCACTGCACGGGCACAGTTGCGGCATACGGGGGTTATTTTCCGTCCGGCGCATTGGCCCGCGCCACTGTCCCCGTCACCAACATGCGCATTAACGGGGCCACGTTTATCAACGGATCGTATGCGTGGGTGGCCAACGGTACAGAGTTCAGCACCTTCGCAGGGAATTATTGCGAGGGACAGAACCATCGCTGCATCCAGCTAACGGCTGGGTGCTACCGGTGTGCCGCGTCCGGCAACATGTTCAAAAACTTCAAATCTACTGCCATTTTGTTCTGCTACGGTTCGACGGAGTGTTCCAGTTTTAACGACACGGTAGACGTTCAAACATATCTGGGCGGCGAGGCGGCTTTCAACATCAACACCGGCGCAGTCGGAACAATGGTCATGGGGGCGAAGGGCTTTGCGGCGATGAACTTCTTTGCTTACGTTGCCACTGGCGCTGATGGTACTGTTATCGACGGATGCGTTGGCGAGGGTTTCTACATCGGCGGGGTTATCCTGCAATCCGATTGGGCAGACCCGACAGACCCTAACAGGTCGGCTCTATACTTTGACAGGTCAAACTATGGACCGCCGAGTGACCTTGATCCGACGTTTACCAAGTGGTCGTTCGCTGATCTGGATCGTGTGATCGTACGGAATTGTTCGATGGGGAATGGTTACACAGGCCGTAGCACTTATGCGTTCGGTGCCATTCAAATGGACAGTGCGGACGGGGCAAGTGTCTACAGCATGTCCGCAACATTCCAAGGCAACAAAGTGCATGACACTGCGCAGGTCGCCTATGACTTCGCAGTCTGGAAAGAAAGCGGAACTTGCAGGGTTCGCCTGATCGGTAACGATTTCCGTAACGGGTACAAGGCTGCCTATGCCGGGGCTGTGGTCAAGTGGTTTGATTTCGTTGAGCGCTGGTCTGATAACGGGCCGCTGGATCAGCTGATCATTGCCGAAGGTATCCTGCTGGATGGAGCAACCCCCTCGGTAGCCACTCCGGCCCCGAACAGCGTGCCACAGGTATTCACGTTTGCACACACGGTTGCAACCGACGTGACGAATTTTCTAGACGGGTTCAACGGGCAGGTAATCCGTATCTGGGGCAGCACAAATGCAACCATCAAATACAATTCAGGTTTGATCCGCACGTCCACTGCGGCTGACGTGACCATGAATTCAAACCAGTTGATTGAGTTCACCCGCCGTGGCGGGATTTGGTTCGAAACCGGACGTAGTTTCTAAACAGGCTGGGGATGGCCAAACGAAAGGGCAGAAGTAATGGACTTCGATCATAAATACTGGATCATGGTGGTAAGTGCCGCGATGTGGGTTTTCTATCGCCACAAAGGGAAGCCGTTTATCGAACGCGCCGTTATCGTTCTTATTTCTGTGGGGATTGGGTTGAGTATTGGGCAAGAGGTAGTCGATTGGTCAGGCGTCAACTCACCTAATTTTATTACCGGCGCTTTGATCTTTCTGGGCTGGATGGTGCTGGATGTCAGCACCTCTGTATTGTCGGACCGTGAAGGCTTTAAAAAAGCGGTTTGGAAGCGGTTAGGAGGTGAATAATGGAACATACAAAGCACGCCGTTGAACGCCACAACAACCCATTTGGCTGGGCGGTGATACTGTTTTTAGCATGGGTATTCGCCAGCGGCTTTCTGCGGGAACAACCTGTTGATTACGAAGGTGATCGAGTGGAGCAGGGCCAATGAGCAAACGTGATGTGAAAATCTGGCAACGGGCGCTGCGTGACGGCGGGTTTTACTCGGGATTAATCGACGGTGACTTTGGCGCAGGAACGCGGCGGGCTTCATTTGAGGCGATCAATATTCCACAGCCCGGCCCCGCCGGTGGCGTCACAGCACATCTGGTGATGATCAACCAAAAGGCCACCCGCAACAGGCCGATCACCGAAAACATGAAACGCAATCTGATCAAGGCCACGACTGCCGTTTACGGACCAAGCTGCCGGATCGCTGTGTATTCCGGTGGGCAAATGTCTTTGGCAGACGCGCGGCGATTGGGGGCCATCAAGCGCGGTAAGGCGTGGTATCTGAATGGCAACCCGGTGCGCACAGGATCACCTCGGCATGACGATTACGGCGATGGTGGGCGGGCCTCTGACTGCTACATCTATGTTCATGGCCGCAAGATTTTCGGCAAGGAACTGGCGAAGCTGGGGCAATACTGGCTGGCCAAAGGATACGGCTCTTGCGGCTTGGAGATGAGAACAGGCGGCATCCATTTGGATGAATGGACAACCCCGCCCGCGGGTGGGGGGCTGTTCTGGACCTACAAATATTCTGACAGCAAACCGTGGGGTGCGGCTGTTCGCCGGATGCTGGAAGCTGGTGCGCGCGGGGAGTTTCCGAAGTGATCGGCCTGCGCACATACCTCGCCATAGGGGCCGCGCTGGCTGCTGTAGCGGCGTTTTACTTGATCAGGGCAGACGCCGCACACGAGCGGGAAAAGCAACTGCGAAGCGAGGCTGTGGAACGTGTCGTGATTGACATTCGAGAGGATATTGAAAGTGATAAAGCGATTGACAAAAAGTCTGATGATGATCTTCGCCGTGAGCTTAACCGCTGGTTGCGCCCGTGACGCTGTTGTGGCGTTGACCGGTCCACTGTTTTGCGATGTCGAGGAACCGCGCGTGTTTCCATCGCAAGAGGTGATCGACTGGCGGTTGGTCCATGACAAAGAGAACATCAAGAAAGACCTGAAGACCAACACCACCGGCGTGCGGCGATGCGGGTGGGAGCCGGTTGGCGGTTAATTCTTGGCCCGACAAGGTTCACTTATGACGATTTCACACGCCAGATGTATTTGAGCATTTTGCGAAGTGTTCCCTGGTTCATTGAACCTGTGTGAACCGGAACAGATTGTGAATATGGCGCAAACGCTATAAATAAAAAGCGTTCCCGCCAATAGATTACAATATGTTGCGTGGGGGTGTGTTTGTTTACACCGAAGATGTCAGGAGTTCGAGTCTCTTATCACCCACCATTCCTTCCTGTCGTTATCGGGCCAAAGCGCGCCGCAGGTTTGTCCAAAACCTGTGTTTGCAATGTGCGCCGGTAAAATTTTCGCCCCTCGCAAACTATTTTCAAAAAACCGGCCGGAACCGCTTGACGCCTCCGGCTACTCGCCCTAGAACGCCCAAACAAGTCGCCGGTTG
>Ga0256834_1000283_pt1 | contig 37382 bp, 37 predicted proteins | sample 4281140metaG_FD_190536 | JGI IMG/M metagenome (GOLD analysis project Ga0256834, IMG submission 190536) | Hydrothermal vent microbial communities from East Pacific Rise, Pacific Ocean - 4281-140 | ecosystem: Environmental > Aquatic > Marine > Hydrothermal vents | place: Pacific Ocean: East...
CCAAAGGCTTCGAGCAACAGCATGTGACCTCGCTGAATTCGACCATCCCTAATGGCTTCATCTAACGCTAAGGGGACGGATGCACTGGAGGTATTGGCGTGCTTATGTACGGTAATCACCGCTTGCTCAGGTGACAGTTTTAATTTTTTAGCCGTACCGTTAATAATGCGTAAGTTGGCTTGATGTGGTACTAACCAATCAATATCTTCTTTTTGCAACCCATTGGCTTCAAGCGTCTCTTTAGCAATGCGACTCAAGGTATTGATCGCCATTTTAAAGACTTCATTACCCTTCATGTTCATGCTGCGCTCTTCAATAGAGTCTGAAGCGGGCAATTTTGAAATGCCTGAAGGCACATGCAAAAGGTCTTCGTACTGCCCATCGGCATGAATGTGAGTGGACAAAATACCTTCTTGTTCTGAGGCTTCCAACAGCACAGCACCCGCACCATCACCAAATAATACACAGGTGTTACGATCTGTCCAGTTGATGATGCGCGACAAGGTTTCTGCCCCCACCACCAACACGCACTTTGCCATACCCGTTTTAATAAACTGATCTGCCACACTCAATGCATAGACAAATCCAGAACACACCGCTTGAATATCAAATGCTGGACAACCATGAATGGCTAATCGCTGTTGCAGTAAACAGGCGGTACTCGGAAAAGTTTTATCAGGCGTGGTGGTCGCAACAATAATCAAATCAATGGCACTGGCCTCTAGCCCTGCCATTTCGAGTGCTTTTAAGGTAGCTTGCTCCGCTAAATCACAGGTGGTCTGACCCTCGGCGGCAATGTGGCGCTGCTGAATACCCGTGCGCTCACGAATCCACTCATCACTGGTGTCTACCATTTTTTCAAGATCAGCATTGGTTAAGATTTTTTCAGGTAAATACCCACCTGTGCCAACAATACGGCTATAAACTTTTTGATTCATAATTACTCAACGTTAAAGGGGTTCAAAAGCAATTTTAGACAAAAAGCTCGCTTTTACTCAACAACCAGTTCATTGGCTTGTTGCTTAATCAACTTAGATACTTCTGAGGAGATTAACTCAGGGACATTTTTTTTCACTTCCAATCGCGCTTCGGCAATGGCATGGAAATAGGATGAACGGTCGGCACTGCCGTGACTTTTGATCACGATTTTACGCAAACCTAATAAAGAAGCTCCGTTATAGCGACTCGGATCCACTTTATCTTTAAACGATTTTAAAACAGGGTAGGCAATGATTGCCACCAGCTTAGTCAATAGGTTTTTCTTAAACGCCGCTTTCAAATAGAAAGAGATCATTTTAGCCACCCCCTCACTGGATTTTAACGCAATATTACCGTCAAACCCATCACAAGCAACGACATCCACATCGCCTTTAAAGATATCATTACCTTCAACGTAACCAATATAGTTAATACTGGGCAGCTGAAGCAACTGGTGCGCCTCTTTAATACGTGGGTGACCTTTCATCTCCTCTTCACCAATGTTTAGCAAGCCCACTCGAGGCGAAGCATTGTCATCAATTGCTTGCGCTAACACCGACCCCATCATAGCAAACTGCGCTAACTGCTCCCCTGTACAGCCAATATTGGCACCCAAGTCTAAAACGTGTACATGGCCTTTCATGGTTGGCATCGTGGTACAAATGGCTGGGCGCTCAATATCGGGCAGCATTTTTAGCACAAATTTAGCAACCGCCATTAATGCACCGGTATTTCCTGCACTGACACACGCTTGCGCCTGATCTTCTTTGACCAAATTTAAGGCCACACGCATGGAAGACTGTTTTTTCTTTCTTAGTGCATTAGAGGGTAAATCGTCCATTTCAACCACTTGTTCAGCGTGTTGCACAGAGATTCGAGAGTCATCGTATTGATGTTTTGAAAGTTCCGCATTAATTAGGTCTTCTTTACCAACTAAAATAATGTGAATATCAGAGAATTTTTTGAGTGCATCGAGGGACGCTGGAACGGTGACAGGTAAACCATGATCACCGCCCATCGCATCGATAGCAAGATTGATAGCCAAGATGAATTAAGCCTTATCTTGAACGACTTTTTTGCCTTTATAATACCCGTCCGCGGTTACGTGATGACGACGGTGAACTTCACCCGTGGTCTCATCAACGGTTAAGGTTGGTGCATCTAATGAATCATGCGAACGACGCATTCCACGTCTTGATGGGGTTTTACGGCTCTTTTGGACTGCCATGGTACTCTCCTAAAATAATACGATTATGAATTCTATTTTTTTAACGTTTGCAATATTGCAAACGGATTCGATTTTTCTGCCGCCTCGCGCTCGTCAACATCTGAAACCGTCTCATTTTTATAGTGCATTGAACTTGAGTCATTAATGGGAGCAAGTGGTACCGAAAGTAACAACTCCTCCTCAACCCAGTCAAAAGAGAACATTTTATCCTCTTCTGTTAACAAAAACACTTCAACTTCTGTTGGCAAATCTTTTGCCAATGCCAGTGATTCAGTAAAAACCCCTTTGGTCTCTGATTTGATCAAATATTCAAAGGTCTCTAATGAACGCTGGCACTGTAATTCTAGAACTGCCTCTAATTTCATGATAAAAGCGGGAAACTTTAACGCCTTATCATAATAAAAGTTTAGCTCGACCTTAACATCACGATCCGATGTGCCAACAACCTCAATCAAACGCGTTAAACGGCTTTGATTGACTCGCCCCACAAATTGTTTATTATGGTTCACCGAGTTGATTGGATCGATAAATTCAGGTAGCTTGTCTAACATAGGCGCGAATCATACCGTTATCATTTAATTAAGTCAAAAAATAATATACAAAGGTCTCCCGAACCATGCTTTCTCAGCCAAAAAAAACAAACGAAAAAACCATATTTCCAAACATCGTTCTCGCATCCACCTCCCCCTTTAGAAAACAACTGCTTAAAAAGCTTCACCTGACTTTTGAACAGATTGCACCCAATATAGATGAATCCCCCTTAAAAAATGAGTCCCCTAAAGCGATGGTAGCTCGGCTCTCCAATAATAAAGCACAAGAAACTTCACAACGCTTTCCAGCCAGTATTATCATTGCCTCAGATCAATGTGCGGTCTTTCAAAACACCCCCATCGGAAAACCGCATACCATGCAAAATGCCATTAAACAACTGCAACAATTTAGCCAAGAAACCATTACCTTTTATACGAGCTTGACCGTAATAAATACTGCAACACAACAGAAATTTGAGCGAATGGACACAACACAAGTGCACTTTAGGGCTTTATCTCAAGAGGTGATTGAAAACTATCTGGACATCGAACAACCTTTGACTTGTGCTGGAAGCTTTAAGTCGGAAGGATTGGGCATTACCTTGTTTAAAAAAATAACCAGCAAAGACCCGAATGCTTTAATCGGACTGCCGCTGATTGACCTGACGGATATTTTTTATCAAATGGGGTATTCATTACCACTAAAAAATACCCCCCCCCTATCGACTTAAACCCTTGAAAGCAACCAAGCATTCAATTCCTGTAATGAATCAAGCTCCGCCACGGGTTGATAAGCTGAAAGTACTTCCATTTGATGCACACCGTGACTCAACGCAACCCGATCCATCTCAATATTTTGTGCCATTTCCATATCAAACGTGGTGTCACCAATCATAACCGCTTCATTCGCAGACAAGCCAAATGCTTCTAAAATCTGTGCCAACATCAAGGGGTCTGGTTTTGAAGCCGACTCCACGGGCGTACGAGTCATATCAAAATACACACCCAAACCGCACTCACTTAATACACGATCTAATCCTTTACGGCTTTTACCCGTTGCAATCGCTAATTTAACCCCACTTTGGCTTAAATTAAACAGCAGTGCCTCAGCACCATCAAACGCCTCCATTTCTACGTCACACTCTTCTAAAAAAAACTGAGTGTAGGCCTCGGCCATTGCAACAATTTGATGTTGATCGGCATCAGGGTACAACCCTAAAATAGCATTCTCCAAGCTCAACCCAATAATTTGCTTAGAATCATGATGAGAAAGCACAGGAAACCCACTGGCTTTTGCTGCATGCTGAATTGAACTTACAATACGACTTTCCGAATTCATTAAGGTGCCATCCCAATCAAAAATCACGGCTTTATATTTTTTCATTACGTTCTCTTAATCTTTTTTTAATACATTAATAATTTGTTTAAAATCCGAAGATAGAGGTGCTTCAAATAACACTTGCTCTTCCGTAACGGGGTGGGTAAATCCCAAAAACTGAGCATGTAATGCCAAACGCTTCATACCCAGCTTCCGAAAGCGTTTATTCTGCTCACGATCACCATAACGATCATCCCCCAGCAACGCACAACCTTGTGCCAGCGCATGCACTCGAATTTGATGCGTTCGTCCCGTTTTAAGCTTAACGGACATTAAATCACACTCTTTTAAATGTTGCTCCAATCGAAAATAACTCACCGCTTCTTTACCATTTTTATTTACCGATACATGCCAACCGCCTTCTTTAAAGTTCTCTTTAAGTAACGGCAAATCTACTTTTTGTATGTTTTTAGGCCACTGCCCCGTCACAATCGCTAAATAGCGTTTATCAAACTGATTGGCTCTAATTTGGGCATGAAGGTTTTTCAATACAGACGCTTTTTTAGCAATCAATAAACAACCAGAAGTATCTCGGTCAATGCGATGCACCAGCTCCAGACGCTTAGCAAGAGGCCTTAAAACACGAACCACCTCAATCAACCCCCAATTTATCCCCCCCCCTCCATGCACCGCGATGCCAGAAGGTTTATTAATGACCATTAAGTCTTTATCTTCAAATAAGATACTGGCTTCAATGCGCTGTAATTGTGTGTAAGGAATTTCAGATACGTCTAATTCTACTTTTTCAGGCACACTAACAGGCGGAATACGAACGCTATCGCCTGCCTTTAAGCGCGTACTGACTTTAACTCGACCTTTGTTTACGCGCACCTCACCCTTGCGGATAATGCGATAAATTAATGTCCGAGGTGCTTTACGTAAATGCCGCATCAAAAAGTTATCCACTCTCTGACCTTCATCCTCTTCGGTTACCTCAACAAATCTTACATTGGCCATAATATTTTAAATTACCCACAGATTATTCACATTTTTGCCACAGTTTACAGACAGAACCGCACGTTGTCATTGCATAGCATGAAAATGAATGCTATATTTGCACGGCTAAATTTATAGTTGATGTCATTTTTTACGAAAAAACAGTAAGAATGGCACGAAAAGAATTTTAAACACAGGTCAATAAAAGCTTAAATTTAAAGTAAATTTTATTGTCCAAATAAAACTCTAAGGCATACATACAAGATAACAAGCCTAAAAAAATTGATTGGCGCAGAACGCTGTTAAACATTCCTAAGACGCCAATACAGTGATACGAAAATTATAACGTAAACTTAAAAAAGATCGCTTTAAAAGCATTGTAAACAACAGACCATAAGTCTGCCGGCTAGAGCAAAACAGCCTAAATAGCATAGTAACAAGTAGAAAATATTCCGTGCGTTTGCTCAATACCAATGTTACACAAAAAAGACCCGAAATATGATTTGCAATACGGCAATTCATAAGCCAAACATGGCAAGCTAATAAAATTAAAACAACAATAAAAGCCCGTTAAGTACAGAACTGAAAAGACAGAGCCGCTTATATTTAAAAAATCAAAAAAAATATAAACGCCTTACTTTTTCTTACCGATTACCGACTGACTTGTGCTGACCAACCTTTGTATGTTTTAGTACCCACACCGTCTATTTTTGTGCGTAACAATCCGCCTAAACAAGCTTTCCTGCCTTCTTGACAGTTTTAGCCCCACCATTATTTTCGTCTGCTTATTAATCCTGTTCCATGTATCGTCTTAGCCAAACTAAGAAAGAGAAATAGCATGAAAAGAATGCTCATTAATGCGACTCAAGTAGAAGAGACGCGAATTGCCCTTGTAGACGGGCAAGCCCTGTACGATTTAGATGTTGAAACCCCGCATCACCAAAAGAAAAAAGCCAATATATACAAAGGTCGAATCACTCGCGTAGAACCAAGTCTAGAAGCCGCTTTTGTAGATTACGGTTCCGAACGCCACGGTTTCCTTCCCTTTAAAGAAGTGGCTGAAGAGTACTTTCCCAAAAATAAATCTGACTCCGGCCGCCTTAGTATTCGTGACGTTTTAAAAGAAGGTCAAGAGATCATCGTTCAAGTTCAAAAAGAGGAACGAGGCAACAAAGGCGCAGCACTCACCACACAAATCACCCTTGCGGGGCCATACGTAGTGATGATGCCAAACAACCCAAAAGCGGGTGGCATATCAAGGCGTATTGAAGGCGATGACCGTTCAGGTATCCGCGATACCTTACGCGACCTAAATACACCAGATGGCATGGGATTGATTATCCGTACCGCTGGTGTTGGCAAAAACACCGAAGAGTTGCAATGGGGGGTCGATTACCTTGTACAGCTTTGGGAAGCCGTTCAAAAAGCCTCCAAAGAAAAAGCCGCTCCCTTTTTGATCCATCAAGAATCCGATATTGTAATCTTAGCAATACGCGACTATTTGCGCCAAGATATTGGTGAAATCATCATTGATAATATGGAAGTATTTCACAAAGCGCGTGATTTTATTCAACACGTGATGCCTCAGCAAGTGTATAAAGTCAAACCATATCAAGATACGATTCCGCTGTTTACTCGCTTTCAGATTGAGTCTCAAATCGAATCTGCTTATCAACGCGAAGTAACCCTACCCTCTGGTGGTTCGATTGTGATTGATATTACCGAAGCCTTAACCGCCATCGACATCAACTCAAGCAGAGCCACCAAAGGCAGCGACATTGAAGACACCGCTTTTAATACCAATATGGAAGCCGCTACAGAGATCGCTCGTCAACTGCGTTTACGCGATTTAGGTGGTCTTATTGTTATTGATTTTATCGACATGCACTCAAACAAACATCAACGTGATGTTGAAAATAGAATGCGTGATTCTGTAAAATCCGATCGTGCCCGTGTGCAAATCGGAAAAATTTCGCGCTTTGGTCTACTTGAAATGTCTCGTCAGCGCTTACGTCCTTCCATTGAAGAATCCACACAAATTGTCTGCCCTCGTTGTCATGGTGTAGGTGTTATTCGTGGTGTCGAGTCTTTAGGGCTCTCCATCCTTCGCTTACTTGAAGAAGAGAGCATGAAAGAGCAAACGCGCCGTGTAACAGTCCAGTTACCTGTAGACGTTGCCACCTTCTTACTCAATGAAAAACGTAATCAAATTATTAAAATTGAAGACCGTCACAGCCTGCATGTATTGATTGTGCCTAATGAAAACTTAGCCACGCCACAATACGTTATAGAGCGCACGCGTAACGGAGACGAAACGCCCATTAATGCCAGCTATGAAATCAAAGAAATGATGACCCCTGAGCTATCTCAACAAGAGGAAGCTCAAAATGAAAAACCACCAAAACCAAAAGAAGAGCCCGCAGTAAAAGCCATACAGCAAACGGCTCCCCCTGCCCCGACTCCTGCGGCACAAGAGAGTAAACCAGGTCTATTTTCGCGCATTTGGTCATCGCTGTTCAGTAAAGAGGAGGAAACGCAAAAAGAAACATCTAAAAAGCCACAGCGCCCTCATCAACGCAACCGCAACAGTAGCAACAGCCGTCGAGATGAAAACCGTCATCGTCGTACCCATCGCAACCGCCGTCAAATTTCGGACGATCAAGATAAAAAATCGACCTACCACGGAAAGTCGTCGGCCTCCGAGTCGTCCAAAAAACCGAATCGCCGCTCAAATAACGAGAATCACGCTCGTAAAGAGAGAGAGGTTAAAGAGCAATCGACAACAGATAGCAACGTAAACAATGACACCCGTAATGAGGCAAGTAGCACACCGCAGAATAAAAAACCTCGTTCTGGTGGAGGACAACGTCATCGTAGTCGTTACAACAGCCGCAACTACAACAGTCGCCGTCGTGCACCAGTGGGTGCAGAAGAGATGTCAATTGACTCCGTTACACCCAATACCATTACGGCTCCTGTGCAAGCAGTGGTTCCTGAAATCGTTATTGAAACACCAGTACAAGAAGCAATTCCTGACACCGTTGCTGAAACACCAGTACAAGAAGCAATTCTTGACACCGTTGTTGAAACATCAGTACAAGAGGTAATTCCTGAAATCGTTGTTGAAACACCAGTACAAGAGGCAACTCCTGACACCGTTGTTGAAACACCAGTACAGGAGGTAACTCTTGAAGCCGTAACAGAAGTACCCGTACAAGAAACAACGCCAGAAATCATTATTGATACAATGGACGAAAAAAAGCCAAAAGAGTCTTAATTTTAGTCATTTTTTAAAAAAGCCCTCAATCAAACATATTGATTGAGGGCTTTTTTTTGGCTTACGATAAATGCACTTTCTTAATTGATTGTAACAACCCTTGCGAAGCCGACTCAACCAAATCAAATACATGGTCAAATCCTTTTGCGCCTCCATAATACGGATCAGGCACTTCCGTTTCAGAAAAATCTTGTGAGTACTCTAAAAATAACTCAATTCTTTCATAATGTTCAGGCAAAGCCACATCTTTTAAATTAGAAAAATTTGCTTCATCCATGGCTAAAACATAATCGTATTGATAAAAATCACCTAAATCGACTTGACGCGCTCTCAAATCCGTCATATCAATCCCCCGCTCTTTTGCGACCTGCACCGAACGACTGTCTGGAGACTTACCAATATGAAATGCTGCCGTTCCCGCAGAGTCAACCTCAATCACATCTTCCAAGCCTGCCTCACGCACCATATTGCGAAATACACCGTGTGCCGTTGGCGAACGGCAAATATTCCCCAAACACACAAATAAAACAAACACTTTTTTTGACATGTTTTTCCTCCTATTCGTTTAAAATAAAGGCCTATTTTACAAGGCAACCTTTATAAATGCACCCTTCTAATTCAAATCAACCTCAAACCCAATTCACTTTTCATAACACATGGGTTCAATACGCTGACAACAATATTGTTATTGCCAACAAGCCCAGCGGCTTGCTCTCGGTACCAGGGCGTGGGCCTGATAAACAAGAGTGTTTGGTCTCCCATCTAACCCCGCACTTCCCGACAATTAAAATCGTACATCGATTGGACATGGACACTTCTGGCCTTATGGTACTAGCATTAAATGCCGACGCACACCGTAACCTAAGCCGCCAATTTCAAGAGCGTGAAACCGCTAAAACGTATCATGCAGTCTGTGCAGGTATTCCTTTAAAAACTCAAGGAACCATTAAACTCCCCATGCGCTGTGATTGGGAAAAACGCCCCCTGCAAATGATTGATTTTAAGCAAGGAAAATCAGCCGAAACACACTGGAAAATTCTCAAACAGTACACCAATCACTTTCTCATTGAACTCACCCCCATTACAGGTCGCTCTCACCAACTGAGACTTCACATGAAATCACTTGGCCATCCTATTTTAGGCGATAACCTTTATGCCGATCCGATAACCCTCAATCAATCAAAACGCTTATTGCTCCACGCAACAACCCTCTCTTTTACCCATCCCGTGACCCAAAAAACTCTGCGCTTTCAGGCGCCTAATAATTTCCCCCCTCAAAATAAATAAATGGCACATAAAATGCTTTTCCATCCCTAATTAGATCTCTCTAAAACACGCGATAGGAACCTTAGCCATGTCGGATATTAATATTGAAAAAGACGATCAAGCCACACAAGAAATGCTCGACATGATGGGCGAGCTTTCAGAAGAGATGGACAGCACGCTGCAATCAAAAGACAGCGTGCAAACTGATGAGCTACTTAATGAGCTAGAGGGACTGCCCAGTGAACTGGAAGCAGAACCACCAGCAACCATTGAGGTCATAGAGCCAGACAAAGAGACTCCTCTTGATGTAAATGATATTGACAGTCTCATGGCTGAAATTAATGAAGACACCGAAACCTCTATTGAAACGTCCCCCCCCTCCATTACTACAGCACCTAAAACCATCGAAAACACTGCATCAAAAGATGCTGACGAACACATGGAACCCCCAGTAATAGAAGACCTTGAAAATCCTTCCATTGTTGAAGACGAAGATAATTTAGAGGCAACAACGCCAGATGAAATAAGCGATCTAGAGGATCAAAGCGGCACCCAGAATACAGATAATATACAAGAAACCGACGATATTCCTGACACCGAAACAGAGATGGATTCAATAACAAACGAGGACAATATTGCCCCCCCCTCAGAAGACATTGCCGATATAAGTGCCACAGATGACGAGTCCAGTGAACCACAAGAACAAACAGAATCTACGGATCAAGCCGAACAACTGATCTCACAAACTCAACAAGCCGTTGATACCATGAAAGAAGCAATTCAAATCGATCAAGATATTCAAGAAATCGCTTCCAGCGTTCACGGTAATGCCCAAGAAGCGATCCAAATAGCCATTTCAACCAGTGAACAAGCGCAGCAGTCGGCCGAACAAATTCAACGCGCGATTGAAGCCACCTTTGTGGCCTCTGAAAATGCCTTTAGTGCGGCAAAAAATGCAGGCTATCACATTAATTTAGATGACATCAACGCCGAAAAATCCACTTCGGAAATTATCGAACAACTGCAAGAAATTGAAACTAAAAATAAACAATTAAAAGAAGTAAATCAAAACTTAAAACAACGAATTTCAGAGTTAAAATAAAATTAACACAAAAGCATAGGTAGCCCCATGAGCAATATCGTTGACGACTTACTGCATGATGTCGAAGAACTCGAAGCCAGTACACAAGATATGGATAGCAATGTTCAAGGCCTTGAGCAACAAAAGTCCACTCTAAACGATCGCGTTAAAGCAACGCACGATAAAACATTGCTCGAAACCGCTAAAATATCACAAGAATCGGCCAAACAAAGTCACTCTGCTGCGGCCGCATCCATTAAGCTATCCGAACAACTTAAAGCCAGAAATACCGAGCTTGAAGAGCTCAGCAACAATTGGCGACAAGCGGTACGAAATACGCTAAGAGAACAGCAAACCGCCAAAAAATATTTTGCCGTTATGCTCGGGGCAACCCTAGCCATTAGCATCATATCACTTAGCTCCATTGGCTATTTTTTCTACCTTCTCAACCAACAAAACACGCAACACAAAGGTGAAATGCTTGATATTATTCAAACCGAAAGCAAGTTACTCAGCAATAAGCTTACGGTAAAAACAGACGAACTTGCCTCTCTTACCGAAGCCATGAGTGCCGATGTAAAACGCCTAAGCAATCAAAACATTCAAAGCAGTACCAATACCAGTAGTGCCAAAGATATAAAACAAGCAACCGTTGATTCCAGTGACACCCAAAAAATTACCAACACAGAACTAAGCAAACAGGCGGCGACTCACGCCTTAAACATTAAACAACTTAATGCTCAGCACAAAGAGCTTAAAGCCTTAATTCAAAAGCTGTTCGTTCAAAAACAGACCGTTAAAAATATTCCACAAACAAAACAATCAGCAACCGATCCTGCACAACTTAAAAAATTAAACGATCTAAGCTGGCTCATTCGTAAACAAGGCAAGGCGTTAAAAACCATTCAAAAAACGCTCTCAGGAAAGCTCGAACGCCCATCTGATAACCGAAAAATCCAAAAAACATTAACCGCTCTCAAAGCAGAACTCAACACGCTTAACCAACAGCAAAATGAGATTAAACAGCAACTCAACACACTGCAAGAAAGTGTTTCAATACACCTTAAAAAGCCAGTACAAAAACCTCCCTACAGCTATAAATCAACGACCGATTACAAACTAGATTAAAACCTGAATCCGTAACTTCACTATGAAATTGGCAAGGTAATCAAACTTTGGTTTTCCACAAAATTATTTACAGACGCTGTAAATAAATCACGTATGATTTATTTAGCTCCACACCCAAAATTAGATATTTACGATTGCCATCAGAATGATTGACAGGGTTGCTCGAACGGTCAATTCAGAAACGAATTACTCAATTCCTGAAAACATATTATCAACATCAATCAAAATAATAACGTTGTCTTGAAAATGGGCAATGCCTTGAATATAACGAGAAGCGCCCTCTTTGGAAGCTGAAAGTGGCTCTATTTTATCATCTGGAATGTCTTTAACTTCCATCACAAAATCAACGAGTAACCCAACGGTTCGCTCTTCATCCAATTCAACAATAATAATTCGAGACAAATCATTAATCTCTCGACTGGGCATGTTGTACATACTACGTGAGTCAACAACGGTTACAATCACACCGCGAACATTAATAACGCCTAAAACCCCGTAAGCGGCTCCCGCAACATTGCGAATATTACCAACCCTTAAAACTTCTCGTATTTTTTTAACCTGAATGCCATACACTTCATTTTCTAGCGTAAACAACACACAACGAGTACAAGGGCCTAAGTACGCTGGCTCATCACCGTAATCATCTATTTGTGCATTATTACCAAAAATGGGCATCTCATCTGCTACATCCATATCTATAACTCCTTATTTACATGAGCTTCCCGACTCCCCAGATAGAAATATGAATTAGAGTGCAAGCAATTGATGTGCATAGTGAACTCAAAAAAAACAATGTCACCTTATTGGTGATGTGTCCTTTTTTGAGTTTACTAGGTGCATTAAGGGCTTATGCTATAAACGTATTTTATATCTGGGGATTCGGGAACTTATTGAAAACGCTCAACCACACCAGGCAAATCTAAAATTAAGGCGATGCTTCCATTACCCGTAATCGTTGCGCCAGCATATCCCGTCGCATTTTTTAGCATGACACCTAATGGCTTAATGACCACCTCTTCCTGACCATTTACTTGATTAACCACAAGCCCAGCACGTTGATTTCCTACCGCAACCATAACCACTTTATCCCCCCTGTAATTATCTTTGGGTTTGTCGGCCGCAAGCCATTCATTTAAAAAATACAGCGGAACACTTTCATCTCTTAAGCGCACCATCATTTGGCCATCAATTTTATTGGTTTTTTCAGGATTAAAATCAAAAATTTCTTGAACACTGGTTAAGGGAATCGCATAACTGTCTTCATTAAAGCCAACCATCAAAGTAGGAAGAATCGCGAGCGTAAGCGGTACTCGAATACTGATCTTCGAGCCTTCTCCCAATACTGAGTCAATATCAATACTGCCGTTAAGCTTGGTAATCATGGTTTTCACAACATCCATTCCAACGCCACGACCAGATATATCACTCACCTGCTCTGCGGTTGAAAAACCTGCGGATAAAATTAATTCAAACGCAGACTTATCATCCATTTGACTGGCAGCTTGTTCATCCATCATGCCTTTTTCAACGGCTTTTTGGCGCAGAACGTCAGGATCCATTCCCTTACCATCATCGGTAATAGACAATAGAATATGATCCCCCTCTTGCTTGGCTGCCAGCACCACTGTACCCGTTTCAGGCTTACCTGCGGCCGCACGAATATCAGGCATTTCAACCCCATGATCCACGGAGTTTCGTACTAAATGTACGAGAGGATCGGCAAGTGCTTCAACCAAATTTTTATCCAAATCGGTCTCTTCACCTTCTAGTTTTAACTCTATTTTTTTACCCAACTTTCGGGCTAAATCGCGTACCACTCGTGGAAAGCGTCCAAACACTTTTTTAACAGGCTGCATACGAGTTTTGAGTACAGAAGCCTGTAAATCGGTCGTAACATGATCTAAATTAGCAACAGCATTGGCAAGGTCTTCTGGATCAGTATTTTTACCTTTTAAGGTCAGCAAACGATTACGAACCAACACCAACTCTCCCACCAAGTTCATAATGTCATCTAAACGTTTCGTATCCACTCGAACCGTCGATTCAGTGGTATTTTTAGTCGCGGGCTTTGCTTGATCTTTGGTACTTGGTTTTGATGCCGTCGCTTTAGGCGAAGGTTTCGGTTTTGCTTTAGGGGGGGGGGGAGAAATTTTAGGCGCAGAATTTGCCGCAAGCTTTGGTTCTGCTTTACTCGTATCTCGTTGATTCAACAACGCATCAAACTCTTCATCCGTCATATCGCCATCAGGGTCAACACCGTCTGGTAACGATAACGTTGCCGAATCACTGCTTGCAGATCCACTGGTATCTCGTTGGTTTAACAACGCCTCAAATTCTTCATCCGTCATGTCCCCATCAGGGTCAACGCCTTCTGGTAACGATAACGTTGCTGAATCACTGCTTGCAGATCCGCTAGTATCTCGTTGGTTTAGTAGCGCCTCAAATTCTTCATCCGTCATATCCCCATCAGGGTCAACACCATCCGCTAATTGCAATGCAGATTCAGCCGAATTTGATACTTCCGAAACAGGTTCCTCCACTTTCTTTCCCGTTAACGCATCCAAATCAATTAACAGTTGAGGGTCATTTTCGGGCAACTCTCGTGCGCCATCATTCAATTTCTCCATGGCCTCACTGATGACATCAAACGCTCTTAAAATGACTTCTACAGCCACTTCATCGTATTCAACATCACCGTTACGAATTTTATCAAATACGTTTTCAGCACGATGACAAACTTCAATTAAAGGGGTAATCGCCAGAAATCCTGCCCCCCCTTTAATGGTATGAAACCCTCGGAACACCGCGTTTAATAAATCACTGTCTGTTGGCGAGTTCTCCAAATCAACCAGTTGATCATTTAATTGGTCTACTAGGTCAGAAGCTTCAACTAAAAAGTCCTGTAAAATCTCTTCATCCACAGCGCTTACTCCACTTGATTATATGTGCTTAACATACTCAAAACCAAAGCAATGATTGTGCCACAAGATTTTTCTCCTCCCCCCCCTTCTCTATAACGAAAAGCTTACTAAATACCAAGCTCTCCCAGTAAATCGTCTACAGCATCTTGAGAATCCATGGAGTTTTGTTTTGATTTTTGGGTTACATTGGGGCCAATGCCTTTCATTTCGTCCTGTTTTTGTTCGTCGCCTTCTTCTTTATCTGGAATGGCATCGTAGTCATGGCGGGAGTCTGAAATGAGCTGAATTAAACTTTGCTCTAATGCTGACACAGTTAATAATACACGGTTCAAAACTTGACCCGTTAGGTCTTGAAAAGACTGCGCCAACAAAATATTGGTTAACTCTGTATTTAACTCATTCAACTGTTTTTGAAGTGGTTCTGATCGATTTTTATTGGAGCCTTCATTGAAACTTTCCTGCACCAGCAAAGCAATTGACTCACTTAGATCCATCGCCCTCTCCGTTGAAGCTAAGGTTTTTGAACACGCTTCGTCGGTGGATGAGAGTACATATTCTAAACGTTCTGTCACATCAGGAAGATCGTGTTTTGTTTGCAGCAATAGACGATTATCAACCAATTCATCTAAGGTATCGTGTAAATTATTCGTGAGACTGCTTAAGCGTTGATAAAGCTCAGACTCTCTTAATTGAGTCAGTTCATCCAATAACATTGCTGCTTGAGTTTGATCGTTTTCTTGTAACGCATTAAGCAATGCTTGAACTTTTTTTATTTCAATGTGAGTTGCACATGTCATTGAGTATCACTCCAATATTTTTAATTCATTATCCAGATTACTGAATACAAAAAAACCCTATACAACGTCATTATCGTATAGGGCTTTAATTAAAACTAATCACAATTTTTTATACGGTCTTTTCACTACTTTGTTTAACCATTTTGCCTTTCTGCAACGCGTTCAAAAATTTTATGTATTTTGGCGTTCAGTGTAGCTGCCGTAAAGGGTTTTACAATATAGCCGTCCACACCTGCTTGTGCAGCTTCTAAAATTTGACTGCGCTTTGCCTCTGCGGTAATCAATAAAAATGGGGTATTTTGCAGGTTAGCATCAGCACGAACATGCTTTAGTAGCTCAAGCCCTGTCATATCAGGCATATTCCAATCACTAACAATAAAGTCATATTTTCCTGTCTGCACCATGGGCCAAGCGGTTGCTCCGTCATCGGCTTCATCAAATTTATGAAAGCCTAACTCTTTCAATAAGTTTTTAACAATTCGTCTCATGGTGGAAAAATCATCAACGACTAAAATATTCATATCTCTATTCATTTGCATTTTTTTATTCCTAATAATCTTACACTTAATTTTATTTATTATTTAATCCAATCGGCCATACGAGAACGTATTCTTTTAATGGCTTGGCTGTGTATCTGGCTAATGCGTGATTCACTGACAGACAGTACTTCACCAATCTCTTTTAAATTTAACTCTTCGTCGTAATACAGCGACATTACCAACTTTTCTTTTTCTGGCAAACTGGATATTTCGTCCACCAATGCTTCTTGAAAACCCGATTCAACCAGCTCAGCAAACGGGGTTGCGCTATTGCTGACCATTCTGTCTTCTGACAACTCATGGTGATCGGGCAAATCAATTGAGAGCAGTTGCACCGAGTTGGTATCTTGTAAAATATGATAATATTCGTCAATTGACACATCCATTTGCATAGCAATTTCATTGTCCCGTGCCTCTCGCCCTAAGCGCGATTCAACTTGGTTAATGGCCTCACTCACGGCTCTTGATTTACGGTAAACGGAACGAGGTGTCCAATCGCCTTTGCGAATTTCATCCAACATGGCGCCTCTAATTCGAATCCCCGCATACGTTTCAAAACTCGCGCCTTGATTTGAATTAAATTTTTGCATGGCCTCCATTAACCCAACGATGCCTGACTGAATTAAGTCATCCACAAACACACTGTCGGGCAAGCGACCTTTTAAGTGATAGGCAATTCGCTTAACCAAGGGCAGATATTGCTCAAGCTCTTGAACCCCATTGGCCGCCTGTTTCTGAACGTCTTCGTATGCAGTTGTACCTGTCATAGAACTCTAATGCCCTGATTGAAATAAATTTTCAACAAAAAACTGTAAATAGCCTGTTGCCCCTTTTGGAACAGGCCATTTTTCAACCTGTTGAGCCATCGCCCTAAATGCTTGTGCCGACTCGCTGTGCGGCTTATAGACCGTAACTGGAATCTGTTTTTGTACGGCATCGCGTAAGTCGTGATCAAAAGGGATGGAACCCAAATAATCCAAACGCACATCTAAAAATTGTTCGCATACTTTAGCAAGTTTTTCATACAGTTGTCGACCATGTTTTGATGAACGACTTTGATTGGCCAATAATTTAAAACGTGTGAGTTGTTGTTCTCGGCTTAATACTTTAATTAAGGCATACGCATCGGTAATGGAAGCGGGTTCATCGGTGACCACCACCACCACTTCTTGCGCTGCTCGGCAAAAACTAATCACACTGTCGGCAATCCCTGCCGCCGTGTCTACAATTAACACATCCAACTGGTCACTTAATTCTGAAAAGGCATTAATAATGCCTGCATTTTCTAAGGCGCTTAACTGAGCCATTCGACTTACACCCGATGCGGCAGGAATGATTCGTAACCCACCTGGCCCTTCTACAATAACCTCTTCAAGTGTTTTTTTGCCTTCAAGCACATGCAATAAATTATATTTAGTTTGCAGTCCTAACATAATATCCACATTGGCCAGACCCATATCGGCATCCATCAATAAAACGCGGTGTCCCATTTTAGTTAATGAAACACCCAAGTTAACCGAAACATTGGTTTTACCCACGCCCCCTTTTCCACTGGCAACGGCAATCACTCTCACAGGGCTTTGTTGCTCTGTGCTGGCCATGGTTGGTTTTGACTGCATTGCTCGCAAGCCTGCTGCTTGATCATTGAGCATTCGTTATCTCCTTTCCCATTCCCATTCGGAATGCTTGTTCATTTTGAGAGACATGTTTAGTTTGATGCCCCAATACAATCGCTCGGTCAATCAACTCTCTGCTTCTCACGGCATCTAAATCCTCAGGTACACGTTGCCCACTGGACAACAGTGTAATTGGAAGCTGTGCTTCAATTAAAAGCGTTAAAACATTACCTAACTGCAACGCTTCGTCTACCTTGGTTAATATACAACCTTTCAGCCCCATTTGACCAAACGAATCCACAATGTCCGTCATTACATTTAACTGAGTTGCGGCAGACAAAACCAAATAATTGCGCACATTACTTGCCCCTTCATGCCCAGAGGTTAGCTGTTGCGATAACTGTAAATCTCTTTGACTCATGCCAGCAGTGTCCACCAATATCATTTTTTTATGTTTTAATGAGGCGAGCAACGCATAAAGCTCCCCTTGTGTGGTTGCCACATGCACAGGAACGTGAATTAAATCGGCAAAAGTTTTGAGTTGCGCCTGCGCCCCAATTTTATAACAATCTGTGGTGATTAACGCAAGCTCTTGGGGGGCATTTCGCATCACAAAACGGCTGGCTATTTTTGCAATGGTGGTTGTTTTTCCTACCCCTGTAGGCCCCACCAACGCAACAATGCCTCCTCGTTCAATAATATCGCGTTCTTCGACCAAAAGGTCATGTTCCATATTCATTAAAATCTTCGACCAAGCCTGCGGGCTGTTTGCATCAACCGCTTCCACTAATTTTTGGCTCAAGTTCCAGCCTATTCCAAGTTGCAATAATTTTTTAATCAACTCAATTTTATGCGGGTCATTTTGTGCAGTTTGCCCCCATGCCAATCCAGAGAGTTGATTTTCAAGCATTGCTTTAACCGCTTTAATCTCTGCAGCCATTCCTGCGAGTTCCTGACTATTTTCTCCCCCCCCTACAACAGAAGATGCCGAAACTTCTGGACTGTGATACGTACTGCCTGAACCCGTATGTTGACCCGTTTGCTCTTCTTGATATTGCAAAGCTTCAGGATCCAGTGCCGCCACAATTTCTACCCCCCCCTCCACATCTTTTGTGGACAATATGACGGCATCATCCCCGTGCTCTTCTCGCACTAAATTCATCGCCAAGCGCATTGTAGGTGCAAAGTAGCGTTTTATTTTCACTCTAGCCTCCTTGACCTACGTTGGCGACAACACTGATTTGCCGATTTTCGGGCACTTCAGAATACGCAAGAATAAACAGCTCAGGCAAACTGTATTTAAATAAACGTGCCAATTGCGCCCGTATTTGGGGGGCAACCAATAAAACAGGGGACTGTCCCGACGCTTCAAGTTTTTGAGATTCCTCTTTTAGCGTCGAGTGCAGTCTTTCTGCTAACCCAGGTTCAATTGCTAATTGTCCATCTGGCGCACCTTGTGTGGCTTGAAGCAAAATTTGTTCCAAGCTGGGATCCAAGGTAATCACTTTTAATTCCTCTTCACTGCCAACAATCTCTTGAACAATCGAACGACCCAATGCAACTCGAACAAACATCGTCAACTCATTTGGGTCTTTCGTATCAGTTGCGGTGGCTGTTTTTTCTGTCAATGCTTCTAAAATAGTGCGCATGTCTTTAATGGGCACTTTTTCTCTTAATAAGTTTTGAAGAACACGCACCACAACCGCTAATGAGAGTTTATCTGGCACTAACTCTTCGACTAATTTTGGAGAACTTTTCTTTAGTTTATCAAGTAATTGCTGCGTTTCATCGTGACCAAATAGGTCATAAGCGTAATCTTGAATGATTTGGCTCACATGTGTGGCCACCACGGTACTGGCATCCACCACGGTATAGCCTAATGCCTGTGCTTGATCCTGATCACTGGGGTTAATCCAAACGGCATCCAGCCCAAACGTTGGGTCTTTGGTTGCAATCCCTGCCACATCACCAAACACTTGCCCAGGGTTTATCGCCAGCTCTTTGTCTGGAAATACCTCTCCCAACCCCAAAGGAACACCCATCAACATTACGCGATATTGATTGGGCTTTAAATCTAAGTTGTCACGAATGTGTACGGGAGGAACCAAAAACCCTAACTCTTGCGACACCTTACGCCGAACCCCTTTGACCCGATCAAGCAACTGTCCATTTTGCGCTTGATCGACCATTGGAATCAGTCGATAGCCCACTTCTAACCCCAATACGTCTACATTTTGAACGTCATCCCAACTTAAATCCGCAGGCTTAATTTCCTCTTCTGTCTCCATCGCGGATAAATCCACCTCGGATTCAGGCGTGGCTTGTTGCTTTCGATGAATCAAATAAGCCCCAGCACCCGCAACCCCTGCAAAGGTCAAGAAGGCAAAATTTGGCATTCCTGGAATCAAGCCCATCACGCCAACAATACCTGCCGCTGTTCCAAGCGCTTGGGGGGTTGCAAACATCTGCTCTTGCATTTGCTCGCTCATATCTTTTCTGTCCGCCCCCGTTACACGGGTAACAATAATCGCCGTTGCAGTAGAGAGGAGCAGTGCAGGTATTTGAGCAACCAAGCCATCTCCGAGCGTTAAGATGGTATAAACTTCGCCCGCCTCGGTAAAGGGCAAACCGTGTTGCGTCATCCCAATGGCTAAACCACCAATTAAATTGATAAAAAGAATTAAAATGCCCGCAATGGCATCGCCACGCACAAATTTGCTTGCCCCATCCATCGAGCCATAAAACTCGGCTTCCATAGAAATATCGGCACGTCTTGTTTGCGCTTCTTCTTGGGTAATTAGTCCTGCGTTTAAATCGGCATCAATGGCCATTTGTTTACCGGGCATAGAATCTAAGGTAAACCGTGCGCTCACCTCGGCCACACGACCCGCACCCTTAGTGATGACCACAAAGTTAATGACCACTAAAATGGCAAAAATAACCAAACCAACCGCTAAGTTACCGCCAATAACAAATTCACCAAATGCTTCAATCACTTGACCCGCAGCGGCTCCCCCATTATGCCCTTCCAGCAAAATAACGCGGGTGGAGGCAATATTGAGCGATAAACGAAACAGTGTCGCTAAGAGAATAATAGTGGGAAATATTGCAAAATCAAGCGGCCTTTTGGCGTACAAAGTCAAGACCAATACCACCAAAGAAAGGGCGATATTAAAGGTAAAAAAGATATCCAATAAAAACGGAGGCATCGGAATGGTGACCATTCCAAGCAGTGCAAGCACGGCAATTGGAATACCTAAACCACTTTTTAATACTTCTTTAATTTTTATAAACTGTTGTTTAAAGTCCATGTATCGCCAAGGTCAACGTATCAAAATAGTAGCTATTAATCATGGTGTTATAAAGCATTCCATATTTTAGGGCAGATTATATTTTCTAAACTAAGGGTCAATCATTGAAAAAAAACCAATCACCAAACAAAAAAGAGCGTTCCTTTAATAGGATTCACCCATTAGGTCTTGCATAAGAATCGAGTGTAAATATTTGGGTAATTAACGCTTCTTTTTTTACCCACTTGCTTTGCAGGCCGCCTTAAAGTCACATCATAGGTTATCGTTGCCATATCATACCCTTCAATTTTTTCTAAGTATATAAGGTAATTTATCGCTTTTTTATGATTGTTACGTATATTGCCATCATCACTTTCAAATATCAGCATTTGACGGATTTTTGTTCATGTTGAACAGGGTAAGGAAGAGGCTCTATGCTTAGGGAAAGCTGGCGACTACTTACTGGCGGTAAGTAATAACCCTTTTGGCAACCTATAAAATTCAACCGTTACACTTCTTAGTTGATTTTAGATAGGGGGGGGTATTTTAATGCGTTGACCCTGAGAGCCCCCGTCTCTATACATCTATTTTCATATTATCAGGTATAGGGAGGCTATCAAAATCGACTTGCTCTGCTTTGCCATGCTCTTTTAATTGGTAAACATAAGCTAAAATTGAGGCCACTGCTTTAAACAACTCGTACGGAATGGGGCGGTCAATTTCTGCATTGTAGTATAAAGCACGCGCCAATGGTGGTGCTTCTATAATCGTTATATTTTTCTCTGTTGCAACCGTTCGAATTTGAGCGGCCATAAAATCAACGCCCATTGCTAATACAATCGGTTCTTGCATGGAATCTGTGTCGTATTTTAAGGCAATGGCAAAGTGCGTTGGGTTGGTAATAATTACATCCGCATCGGGTACTTTTTCCATCATTCGGCGCTGGGACATATCTCGTTGAACCTGTCTAATTCGGCCTTTAACCTCTGGATTACCCTCTTGCTGTTTATGCTCTTCTTTTACTTCTTGCTTGGTCATCAACAGTTGTCGATTGTGATCCCATAGCTGAAACGGTACATCAATAGCGGCCACAATTAATAAAGATAAGCTGACAAAAATAAACGCTTGCACAATCAAAAGCCCTGCATGACCCAAAGCTGACCTTAAGGGGTCTAAACCTAACGCTAAAATTTCGCCAAAAGTTGTATAAATAAAGAATATAGCCATGGAGAAAACCAGCGTAAATTTAGCAAACGCTTTAAATAACTCCAATAAGGCTTTTGTTGAAAACATTCGCTTAAGCCCCGCAACGGGGTTAAGCTTGCTCAGTTTGGGTGAAATCGCCTTCACACTAAAAGACCACCCTCCCAGTAGGACTGGGGCAACCAACGCAACAAACGTCATCAACAATAAAAAAGGCAACAGTAAGTAGAATGCGGTCTCAACAATCGAACCTACTAAGCTGAATAACGCCAGCGTATCAAACGCAATGGCTCGATCAAAACTTAACCCTTTCACCATAATAGTTTCAAAATCTGCAATCATCTGGGCGCCATAAAACAGCAAAAAAACCGCCGCCGACAGCGTTACTAATAAGGTGGTCAACTCTCTTGAACGCGGAACTTGTCCTTTTTCTCTGGACTCTCGTAATTTTTTCTCGGTGGGTTCTTCGGACTTTTCGGAGCCGTCTGCATTTTCAGCCATTGCCCTAAGCCTCTGTTAATCGCAACTGGCTTATGGTCACAAGTGCACTGCGAATCAACTCTTGTAAATGGGGCAACATCAAGGGGGTAATAAGCGAGAGTAAAATAAGCCCTGCTAACAAGGTAATGGGAAAACCAACTGCAAAGATATTAAGCGCGGGCGCGGCACGTGTTACCACCCCAAATGCAATATTTACCAGTAACAGTGCTGTTACGGCGGGTAGAGCAATTAACACGCCCGATAAAAAGATATAACTGCCAAATTCAAACACTAATCTTAAACTTTCTCTATTTAAAAATGACGTGCCGATGGGGAGATATTCAAAACTTTCCACCACGACTTGAATCACCAATAAATGTCCGTTGAGAGCTAAAAATAACAGCGTTACAATAATCGTAAAATATTGAGACACAATGGGCGATTGCGCCCCTGTTCCAGGATCAACCATGGATGCAAACGCCAACCCCATGGCCATCGCAACCATGTGCCCTGCCATCACAAATGCTTGAAAAATCACTAAAAAAATTAACCCCATTGCAAGGCCAATTAATATTTGCTGAGAAATAAACATAATGCCTTGCCATGTAAAAGGATCAACAGGCGGTGGAAGCGCTAAGGAGGGTGCAATGGCGAGGGTAATAAAAACGGTTAACATAAGTTTAAACTTAACCGAAACCGAGCGTGAAGAAAAAATAGGAATGATCGCAAACATGGCAGAGATGCGCACAAACGGATAAAAATACAACCCTGCCAACTGTAAAAATTCGGAATAGCTAAAGGTCATTTCGCTACCCTCACGTTACCCAATCATTGCAGGAATATTTAAATACAGCTCGCGTGTAAAGGAGATTAAGGTTGTTAACATCCAAGGCCCCGCAACCACGAGTGCCACCCCAACAATCATGAGTTTTGGAATAAAACTTAAGGTCATTTCATTAATTTGAGTGGCTGCCTGAAACATGCCCACCAATAAACCCACCAGTAACGCAGGAATTAACAACGGAGCGGTAAGCATGGCAACGACTTCCAGCATTCGTTGCCCTAACGTTAACACAAATTCTTGCTGCATTAGATGCCTCCTGCGACAACAAAACTATTGGCTAAGGTACCTGTTACCAATACCCAACCATCAATTAAAACAAACAGCATTAATTTAAATGGCAATGAAATAATCATGGGCGATAACATCATCATCCCCATTGCCATCAATAAGCTGGCAACCACTAAATCAATAATCAAAAAAGGAATAAAAATCATAAACCCAATTTGAAATGCCGTTTTTAACTCACTGACCATAAACGCTGGAATCAAGACTTGAAACGGAACCGCTTGAGGATCGGACAAGGTAATGTCTGCCATTTCGGCAAACATACCCAAATCATCTTCTCGTGTTTGTTGCAACATAAATTGGTGCATCGGTTTCGAACCTCGCTCCACCGCCTCTTTAAACTGAATTTCTTCTTCTAAATAGGGGCTAACCGCTTCATTGTAAATTTTATCCAGTACGGGCGCCATAATAAAGAGGGTGAGAAATAATGCAAGCCCAATCAAAACTTGGTTAGAAGGCGTTTGCATCGTACCCAATGCTTGGCGAAGCAGAGCCAGTACAATCACAATGCGTAAAAAAGAGGTGGTGGCAATTAAAGCCGCTGGCAACAAGGTTAACCCAGTCATCAGCAGCAATATTTGCATGGTTAAGGTGTAGTCTTGTGAACCTTCTGCATCCGTTTCTACGGTAAAAGCGGGGATGCCCGGCATCGCCCACGATAAAATAGGAAAGAGAGCGAACGTAAGAAAAAGCGCCGTTTTAAGAATTTTCACGATGAGTTTTTGAAGTTTCCTTAGAGGTTTTAACATTTTTCTTAGGCTTTAGAGCGTCTTGCAACCGTTTAGAAAACTGGCTACTCATGGGTACATTATCCTTTACTTGCACGGGTTCTTCAAGCTGATGTAACGTGGTAATTTTGCTTGAGGTCACGCCAACCAAAATTTGTTCTTGCCCAACCTGTAGCAGAAGAATTCGCTCTCTTTGACCCACGGATAACGCACCAATCACTTTTAAATTTCCGTCTGCCACACCTGGAAAGCGACTGTAACGACGTAAAATCCATGCCGCTAAAAAAATAATAAGCAGAACCAACACCAACGAGAGCATGATCTGCCCAAAGTATTCGCTTGGACGAGTAACCGACTCTCCAATATTTGCCGCCTCAGCAAAAACGACACTCGTATAAAATAGGCTAGCGAATAGAGAACCTAATCCGAGTAAACCGCAGGAAAAATACGATTTATACATTACTTTAATTTCTTAATTCGATCTTGAGGGCTGACCACATCGGTTAAACGCACCCCAAACTTATCATTCACCACCACGACCTCTCCATGCGCAATGAGTGTTCCATTAACCAATAAATCTAAAGGTTCACCTGCCAAACGATCCATTTCAACCACGGAGCCTTGTGTATAAGACAATAGATTTCGAATCGAAACCTTGGTACGCCCTATTTCCAATTGCAAGGTCACGGGAATATCAAGTAGAACATCTAAATCTACTTTATTTTTACCGTCTCCACGCTCGGCGGCCAGTTGATCAAATGCGGCAGAACTTATATCGTCAGATGCTACGGATGCTTCTGCATCGGCTTGCTCCGACAACGCATCTCCCCATGGGTCTGCCTCGTCAGAATCACCCACAGGCTCTTCTGAGTCTGCTTGTTCTGCTAATGCATCGCCCCATGCACTTAGATCTTCGGTTTCGTCTTTTTCACTCATTGTACCATTCCTTCACATTTTCAATGGTTCGCTCTTGATAAGCGGGGTGATGCAATATTTGATCCACCTTCACTGCTTTTTTCTGATTACTTTCACCCAAAACACCGCGCATAATTGAGATGCCTTCTGCTTGAATGGTGACTTGCTCTGGCATATCCAAAGGAATAATGTCGCCTTTTTTCATTTTCATTAAGTCGTCCATGCTCATTTGCAACTCGGTTAAGTTTACACTGAGTCCTATTTCGATGTGTTTTGCTTCTTCTTTAAGGGTTCTTGACCAGCGATTATCGCTTTCACCTTGTAAATTTTGAACGCCCTCTTCCAGTTTATCTCGAACGGGTTCTAGCATGGCGTAAGGCATCACAATATCCACTCGTCCTTCCACGCCTTCAAATCGCACATTAATTTGACTCACCACGATCATATCGGTTGGGTCAACAATGCCTGCAAATTTAGGGTTCATTTCCGAGTGCATGTATTCAATGTCAATATCCATGACAGGACCCCACGCCTTGGCAAGGTTTTCGGTCGTAATGTCTAAAATACTGCGCACCATACTCATCTCAACGGGCGTGTACTCTCGACCTTCAATTTTAAATGGCAACAGCCCTGTGCCTCCAAAATAGATATCCACCGCAGTAAAAATTAATTTAGAATCCAAAATAAACAGTGCAACCCCATTTAAGGGGTCAATGCGATAAATATTCAGGCTGGTTGGGACAAACAAGTTACGCAAATAATCGATCATTTTAATGATTTTAACTTCGCCCGCCGTGACTTCCACACTGGACATAATCATCTCATTAAAATGTCGCTGAAACCCTCTGGCAAATCGTTCATTAATAATGTCTAATGCAGGAAGTCGCCCTCGAACAATACGTTCTTGATTGGTAAAGTCGTAACTTTTGGCATCCGTTCCATCACCCGTTTCATCGTCTTCTGTGTCAACATCCCCCCCCCCCATTCCTTTTAAAAGGGCATCGACTTCATCTTGGCTTAGTATATCTTCCATAATTCAATGCCTTACTGCATTACAAAGCGGGTCATGTAAACATCTTCCACTAGCTCGGGGTAAACATTGTGCGCTTCCAACACTTTATGCACCACTTTAAGTACATCGGCTCTTAGATGATCAGGCCCTTCTGCGGTGTTTAGTTGAGTAAACGTTTGATTACGCAACAATCGCTGAATATCATTTTTTAAAATGGGACGTAAGTTTTCCATCTCACCATCGGCTCCCACCACTTGGGGGTAATAAGACAAAAACTGCAAGTCCACGGCTAAAAATTTCGCTTTGCCTTCCCCATTAAAATTCACCACAAATTTATCCATCACAAAATAAACTGGCACGGCATCAGGTCCTGGAGGCTCAAATTGCTTGTATTTAGGCGAATACTCTTTCGCGTGGCTAATTTCTTCTGGCTCACCATGCTCGGCGGAACCATGCACTTCGATATCATTTGAAGCGCTTCCGTCTTCACTGCTGGCTCCCAATAGCAAATACACTAAGGCACCGACACCAACCAAAAGCAGAACAACTAATACCGCTAATCCGATGATTAATCCTTTGCCACCCTTTTTTTTCTCTTCAACCACTTCTTCTTCGGCCATGCTATTTCCTTTACATCATCAAACGATTACAAGTGAGTAAACGTTTATTTTAGTGTGCCAACAAATTCATTTGACTCGTTAAATCTTCCACCTGTGGCGCGTCACTTAAGCTTCTTAATCGTGCTTCGGCCTCTTTATTAAGTACGATGATACTAATTCGTCTATTTCGAGGATTATACGGATTTTCTTTATCAAAAGGGACGGTATCTGCCATGCCCACGGCTTGCGCAATCTTATCAGAATTTACCCCCCCCTCTAATAAAAGTCTACGCGCAGCATTCGCTCGATCAGAAGATAATTCCCAGTTGGTATATTCTGAACTGGCATGATACCCCGAAGAGTCCGTATGGCCAGCAATGCTTATTTTATTTTGACTGAATGCCAATACGGCTCCCACCTCTCTTAATAAGTTGGCTGCATACTCTTTTGGAAGATCGACTCCCGAGCCAAACATAGGACGCTTTCTATCGTCCAAAATTTGGATTTGTAACCCATTGGGCGTAATGTCTATTTTCAATTGTTCCTTAAGCTGGTTCAGTTCAGCATTTTCTTTAATTCGTTGCTCTAGCGCGGCTTTCATCGCCTCTAAACTTGCCATCTCTTGCGCTTTACCTGCGCCTTCTCCCTCACCATCCTCAGCACTTTTAGGCGCGTCTTTAAAACCGCCCATATCAATCATGGCATCCGCAGTTTGTCCCGCTTCTTTTGATTCAACCAGTGTTGAAGGAGAGGCATCAATTACCGTAGGGTCTCGAAAAAACTCAGCCATCGCCTTCATTTCCTCATCGTTTACCCCCCCTAAAATCCATAACATCAAGAAAAACGCCATGGCTGCGGTCATAAAATCTGCAAACGCAATTTTCCATGCCCCACCATGTGCAACATGTGGGCATTTATTTAACCGTTTGATAATTATGGATTCATCATCACTCATTGCAATGCAACCTTGTGTTTAGGCCTGACTATTTTTGTGACTGTAAAAACTCATCAACCTCACCAAAAGAGGGTCTCTGTTTACTCGGAATCGCTTTACGAGAAAACTCAATGGCTATTTGAGGAGCATAGCCATTTAAATTAGCCATTAAACTGGTTTTAATCACCGTAAAAAATGCACTTTCTGCCTCCGCACGGTTAGCCAAATCCGAGGAGATTGGTGCTACAAAACCATAGGCAAATAAAATTCCTAAAAAGGTTCCCACCAGTGCGACCGACATGTGATGTGCGATTTCCATTGGCCCTGCATCCAAATATCCCATGGTCACGATAATCCCCAATACAGCGGCGACAATACCAAACGCAGGTAACCCCTCAGCTACTTTCCCAATCGCCGCACTGGGCATCATCGCCTCATGGTGATGCGCATCCAGTTCTAAAATCATTAAATCTTCCAACTGATAAGGGTTGCTTGCACCACTGATCATTAGCCTTAAATAATCACAAATAAAATCCTGTGCGTGGTGGTTTGCAGCCACTTTAGGCGCACTGTTAAACAGCTCACTCGCATGCGGGTCTTCCACATCCGCCTCAATCGACATTAACCCTTCTCTGCGTGCCTTATTAAAAATTTTAAACATCAGCCCCAAAAGTTCCATATAAAGCGCTTGATTATATGGGTCTGGCTTAGCCAGCGCTAAACTGTTTGTTACCCCAGCTTTTACAACCCAGCCTGGGTTGGCAATAATGTAAGCACCAATTGCACCACCACATATAATTAATACTTCAAGTGGTTGAACCAATATCGCAAACCCACCATGAGGCAAGTAGCCCCCCAATAAGGTAGCGATAACAACTAATGTACCGATAATAGCCTTCATATTTGGCGTACCTGTTTTGGGTTAAAAGAAGGTTGGGAGACCATTTTACGCACTTTTAATGGCGCTCGACAGCTCGCTCTGAGCCGATTTTAACTCAGAAAGCGTTTCAACAATGCTACTTAACACATCGTTTACTTTATTTGCTTGCGTTTGTGTCACATCCACTCGGCTCTGGCTTCCCTCCATCATTTGAACCGCATTGCGTGCATGCAATTGCAACTCTTCTATAATGGTTTGAATGTCTTTTGTAGCTTGCTGTGTTTTGCCCGCTAAAATTCGGACTTCATCAGCCACCACGGCAAACCCTCGCCCATGCTCACCCGCTCGTGCCGCCTCAATGGCTGCATTCAAGGCCAATAAATTCGTTTGTTCGGCAATGTCTCGTATCAAAACCAGCACCGCTCCAATATTACCACTGTCCGCTTCCAATCGTTTTAGGACACCGGAAGCATTTGCAACCTCCTCCGTTAAACCACCCACCTCTGAAATCACATCGCTGTTGACACTCATCACCTCAATAGAGTGCTGATTTGCTTGATTGACTAACCCTTCAAACTGAGAGGATAAGCCCACTAACTCGGAACTATCAAAACTTGACGCAGCCATAACAGGCGCTTGTTGCTGCTGAGCATAACAAGCAGCCAAACTCTCATTAAGTTCCTCCATTTGCGTTTCAAAACTGGCCACTTTTGCTTCAACCTGTGAGGTTTCAATCATCTGCATCGTTATTTTATTTGATGCCATCTCTAACAACTTATTAAGCGTAAACAACAACTTAGAATCAATGCTTTCGGACTTAAGTGTCACCGAAAAATCTTCGGACTTAATCACCGCTTCAACCTCTTCAATTAAGGCGCTTTGATCGCAAGTTGTCGATTTGCTGCACCAAAATAAATACATGAGTGCGCCAACCACCACCGCTGTAATTAAAAAGGTAATGATTACCACACCAAGAACAGGAACCCCGCCTGTTTCCGAACCCGCCATTGCCACCGTTGACCCTAAAGCCATACTCACGGCAAACAAAGCGCCTACTGTTGTTTTTTTAAAAAAGGTCATCTCATGCTCCTAAGCGTAATAGTCGATAATATTATCGGTTGAACCAGTCATTAATAGAGGGCGCTCTTCCACTTTATTTCCCTCAACTAACGTATTTTTTGATGCATTTTTTCTATGATGTTCTTGGGCATCACCACTTTCTGAAAACTGTTTTTGATCGCTCACATTTACCGATGCTAACTGAATGCCTGCTTGCTCCATCATCTCTTTAAGCCTAGGCAGGGCACTCTCCATGCTCTCTCGTGTTGCTCCATTTTGAGCCACTAAGCTAACGTGCATTTGCTGATCTTTATCAAGTTGCAGCATCACTTGAATTTGCCCCAATTTTTGAGGGTTTAACGTTATTTGCGCTTGCTGCATTCCATTGTTCGACATAAAAACAATACGTTGCCCCAATGCTTGCCCCCATTGCGGATGCTTTACAGGCAAGTTAATGGTTTGTAAACCGAGTGGCAAAGCCGATTTTCGATCCAAAGAGGCAATTTCTGCCCCCCCTAACAACTCTCGTCCTTCTGTTTTAGAAACGGCATCGTCCATTGCTCTAACCGCTGCTTGCTGCTCCAACGACTGTTGTTTACCTTGGCTCATTTGCGCAAACATCATGGCCTGTTGCTGTGCGCTCTGACCTGAGCCATTTTGTGAGGGTTGACCAGAGGATTGACCTTGCTGTCCAAACCCCTGTGATGTCTGAGCATCGGCACTCTGTGTTCCCCAGCTCACAGAGCTTTGCGTTGTTCCTTGTTGACTCGTAGCCAACCCTAAATTAGGGCTGGAGGCTCCTTGATTTAAAACACCATTAGACACCGTGCTTCCAGTTTGTACACTGGACGCGACCATCTCTTGTGCTTGCAAGCCGTTAATCGTTTGACCATTGATATTTTGATGATTAATAGGCTGAACAAGGAATGGGTCAACAGATTCATTTTGGTTTAAAGCATCTGTTTTGGCGCTTAAAGACGTTAGATCAAGCATTTGTTGAGGCGCAGTAATGCTTTGGTCAAGAATTAAATTCGCATTGGTACCCTCGTCTAAAACAGGTGCGAATACTGCATCATTTAAAGGTTCTCTTAAAACTTCTTTTAAAGGCGCTTCAATCGTTGTCAAAACGCCGTTTAATGCATCAAGTGCTGTTAAATTCTCCCCCCCCTCTGTACTTAAGGGTTGGAGCATAACCGTCTCTGAATCTGGCTTAGTCTCTAGCATTGAGCTTAACGAACTCAATGAAGCAAACTGTGCGGTAACGTCCTCTGTTGTACCTAGTACAGAAGAAGGTGTTTTTGGCAAGTCCAATACTTCATTGCTGATACTTTGCATCGCTTGCGCTTCAGCCAAGGGTAAAGATTTTATTTCCTCCCCCCCCCCTGATTGCTCTGCAACCATTGAAGAAAATAGACCCAAAAACCCCGTATTACCAGATGAATTTTGCGTATCAGGCGTGGAAAAAAATGCTTCCGAAGACTGTTCTGCTGGTGTCATTTTGTTTGTTAACATCATAAGCGTTCACCCCAAAGGCCTTAGTTGCCATCCTGAGTACAGCAGTAGCAACATCTGTACCAAACTATTTATTGGAGATTTGGGATTTATTTGCAATCACTCTCTGAGTCGCCAACTCGTCCAACATACGTTGCTCTCGCTTATCTTGTTCAGCTTGATGTTTTTGTTTTAATTTATTAAGCAGTGCCAACAACGACTCTTTTCTCATTCTTTTTTCCAGCCACTCTTCACGCCCTTTTTCCAGCACCTCTTTTAACCGAGTTACTTTTTCAGTTTGAGCCTCAATCGCTTGGTAAAGCTTGTCACTAAACCCTCGTTGAGACTGCAAATCGATAGCGGTTATCTCTTTTTTTTGAACCGATATTTTTTCTGAAAGTTCCGCAATATAATCCGTTAATGAACTAAGTTGTTCCTCTGAACTGGTACTCTCTGCTTGCAAAGCGGCCAATGTTTGAGCCGCCTTATCCAGATCAATATCCGCCAACTCAACCAATTTACGCATTCGAATAATTCTGGATTGCATCAAAAATTTAACCTTTTGAAAGTGTCTCGTTTAACGCAGCAATGGACGCTTCAACCGAAAAGGCATCCTCCATATTTTGAGATAAAAAAGCCGTTAAATCCGCCTGCTTGGCAATGGCTAAATCGATCAAAGGATCGGCTCCTTTTCGATAAGCCCCCACACTGATTAAATCTTTATTTTGCTGGTAGCTTGAATACAGTTTTTTAAAAGCTCTGGCTTGTTCCAATTGCTCTTTTGAAACAATGTCCACCATCACTCGACTGACGGAAGATTCAATATCAATTGCAGGGTATCGTCCTCCGTCTGCAATATCACGAGACAGCACGATGTGACCGTCCAATACTCCTCGCGCGGAATCGACCACGGGATCGGACTGGTCGTCTCCTTCTGCCAATACAGTATAAATAGCCGTAATGGAACCTGAGTTTTCTTGACCATTCCCCGCACGCTCAACCAATTGAGGTAATTTAGCAAACACCGAAGGCGGATATCCTTTACTGGCGGGTGGTTCACCCACTGCCAACGCAATCTCTCGTTGCGCTTGTGCAAAACGCGTTAAGGAGTCCATCAACAACAAAACATTTAACCCTTGGTCTCGAAAATATTCGGCAATGGCCGTTGCCAACATCGCACCATGCAACCGCATTAACGGAGGATCATCCGCAGGTGTGGCAACGACGACAGCGCGCTTTAAACCCTCTTCTCCTAACGTGTGTTTGACAAATTCATTTACCTCTCGGCCACGTTCGCCAATCAATCCCACAACCACCACATCGGCACTGGTAAAACGCGTCATCATCCCCAACAATACACTTTTTCCAACCCCTGTTCCCGCCATTAAACCCACGCGCTGACCTTGCCCAATCGTCAACAATCCGTTAATGGCTTTAATGCCGACATCCAACACTTTATGAATGGGATGGCGATCCAAAGGGTTAATACGCTCTCCTGCAAGTGAAACATATTGATCCACTTCAATTGCTCCCAAGCCATCAAGAGGAAGTCCCGAGCCACTTACCACACGACCCAGCATTTTAAGACCCACCCCAATTTTTACCCCCCCCTCTGCGGGAATCACTTTTGCATTGGGTTTTAGACCATGAGTATCGCCGATGGGCATTAAAAAAAGTCGGTCATTATGAAAGCCAACTACTTCGGCTTCAACGGGCGGTTTATTGCCGTTGAGTATTTGACAGCGTGCACCAATCGGAGCATAAGTGCCAACCACTTCCAACGTCATACCCACCATGCGAACAAGACGTCCTGCCACTTTAAGAGAAGGGGGGGGGGGAAAATTTTGGTGAATGTCTTTAAGGTTAGAAACCATTGCTTGGTTAAAAGTTTGCGAATTACTCATAACCACCTCAAGAAGGTCATTTGAAAGAAAAGAATAGGGTTTAAGATGGATTATTATTTAAGTGCTTAACTGCATCATCAAATCGATTTTTCCAACTGTTTAAAACGGAAGAGTTTTCCTGTTTAACCAAACAGGTTCCTTGAAGCAAAGTGGGGTTTTCAACCAACTCCCAATTCTCCATAGCAGAATGATTTAACGCGTTTAACGCCTCTAAATCCTCTGGGTGCAACTCAATTGAAAATGCTTTTGACTCATCGGGTAAGGTTTTAATGGCCTCTTTAATCGCCTCAAACACCCACTCTTTATTTGCACTCACCTCTTTTTGAGTCACACGCTCGGCAATGTGCAGTGCAAATTCAGTTAGCTCCGAAAACACCTGTTTTTCAAGCTGGCCATACGGCTGTTTAAACAATAACAAAAGCGCATCCAGTTGAGCCAACTTGGGGGACAGTGCTTCATCATTCACTTGTAAAGCTAATGCCTGAGCCTCAGTTCGTCCCTGCTCTGCCCCCTCACTCAATCCTTTTTCAAACCCTACTTGATACCCCTCTTGGGAGGCTAGTTCGTAGGCTTCTTTGGTTAAAATCTCAACTTTTTGTGTTTCGGCTTTTATGTCTACCTCGGCTGCGTCTTCTAATACAGATTCTGCCTGAATGTTGCTCGGTTCAGAATCCTCTTTTTTTTTATGAGACTCTTTTAAATCAAAGCGATTGGGTTGCCACGTTTCAACCGTAGAATTTGCAAAACCATCCGATGAGACCAGCCGAGTCAAAACTGGCGCTTCTAATACATCATTCAACGATTTAAAGCCTTTCATTTACAAAAACTCCTCTCCACCACCAGGCATCATTACTTTATCTTCATCCGCCAAACGCCTAACGGTAAGAATGATTTCACGCTGTGCATCTTCTACTGCACTGAGCTTCACAGGTGGCCCCGTTTCTAAATCGTCACGCATAATATCGGCTTGGCGCTTGGATAAATTGCCCAAAAATTTCTCTTTAAGCTCTTTGTCCGCGCCTTTTAATGCCACAATCAGCACATCACTGGGCACTTCCGCCACAATGGTTTGAATGCCTCGGTCATCAATACCACCAATGTCTTCAAAGACAAACATTTTATCTTGAATATTTTTACTGATGTCTTCATGCTCTTCCGCAATATCATCCAAAATTCGAGTATCCACCCCACCACCAACCAAGTTTAAAATTTCAGCCGCACGTTTTTCACCACCAATCGTAGCGAGTTTACCGCCCTCACCATCACTGGAAGCATTTTCAAGCACACTGTTTAAATCAAAAAGTGCTCTGGGCTGGATCGTGGTCAAGGTTGCGATTCGGTAAACCACCTCTGCTTGGAATCGTTCTGGAATGCCTCTCAACACTTCTGCGGCTTGATCGGAATCAAAATAGGACAGTACAATGGCAACCACTTGAGGGTGCTCATTGCGCAACATATTGGAGATGGTGGATGGATGTTGCCACTTAAGCGCTTCAAGCCCTTTCACCTGATCGCCCAACAATGCGGCATCCATCAAGTGTCCACCACCGTCGCCTAAAGCATCGGCCATCAACGTTTGCGCATATTCACTTGGGTCAATGCCCAACGCATCTTCACCAGCCTCATCCAAAAAGCTTTTCATGACCGTGTGAATATCGCCATGAGAAACATTATCCACCGAAGTCATAGCAGATCCCACTTGCTGTACTTCTCGTGGATTCAGCTCTTTCAAAATACTCGCGGCCGTCTCCTGCCCTAAAGAAAGCAATAAAATTGCCGCTTTATCTAAGTTTGATAACTCTTTTTCAGGTTCCATTTCTTCAATTGCAGACTCGGGCATACTTACTCTCCTGACAGCCATTGTTTAATGACGTGTGCAGCCATTTTGGGATTTTCTGCGGCAATCGCTCGCACTCTTTCAAGCAATAGGTGTTCTTCTTCAGATCCTGCGCCCACTTCCTCAGCCGTTTGTTCAACCTCTTTATTCATCTCTTCGAGTGCTTTGGCAATTTCATCAGTATTTTCAAGCTCAACCCCATCGTCCATCGCATCTTCGGGGTAATCCAAATAGGTTTCTTCTTTCTTCGAAAGGTCTTTTAACATGGGACGAATCACGCCAAAAATAATAATAAGAACCGCCAACCCTGCCAAAACTTGCTTCACTAAATCTAAGAACCAGCTCTCTTGCCAAATAGGTTGAGATTCAAACACCTCTTCTTGCATCACAATAAAAGAGGCGTTTACAATGCTTAAAGTATCACCTCTTGCTTCATCCAAACCAACCGTATCACTTATCAACCGTCTAAAACGCAATAATTCATCTTCCGTTAATGGGGTACGAACCAAAACCCCTTCTTCATCTAAATGTGCTTTATCATCCAGCACTACGGCAACCGAGAGGCGGTGAATATTGCCTACGGCATTTTTAATGTGACTAATGGTTTTGTCCAGTTCATAATTTACGGTATTTTTTTCACTGGAACTTTTTAAATTTGGATCTTTATTTGCCCCCGTATACCCCTCTTCTGGCGCTAATCCTGCTCGTGGTGGTTGGTTAGTTAATGCCCCAGGGATGCCTGTAGGCCCCTCATTTCGATTGATGTCTTTTTGAAATTGTTTCGAACGAATGGCTTCTGGATCGGGTTCGTAATTTTCACGCGTTTGCTCTTGCTGAGTAAAATCAAGTTCGGCGGTAACTTGCGCTCGAACCTTGTGCTCTCCGCCAACAATGGGGGTCAATAAACTGACAATACGATGGGACAACGTCTCTTCAACCGCACGCGTATAATCCAGCTGCTTCATACTCATGTTCATGCCCGTATTTACCGAGCTACTGGTCAACAAATTTCCCTGTTGATTAACAACCGTGACCGACTTTGACTCCATGTTTGGCACGCTGGATGAGATCATATGCACGATAGCACTGACTTGCTCTTCATTTAAAGAACGTCCAGGATAAAGTTTAATCACAACGGAAGCGGAAGGTTTTTGGCGTTTTCGAACAAACACCGAACGTTTAGGAAGCCCCAGCATTACACGAGCCGATTTTACGGCATTCAGTGATGCAACCGATTTTGCCAGCTCCCCTTCTAAAGCTCGATGGTATCGTGTGGTCTCTTTAAATTGCGAAATACCAAAGCCCTGCTCAACATCCAGTAATTGATAACCCGTTGCGGCCTCTTTAGGAAAACCCGCCGCCGCCATTTTTAAACGTAAGGAAGGAACCAGCTCAGTGGGTACTAAAATTCCACCACTGCCATGATCTATTTTATAGTCCACGGCTTGTTGCTCTAGGGTTTGAACAATTTCGCTTAAATCTTTTGCGTCCATACTGCCAAACAGCAGAGAGTAAGGTTTGCTTTGAGACCAAAACAATAAGCCAACGATGAGTGCGATGGTGGCTGCCAGCGCAATCACCAAGCTAATTTGTTTTGCAACGGAAAGCGCCGTTAAATTATTTAACAGCGTTGAACCAGACGTTTCTGGCAACTGAGGTTCTGGCGTATTATTTATGTTTATAGAGGCTTGCTGTTCGGCCATAATTAGTCTTCTACAATTCTCAGTTTGGACGTGATAAAAGCCAAGAGAGCACTATTGCACTCCTAACATTCAGATTACATTGGCATATTAATAACTGTTTTGTAAGCTTCGACCAATTTATTACGAATTTGAGTCATCGCTTGAAAGGACAAACTGGCCTTTTGTGCCTGCAACATAACTTCAGACAGCTCCATATCAGGATCCCCTTTTTCAAAAGATTTTTTCATATCAGCCGATTTATGCTGCTCTGCGCTCACCGCTTCAACCGATTTAGCCAATAACTCCGCAAAACCGTCCGCAGTTTCTTGCCCCGTCTCTTTTTTTCCGACACCCGACACCTCTGTCAAATTATCGACAGGTTTCGACTGTGCCTGAGCCGCTAACGAGCGCATTTGCAACATTAAACTTTGGGTATCAATTTGACTCATGGCTGTTTACCCCTTTAAATAAAGGTCTCTCTGGTTTTTTCATTACGTTTCTACTGTTATTATCACACAATCCTACCTGTCAAAAAAGCAATAAATATGCCAGAAAACTAGGCTG